>Ga0307512_10005089_pt1 | contig 13954 bp, 13 predicted proteins | sample 14_EM_MG_FD_200267 | JGI IMG/M metagenome (GOLD analysis project Ga0307512, IMG submission 200267) | Populus trichocarpa ectomycorrhiza microbial communities from riparian zone in the Pacific Northwest, United States - 14_EM | ecosystem: Host-associated > Plants > Roots > Unclassified | place... | reverse complement strand
TGGTGCCCCAGCACACCAGGGGGGACTGGGGCACCACCGCATTCCCCGCTTGATCATGGGTGCGTAACTCCCCAGTCCGCACACCAAGATCATTACACCAGGACGACCCACCGGGCAAACCACCTGACCTGTTTACATGACGGTTACCTCTTGAAGGTTCGAAAACAATCTGGCAATCTGCATGAAGCGGCGATGTTCACCGAAACTTTCAATGCCCCAAATGATGCGAGCGCGTTCTGCGGACACGAATGTTAACGCTAACATTGACACGGTCCGATCACCGCTTTCGCTTTGAGAGGAGCTGCGATGAGATCCGACGCGAGTCTGACCAGGACTGCCGATGTGGCTGGCGCGTCGGATCGGTCGCCGTCCTCGTGCTCAGCACCAGCGCGGCGACCGTCGACCCGAGAGTGCGTGATACGTGCAGGTCAACCGCGACAGCGGCAAAGCCGTAGCGGCCACGGGCCTGTCCACCGCAGCCGGAGCGGCCGTCGTCCAGCAGGGCGACCGACACGGGTCCAACCAGCGATGGCGACGCGTCCGCGTCGGGTAGGCGGCACAGGCGCACCCACCTCTCCGAATCAGAGCAACGCATCCCGCTGATCAGATCCCGCGCTCCGTCGCGACCAATCTGGGAGCGCTCCCTATAACGAATATCGGACCGGCACCGTAAGGAGAACCACCATGAGTTCGATGGGCCAAGCCCCACCGACCGTGCCACCCCACCGTACGGATCGCGGCCGGCGCAGAGGTGGGGTGCGCGCGCTGATCACCCTGCTCGTGACCGTCCTCGCGGCCAGCGCGGCGGTCGCGCTCAACACCAGTGCGGCGTCGGCGGCGACCGTCGACACGAGTGCGTGGTATGTGCTGGTCAACCGCAACAGCGGCAAGGCGATGGACGTCTCCGGCACGTCCACCGCCGACGGAGCGGTGGTCCAACAGTGGTCCCGCCACGACGGAGCCAACCAGCAGTGGCAGTTCGTGGACTCCGGCGACGGCTACTACCGGCTGAAGTCGAAGAACTCCGGCAAGATCCTCGACGTCAACGGCCGGTCGACCGCCGACGGCGCGAAAGTCCAGCAGTGGACCGACCTCAACGGAACCAACCAGCAGTTCCGTCTCGCCGACTCCGACAGCGGCTACGTCAGGCTGATCAACCGCAACAGCGGCAAAGCCGTGGAGGTGACAGGCGCGTCGACCGCGGACGGAGCAGCCGTCGTCCAGTTCGGCGACTCGAACGGGTCCAACCAGCAGTGGCAACTCGTCCGCCTGACCGACGCCCCTCCCGCCACGTGCTCTCTTCCGTCGACGTACCGCTGGACATCGACGGGATCGCTGGCGAACCCGAAGCAGGGATGGGTCTCGCTCAAGGACTTCACCCACGTCGTCTACAACGGCAAGCACCTGGTCTACGCGACGACGCACGACACGGGAACGAGCTGGGGCTCGATGAACTTCAGCACCTTCACGAACTGGTCCGACATGGCCTCGGCCAGCCAGAACGGGATGAGCTCCGGCACCGTCGCCCCCACGCTGTTCTACTTCGCCCCGAGGAACATCTGGGTACTCACCTACCAGTGGGGTCCGACCGCGTTCAGCTACAAGACATCGAGCGACCCCACCAACCCGAATGGATGGTCGTCGGCGCAGACGCTGTTCACCGGAAGCATCTCCGGCTCCGGCACGGGCCCCATCGACCAGACGCTCATCGGCGACGGCACGAACATGTACCTGTTCTTCGCCGGTGACAACGGCAAGATCTACCGCGCCAGCATGCCCATCGGGAACTTCCCGGGCAGCTTCGGCTCGTCGTACACGCAGATCATGAGCGACTCGACGAACAACCTGTTCGAAGCGGTCGAGGTCTACAAGGTCCAGGGCCAGAACCAGTACCTGATGATCGTCGAGGCGATCGGGAGCAACGGGCGGTACTTCCGCTCGTTCACGTCCACCAGCCTGGGCGGTTCGTGGACGCCGCAGGCCGCGACCGAGAGCAACCCCTTCGCGGGCAAGGCCAACAGCGGCGCCACCTGGACCAACGACATCAGCCACGGCGACCTGATCCGCAGCAACCCCGACCAGACCAAGACCATCGACCCCTGCAACCTGCAGTTGCTCTACCAGGGACGTAGCCCCAGCTCCGGCGGCGACTACGGCCTTCTCCCCTACCGACCGGGCCTGCTGACGCTCCAACGCTGACCACCTGACGCAGGTCCATCCCAGCCGGTCCGGCGCTCCCACCCCTCCCCGGGTGGGGGCGCCGGACCCGTCTTACCACCGCGCCGCGATGAGTTTCGGGTTCCCGCGGATCTGTATGTGCGGGCGGTGGTTGCCGCCCATGGGTGCGACACGGGAGTGGGATCGATGAGCACGATGGTCGTGGTGCGGTACGAGACCCGCGGGGAGGCCGCGGACGAGAACGAGCGGTTGGTCCGGCGGGTGTTCGCCGAACTGGCCGAGCAACGCCCGGAGGGTTTGCGCTACGCGACGTTCCGGTTGGCCGACGGGGTGAGCTTCGTCCACGTCGCGGTCGTCGACGGGGAGGACAACCCGCTGGCCGGCTCGGCGGCGTTCGCGGATTTCCAGAAGGGGATCGACGCACGGCTGGTCGGTGGTCCGGACCGGGCCGAAGCCACTCTCGTCGGCTCGTACCGAGCGTTCACCGCCTAACCGGAAACGGCAACCAGGAGGAGCACATGATGACATCGCCGAAGGTCGTGTCACGCGAGGAGTGGCTGGTCGCGCGCAAGGAGTTGCTCGCGAGGGAGAAGGAGGCCACCAAGGCGCGCGGCGCGGTCGACGCACAGCGCCGCGAGCTGCCGATGGTGGCGATCGAGAAGGACTACACGTTGACCGGGCCGGACGGACCGGTGGGTCTGCTCGAGCTGTTCGAGGGACGCCGTCAGCTCATCGTCTACCACTTCATGTTCGACCCGAGCTGGGACGAGGGCTGCCCGAGCTGTTCACTGGTGGTCGACAACATCGGGCATCTGGCGCACCTGCACGGCGCCGACACGTCGCTGGTGCTGGTCTCCCGCGCGCCGCTGGCGAAGATCGAGTCGTTCAGGGCGCGCATGGGCTGGACCGTGCCCTGGTTCTCCTCCCACGACAGCGATTTCAACTACGACTTCCACGTCTCCAACGACGAGTCCGTCGCTCCCGTCGAGTACAACTACAAGGACGCGGCGACCCTGGTGCGCGAGGGTCTCGGCTATGTCATCGGCAGTGAAGGACAGGGCGTGAGCGTCTTCCTGCGTGACGGCGACAGCGTCTTCCACACCTACTCCGCGTACGGACGCGGCGCCGACTCCCTGCTGGGCACCTACCACTATCTCGACCTGACGCCGCTGGGCCGGCAGAAGTACGTCAACGAGTTCCGCCACCACGACCGCTACGACGACGTGCCCGCACACGCCTGTCACTGAACTCGCCGCCCGCTCGGCCCGCGTGCCGAGCGGGCGTCGGGACATACTGGCGTCGTGACCTGCACAGAGATGACTTTCGCCGGCCAGGCGGATCGGTACTGGTGACCATGCCGGCGAGAGGAGCAGCGGTGTCATCGACCACCCGGCCACGAACGGCGGCCGACCCGGCCAGCGCGGAGTTCGTCCGGCTCACCGATCCGTTCCGGCGGGAGCTGCTGGCCTACTGCTACCGGATGACCGCCTCGGTCCACGAGGCCGAGGACCTGGTCCAGGAGACGTACCTGCTCGCGTGGCGCGGCTACGGCGAGTTCGAGGGCCGGTCCTCGCTACGCACCTGGCTGTACCGGATCGCGACCAACGTGTGTCTCAAGGCGCTGGAACGCGCGGCCCGCCGCCCGCTGCCCTCAGGACTGGCCGGACCAGGCGACCCGGACGCCGCCCCGGACCCGCGGCAGCCCGAAATGCCGTGGCTGCAACCGATCCCGGACGCGATGTTCGGCTCCGTGCCGGCCGATCCAGCCGCCACCGTCGCATCGCGACACAGCATGCGGCTGGCCCTCGTCGCCGTCCTGCAGCAGGTGCCGCCCAGACAGCGTGCCGTGTTCCTGTTGCGTGACGTGCTCGCCTGGCGCGCGGCCGAGGTCGCCGAACTCTTCGGCGCCACCACCGCCTCGGTCAACAGCGCACTGCAGCGCGCCCGCACCCAACTCGCCCAGGCCGACCTGGCCGAGGACGAGGTCGTCGAACCCACCGACCCGGACCAGCGCGCGCTGGTCGACGAGTTCGCCGCCGCCTTCCAGAACGCCGACATCACCACACTGATGCGGCTGCTGACCCAGGATGCGGTCCTCGAAATGCCACCGATCCCGACCTGGTTCGCCGGACGTGAGCACATCGGACGGTTCCTCACCGGCCGGCTACGCACACCCGGCGCCATGCGGATGATCCCCACCTCAGCCAACGGACAACCCGCGTTCGCGGTCTACACGCACAACGACGAGGGCGACCGCCACGCGCACGCCATCGTGCTGCTGACCCTCGCGACCGCGGGGATAGCCCGCATCACGATGTTCCACGACCCCGACCTGTTCAGCGTGTTCGGCCTACCGGCCACCACCCCGCCGCCAACTCGCGGATCCAGTCCCCCACGACCGTGAACAGCGCCGATCTCGGTTGCGAGAACCTTCACCCGGCCGTGGGGGTGCCGAGATTCGCAGGTTCGCGGCGGCGGCGGCGAATGCCAGTGCCGCGGCGATGGTCAGGCTGGTTCGTAGGCCGGGTAGGAGGTTGGTGTGGTTGGCGAGTAGCGCGCCGAAGACGGCGATGGCGAGGGCGGCGCCGAGCTGGCGGCTGGTGTTGAACACGCCACTGGCCACTCCGGAGTGGTGGGCTGGCACGTGCTCCAGCAGGACCGCGGTGGTGGGTTGCATGGCCAGTGGGCCGCAGCAGCCGACCGGGATGAGGATGAGGGCCAGCAGCCAGACGGGCGCGGAGGCGGGGAGGGTGGCGAGCACCGTGAGGCTCACGCCCATGAGGAACAGGCCGCCGACGATGGGGAGCCTGGGCCCGAACTTCTCGGTCAGCCGGGCGGTCGGCACGCCCAGGACGGCGGACAGGGCAGTCATCGGCAGGAAGACCAGCCCGGTGTCCAGTGAGGACAGACCGCGGTGCTGCTGGAGATAGAGGCTGAAGACGAACACCGTGCCGCTCAGCCCGGCCAGGAACGCGAAACCGCTGCCCGAGGCGATCAGCATGGTCCTGGATCGGACCAGTTCCGGTGGCACCATGGGGTGTCTGCCGCGAGCTTGGGCGACGGCGAAGACGACCAGTGCGACCACGGCCACCACGAGAGCCGTCTTCGGCGGGCCGAAGCCGTCGGCGCCGGCCTCGATCATCCCGTATGTCAGTCCGCCCATGGCCACCATGGCGGCGAGCTGCCCGGTCCAGTCGACGGGCACGTCACGACGTGGCGAGCGCGCCGCACGGGCCAGCAGGACGAGCGCCACCACACCGACCGGCAGGTTGATGAAGAAGATCATCCGCCAGCTGGCCAGGCTCAGCGCGCCGCCGGAGACCGGGCCTGCCGCGGCGGCCACCGACCCGCTGATGGTCCACCACGCGATCGCCCGGCCGCGGGCGGCCGGGTCGGGGTAGGCCTGGCGGATCAGGGTCAGCGAGGAGGGCATCATCAGCGCCGCCCCGGTGCCCTGCACCTGGCGCGCGACGATCAGCACGGCCAGGTTGGGCGCCAGGCCACAGGCGGCGGAGGCGGCCACGAACACGGCCATGCCGGTCCCGAACGCGCGGCGAGCGCCGACGCGGTCGGTGAGGGAGCCCGCAAACAGCAGCAGCGCGGCGAACAGGAGGGTGTAGCCGTCGATCACCCACTGCAGGCCGGCGATTCCGCCGCCCAGGTCGTCGCGGATATCGGGTAGGGCGACGGCGACCACCAGCGCGTCGAGGGTGATGACGAAGAAGCCGAGCACGGCGGCCACCAGCGTGGCCGTGGCGGAGCCCGACCGTAGGTCGCCGCGGGTGGTGGGTGGGGCGGACATGGTGGGTGGTCTCCCGGGATGGACGAGGTCAGTGGGCGGTGAAGCCACCGTCGACGGGGAGGGCGACACCGACCACGAAGCTGGCTCCGGGGCCACACAGCCAGACCACGGCGGCGGCGATCTCCTCGGCCCGGCCGAGCCTGCCGATCGGCTGCTGCTTCATGATCTCCGCCATGGCGTCGGCCTGGCCGGCGAGCATGTCCGCGACCATGGGAGTGTCGATCGTGCCGGGGCATACCGCGTTGATCCGGACGCCTTTGGGGGCGTACTCGACGGCGGCGCTGCGGGTCAGGCCGACCACGCCGTGTTTGGAGGCGTGGTAGGCGGCGCGTTCGGGGAGGCCGACGAGCCCGCCCAGTGAGGAGCAGTTGACGATGGCGCCGCTGCCCTGGTCGCGCATGTGGCGCAGTTCGTGTTTCATGCTGGCCCACACGCCGCGCAGGTTGACCGCGTTGACACGGTCGAAGTCCGCGGCCGTCTCGTCGGCCGCGTCGCTGGGTGGCGCCTGCACGCCGGCGTTGTTGAACGCCATGTCCAGGCGACCGTAGGTGGCGACCACGCGGTCCACCGCGGCGGCCACCTGGGATTCGTCGGTGACGTCGCAGCCGATGCCGACCGCCCGGTGGCCCGTCTCGGTCAGTTCCTTCGCCGCGGTGTGGACGGCGGCCTCGTCGAGGTCGGCCATGGCGACGGCGGCGCCGGTCTCCGCGAAGGCCCGCGCGGTCGCCAGCCCGATGCCGGAGGCGGCGCCGGTGACCAGTGCCACCTTGTTCTGGAAGTCGTAGGTCGGGTTCACGGTGTGGGTAGCTCCAGACTGCGGGTGGTGACGCGGGGTCCGTGGTAGTCGTGGTCGGCGACGTGTTCGAGCCAGGTGTTCTCCGGGGCGCCGTCCGGGCCGGGGTTCTCCCACAGCGCGAGGTGGGTCATGAAGTGGTCCGGGGCGGCGCCGTGCCAGTGCTGCTCGCCAGGCGGCGTGTAGATGATGTCGCCGGGGTGGGCTTCGATGATCTGGTCACCGCGGGACTGGACCAGGGCGACGCCCTCGACGATGTAGAGGGTCTGGCCCAGCCCGTGTGAGTGCCAGGCGGTACGGGCGCCGGGGGCGAACCTGACCATGTTGGCGCGGGAGCGGGAGGGCTCTTCGCCGCGGTAGATGACGTCGAACCAGACGTCACCGGCGAACATCTCGGCCGGTCCCCTGCCGGTCGGCGGCTGCTTGAGCAGTTCCATGGGCGGATCTTCCTCTCTGTCGGGTTGAGGGTCAGCCGGTCTGGCCTGACTCCTCGACGATGTCCTTGAGCTGGGTGATCGCGGTCATGACGGCGGGCGCTCCCTTCTGGTCGACCATGAAGAACTCCTTCCACGAGATTCACGGGCGTAGCAGGGTCTTGACGGCGCGGCGCTCGTCCATGGCGCGGTAGCCCTCGGCGGCCTGGTCGAGCGGAAGGGTCAGGTCGAACACCAAGCCGGGATCGATCTCGCCCTGCCAGATCAGGTCGATGAGCTCGGGCAGGAACCGGCGCACGGGCGCCGGACCGCCGCGCAGCCCGACGTGGGAGTAGAACAGCTCCTCGCCGGAGATCTCGACGCCGTGTGGGACGCCCACGAAACCGACGTTGCCGCCGGGTCGGGTCGCGCGCAGCGCCTGGGTCATGGCCTCGGGGGTGCCGACGCACTCCAGGACCGAATCGGCTCCGACGCCCTGGGTGAGGTCCTTGAGGCGGGCCACGCCGTCGTCGCCGCGTTCGGTGATGATGTCGGTGGCGCCGAACTCGTGGGCGAGCTTCTGGCGGGATTCGTGGCGGCTGAACACGATGATCCGCTCCGCGCCGAGCTGCCGGGCCGACAGCACACCGAGCAGGCCCACCGCCCCGTCGCCGACCACGGCGACGGTCCTGCCCGGCCGGACCTCGGCGGCAACGGCCGCATACCAGCCGGTGCCCAGCACGTCGGAGGCGGAGAGCAGGCTGGGCAGCAGATCGTCATCCGGCACCTCGGGGGTGGCGACCAGGGTGCCGTCGGCCAGCGGGACGCGCAGCGCCTCGGCCTGGGCGCCACCGGCGCCGACGAACTCACGGTGCGCGCACGAGGTCTGGTAGCCGGCCCGGCAGTGCGGGCAGGTGTTGTCCGAGGCGAAGAACGAGCCGATCACGAACTGGCCCGGTTTGATCGTCGTGACGGCGTCGCCGACCTCCTCGACGATGCCGCAGTACTCGTGCCCCATCGGTGTGGGTGCGGTGACGGGGTTGATGCCGCGGTAGTCCCACAGGTCCGACCCGCACACGCAGGTGGCGGACAGGCGGATGATCGCGTCGGTCGGATCGATGATCTTCGGGTCGTCGCGTTCCTCGACGCGGACGTCACCGGGGGCGTGCAGGACTGCGCCACGCATGATGAGCTCCTTTCAGCGGAGGGAAACTGAGGGCGAGCAGGGGAACCAGCCCGACGGCGACCATGAAGACACCGACGAGCGCAGGGGCCGGTCGTGCTCGTCAGGAAGGTGCCCAGCGCCAGCAACAGGACGACGAACGGCAGCTCGGCGGACGAGGACAGGCTCTGCGGTCTGCGGGACATCAAACCTCCGCGGCCACTGTTGGGTTCCGACCTCATCGATGCAACTCGACACCGCCGGGGTGAGGGAGAGCGCGTTTGTCGGGGGGATCAGCTCAACCCCCCTCCCCCGGGCCCAGCGTCGTACCGTGGGTGTCGTGGACAACCGAGCCGAGATCCGCGAGTTCCTGGCCTCGCGGCGTGCCAAGATCACCCCGGAGCAGGTCGGGCTGCCCGCCGGCGGCGGGACGCGGCGCGTGCCCGGGCTGAGGCGCGAGGAAGTGGCCGTGCTCGCCGGAGTGTCCACCGAGTGGTACATACGGCTGGAGAAAGGGCACATCAGCGGCGTGTCCGACGAGGTGCTCGACGCCGTGGCTCGCGCGCTACGACTCGACGAGGCCGAGCGGCTGCACCTGTTCGACCTCGCCCGAGCCGCGAAACCCGCCAGGACGCCACGCCGGAAGACCCCTCCTGCCGTGCGACCGAGTGTGCTCCGCATCCTGGAGTCGATGGCGGGGACACCGGCGTTCGTCCGCAATGGACGCCTGGACGTCCTCGCGATCAACCCGTTGGGCCGAGCCCTGTACTCGCCGGTGTTCGAGGATCCGGTCCGCCCGGCGAACCTCGCCCGGTTCTGCTTCCTGCACGCGCAAGCTGGCGAGTTCTATCCCGGCTGGGACGAGGTCGCCGCCAGCACTGTCGCGTTGCTGCGCACCGAAGCCGGCCGCGACCCCTACAACCGTGACCTGACCGACCTGATCGGCGAACTCGCCACCCGCAGCGAACAGTTCCGCACCCTGTGGGGCGCGCACAACGTGCGACTGCACCAGACCGGGACCAAGCATTTCAACCACCCGATCGTGGGCCTGATCGACGTCTCCTTCGACGCCATGGCCCTGCCCACCAAGGACGACTGGGGCCTCACCCTCACCGCCTACACCGCGGAACCCGGGACCGCCTCAGCGGACGCACTGGCGCTGCTCGCCAGCTGGGCCGCCACCACCGCCGACGGCAGCCACACGCACAACGACGATCACGCCAGGTAGGCGACCAACGCCGCATCCGTTGGTTGCCCACATCCAACAGCAGTTGGCGCGAGGTGCAGGCGGGACCTTGAGGCCGAAGGTCGCGGTGACGATCACTGGTTGTCGTGCCTTGTCTTCGGCGCGAAGGCCTGCAGGAAGGTGTGGACGGCGGCCCGTGTCACGGCGCGTAGCTCGGTGGTGGGGACGCGGCGGGTGCCGAGTCGCGCGCGCTTGTCGATCGGGCCGGCCAGCAGGGCGACGAACTGCTCAGCCGCCAGCAGCGGGTCCGGTGTGTGCAGGTGGCCGGTGACGGTGAGGCGGGCGAGCCGGTCGGCCAGGGCCTCGGTGACGCGGTCGGCCGCGCGGGTGTGGACGATGTCGAGCAGGTCGGGGAACTGGTTGACCTCCGCCGAGAGCAGCCGGCGCAGCGCCCACGACCGGTCGTCGCAGTAGCACTGGAGCAGGTGGAGGCCGACGCCTTCCAGGGTGGCGCGGAGGTCGTCGCCGCGGTCGGTGAGTGCCTCGACCGCGGCCAGGTTCTCGGCCAGTGCCTGGTCGGCCGAGGCCGCGATGGCCTGGCGGAGCAGGTTCTCCTTGTCGTGGAAGTGGCTGTACACGGTGGCCTTGGCCACGCCGGCCTCGGCCGCGATCGCGTCCACGCCGGCCTGCGCATATCCCTCCCGTGCGAAGACGGTGAACGCGGCGTCCAGGATCGACTGCCGTTTGTCGATCCGCCCTCGTACGGCTCCAGTCATGTCGTGAGCATACCCACCTGACTGACAAACTAGACTCATAAGTCTGGTAGAACAGTCTTATGAGTCTTATCGAGGATCATCGGCTGAGTCCCACGCTGCGACGGTTGATCGCGGTGATCCTGCTCGGCGGCGCGCTGGGGATCCTGAACAGCACGATGGTCGCGGTCGGGATCGACCGGCTGGCCGGCGAGTTCGGCGCCTCCCTCAGCACGATCAGCTGGGTCTCGACCGGGTTCCTGCTCGCGGTCACCGTGACCATCCCGGTCACCGGCTGGGCCGGGGACTGTTTCGGCGGCAAGCGGATGTGGCTCGCCGGCCTCGGCGTGTTCCTGCTCGGCTCGCTCGGTTGCGGGCTGGCCTGGGACACGGGGAGCCTGATCGTGTTCCGGGTGCTGCAGGGTGTCGGGGCGGGCATCCTGGACCCGCTCGTGCTGACGTTGCTCGCCCGCGCCGCCGGACCTCGGCACGCCGGGCGGGTGATGGGTCTGATGGCCGCGGTCCTCTCGCTGGGCCCCGTGCTGGGGCCGGTCGTCGGCGGCGTGGTGTTGGCTGGCATGGGCTGGCGGTGGATGTTCCTGCTGAGCGTGCCGATCGGCGTGCTCGCGCTCGTGCTCGCTCGGCGGGTGATGCCCGAGGATCTCCCCGCGGAGCGGCCACGGGCGCGTCTCGATGTCCTCGGCGTAGCCCTGCTCGGCCCCGGCTTCGCGAGCCTGTTGCTCGTGTTGTCGCAGGCGGCGGATCGCGCCGAGTTCGTCGCCTGGCCGGTGCTCGTTCCGCTTGCGGTGAGTGTCGCTCTGCTGGCCGGCTACGCCGTGCACGCCCTGCGCCGCGACCGGCCGCTCGTCGACCTCCGGCTGTTCGCCCGTGGCGGTTTCGCCGCGAGTGTGACCGTCATGGCGCTCACAGGTCTCGCGATGTTCGCCAGCCTGGTCGTGCTTCCCCTGTATTTCCGGCAGGCACACGGATACGGCGCGCTCACCGCCGGGCTGCTCGTCGCACCGCTCGGTATCGGCGCCGCGGTCGCCGCGCCGCTGGCCGGACGTGTCAGCGACCGGATCGGCTCCCGGAACCTCGCGCTGTCCGGCGCGTTGGTCGCCGCGCTGGCCGCGTTCGCCTTCACCTGGGTCGGACCGCGGACCGGCGAGGTGTGGGTGGTGCTCGCCGGGCTCGCCATCGGCGTGGGGCTGGGCTTCGTCGGCCCGCCCGCGATGGGCTCGCTCTACCGCACGTTGCCGGGACCGCTGGTGCCACAGGGAAGTTCGGTGCTCTACATGCTCAACCAGCTCGGCGGGTCGATCGGGATCGCCGTCGTCGCGTTCACCATGCAAACCGCGGCCGACACGCTGGCGGGCCTCCACGGCGTGTACCGGTTCCTGACCGGCGCGATCCTCGTCCTACTCGCCGCGAGCGCCCTGCTGCCCGGCAAAGCCGTTGTGGCACAAGGAGATGCCCGGTGAAGACGATCGTGATCTCCGGTGGCACCGACGGAATGGGCAGGGCCGTCGCCCTCCACCACCAGCGTCGCGGCGACACCGTCGTCGTCCTCGGGCGCGACGCCGACAAGGGCGCCGTCTTCCCCGACTTCATCCCGACGGACCTCAGCCTGGTCGCGAACAACAGGAAAGTCGTCGAGGACATCACCGCGGCGTTCCCGGTCGTGGACGCGCTTGTGTTGTGCGCACGGCATTTCCGCTCGACCCGGCGACAGACGGCAGAGGGCCTCGAGAGCACGTTCGCGTTGGAGTACCTCAGCCGTCACCTGCTCGGTCACGGCCTTGCCGACTCGCTGAAGCGAGCCGAGAAACCCGTCATCGTCAACGTGTCCGGGCCCGGCGTGCCCAAACCCGAGATCCGCTGGGACGACATCGGGTTGACGCGAGGCTACGACGGCGTCACGGCCCAGCTGCAGGCCGGCCGGGCCAACGACCTGCTCGGCGCGGCCTTCGCCGCGCGACACGACTCGATCTCGTACGTGCTCGTCAACCCGGGCGCCGTGGCCACGAGCTTCTCCGGCGAGTACGACGCCGCGACCGTGGCCCACGTCGAGCGGCTCAAGAAGTTCGGGAAGCCCGTCGAGGAAGGCATCGCACCGATCCTCGCGCTCGTCGACGAGCCACCAGGCGTGCCGCTGTCCGCGTTCGTGGAAGGCCGGCGGATCGATCCGGACCTCGATCCCGCTGCCGCAGAACGTCTCGCCGACCTCACCCACCACCTGCTCAGGAGGCTCTCATGATCACCATCCCGCTCGTCGACGGGCCGGTCGCCATCCGCGGCGCCCTCGACATCGAGCACACCCCGCACGGGTTGCTGCCGCACCGGCTGCCCGCCACCGCCAGGGTCCGTTTCCCGGACAACCACGAGGCACGGTTCGACGGCCAGCCACTGACGATGGTCGAGGCGCAACCGGCCGGCGTACGGCTGGCCTTCCGCACCAACGCCACGGCCGTCGAACTGGACGTGCTGCCCACCAAGACCGTCTACAAAGGAGCACCCGCCGTGCCCGACGGCGTGTACGACCTGACTGTCGACGGCCGTCTCACCGCCCAGGCCAGCACCCCGGCCGGCAACACCCTGATCCTCGACATGCCCGCCCGCCGCTTCCACACCACGCCCGGCCGACCCGGCACCGTCCGCTTCGCCGACCTGCCGGCCGAACCGAAGAACCTCGAGATCTGGCTGCCACAGGCGGAGATCACCGAGCTGATCGCCCTGCGCGCCGACGCCCCCGTCGACGCCCCCGCGCCGTCGGGCCGACGGTGGCTGCACCACGGCAGCTCGCTGAGCCACTGCGCCGAGGCCGCGAGCCCCACCGGGACCTGGCCCGCCGTCGCCGCACGGCTCGCTGGCGTCGAGCTCACCAACCTGGGCCTGGGCACCAACGCGCTGCTCGACCCGTTCGTCGCCCGCGCCATCCGCGACGCCGACGTCGACCTGATCAGCCTCAAGATCGGCGCCAACCTCGTCACCAGCGACCTGATGCGGCTACGTGCGTTCGGGCCGGCCGTGCACGGCTTCCTCGACACCATCCGCGACGGCCACCCCGACACACCAATTCTGGTCGTGTCGCCCATCCTGAGCCCGATCATCGAGGACACCCCCGGCCCGACCGTGCCCGAGTTCGACGCCACCACACTGCGCTTCCGCGCTCTCGGCAACCCGGACGACCTGGCCAACGGCCGGCTCAGCCTCACGATCGTCCGCGACGAACTGGCCCGCATCACCACCGAACGCGCCGACCCCCACCTCCACTACCTCGACGGCCGCACTCTCTACGGCCAGCAGGACTTCACCGAACTACCACCGCCCGACGGACTGCATCTCGACCCGGCCGGCTACCAGCGCATGGGTGAGCGCTTCGTCCGGCTCGCCTTCGGCGGCCCCTTCGCCTGATCAGACGTCGCCGCCCGCGGCATGCCGAGCCGGACGTGGTGCGGGACGGGAGCCAAGCCTCGTCCGGACCATGTCCGGCTCGGCACTCGGTCAGTGCCGCCAGCATGTGCTGGGGAGCCACCTTGGCGACCGGCGACCGGCGCATCCGCGTCAGCGCTGGGCGGCCGCGAGCGCCTCGCGAAGAGCATCCGCACCGGTCGGATGACCGGAAACCTCCATGAAGTTGTCCGCGCCGCCCGCGTAGAGCAGACCGT
>Ga0307512_10005088_pt1 | contig 13956 bp, 16 predicted proteins | sample 14_EM_MG_FD_200267 | JGI IMG/M metagenome (GOLD analysis project Ga0307512, IMG submission 200267) | Populus trichocarpa ectomycorrhiza microbial communities from riparian zone in the Pacific Northwest, United States - 14_EM | ecosystem: Host-associated > Plants > Roots > Unclassified | place... | reverse complement strand
GCCAATGGGTAAACCGTAGGACTTAAAGGAGCAAGGCATTTCAAAAAAAAAAAAAAAAGAAATCTGCCTCGATGACAATGGGATTGTTGAAATCGACCATGCTGGTGAGCAATTGATAATGGAGAAGGAAGAAGTGGGATAGGAACAATGACGCTCCTCAGAAAGCGGGCACCGCACATATATACTTTGAGCCGAACGATATGTCTTCCTAGCGGTTGACGAGGCTGTCACGCCACTTGTATGGGCACTACGCGGCTGCGATTGGGGGAACGTGGATCATTTATTGGCACCAGTAGCCTTTGATTGCCGACATTGCATGGACAATGCGGATGACTTCAAGGCCTATTAAGCCTGCTGTATGATATCCCTGGCATTTGCGTAGGGTGGACAAGGAAGCCGCGATGGAAATAGTCCAGTTTGTCTTGCTGCGCCTGCGGTCGGTCATTTAGGCCGGGTGTACCTCCGTGGAGAGGGTGTACGTGCGGGTTTCAAGCTGGCAAAGGTGTAGTTCGAACGCCGGGCTACCTATGGTGACAAGGAATGTCATAATAGTCTTGGCATCATGTGGCACGATGGATTGATCGAAGGCGGAAAGGATAGCAAGTCCGCATTCACTCATTTTTGCCGTTGCAGCTGAGCAGGACCTCCACAAGGCGCAGGTCAACCTGGGCAAGCACCACTACGGTACGTCCAACGGGAATCTGTGAGTTTGATCGCACCGACCCCGAGCGGATCAGAGCGAGGAGACATGAAGCCGGTCATTTCGTACTTCGAAGCTGCAATGAGGCATGGTTTGCCTTTTGAGGAATTCTACCGTCTTGCGAAGATCCAGGCGGCACAGATCGAAATCGTGCCGGCTTCTTTGAAACCGGGCGCGTGCTCGATTGCTACGGCTTTCTTCAAGGTCTTCTCTGAACGTGGGTCCTGGGACAAAGATCTCATTCGGGAGGGTGAGGAAGCTTGGGAGACGGGTACTCCAAGTGGGAAGCAGCCGGTCATGTTGAAATGGTGGATTGCCGCTGGGCATGGGCTTGAGACTGGTCAAAACAATTTCAAGTTGGCGCTTATTCTCGACCAAGGGTAAGTTCGGTTGCGCCACTTGTGCGCGGCACTTTCCGGGCCGAAGGGTTGCTTATGCATTATGCATTACTATGTTATGTCGGAACTCGACAAGTCACAGAGCCTGCTTCATTGCAGCAGCTTTGCGAACTTCTTCCCATCAAATGACACAGCAACTCTCGCTCTCACTCAGTTGAATGGATACAATCAGCCGCGGTCACTGCGAGAAAGGGTTCAATTAAACGTATTTCCTGCTAATGGGAAAAATAGAGATGGGCAGCGTTGAGGTCACGACAAGACATACAGGAAAGCCCTGCAGGTATGATACTGTATGATCGTCTATATTCGAAAATAGAACACGGTCAAGAAATATAGTTCGTACAGACTACACCGTTAAATAAATACCCAGAATTTTGTCATGGAACTCGTGTCTGATTCCCTGCACCCCTCCAAGTTGTAATCGCGTCCAAGTCCAGCCGGTTTCCTGCGCAGTAATCCATCCGAGGTGATAGCCGAGGAGGTATTCTGAGTAGTTTGTTACGCGTCATAAGTCATATGTATGGCTACCTCTATAGGCTCCAGTGTAGGAGGGGGAGCAGGAGCTCGATTGGTCTTCGGAGGCACAAGGCCACTTGGATGGGAGCAATACCGACCATCGTAAGCACAGAGTAAATATAACGAAGGGCTGAAATCATATCTTACATTTCCGTAGACCTTGAGGAAAAGTCCGTCAAAGAGCGATGAATTCGAGTCGCAGCGATCGACATTGTCAGCATCGCGGGAATCTGGAACATCTGTGTTTTAAAAGGAGTCTCGGATCAATACTACGGTCCCTTTCTTTGACGGGTGACATAAACAACGTACTTCGTCGAATGCAACTGGTGTCCCAAGCGGAATCAGGTTATATCAGCGTCGATCACTGGCAGATTAGGCAGAGTTAAACGTACAGTTCTAGTTCAAACTCATGAACACCTGTGATTATGAAGCCACGATGAGCAACAGAGGTGGGTACATGGGGCTGGCCACGCATACCACTGGTGGGACCTCAGCAATGGTGGCAAGGAAGAGCCAAATGAGACCCTGGCCAACGGTGAGCATATCAGCGAATTGCAACATCACGACTTGCGAGAAGAGCGTACAACCCACCTGTCTCCACATCAGATGCCCCAGCTCGTAAACGCCAGGTTCGTTAAAGCCCAGACGGAGCAAGCCAATGAGCATGATGAGAAGTAAGGCGATGTCCGTGATGAGTAGGACGATCATATTAAGTTTTGTGCTGTGGATATTTATCTCACAGTTCGATGAACCACGGAGCTGGAGATGATATAAGCCTAGAAAGTCCATGATAGTTCAAATCGAATGAATATCCACCCGCGCGACACCTGATACCATCGCATGATTTGAGTGATTCCAAATTGTATACAGGAGACGGGATGAAAGGGCGTACTTTGAATCATGAACCCAACATTGGCCACCCATACGCCAGCCGCGATCACTATCACGAACCTCTTCCCGTTCCATATGGCGATGCTGGCGGTACACATGAGCAATTGACGGCCGCATTGCCATATTGCAGAGGACGTACATGCGGAGCACAATCAAGAGCGAGGCGGCGGCAACGGCCAAGTACCCAAAGAACTGGAAAAGGAAAGACGACCAAAAAAGCACGGACAGAGGTTCATTCCTAGGTACAAGCACAACGAAAGAGAGGGGGGGGCACTCACGTATTGGAAAACGATCTCGACCTATAAACGTGGCTTGTCAGAACGCAGGTGTACATGGGACAGAAATGGACACAACGTACATGGCAATTGTATGGGGCTGTAGCGTCAAGGGAAAACAGGCTAAGAATCACGGCCAGGAGAGTAGACATGCGCGTAACAGAGTAGATCTACGGAAGGGATCGGATACAAGCAAGAGTTCTTAGTCAGGCAACGAAATCTGAAAGGACATGCACATCATTACGGACCCATATCGTCCAGCGGTAAGGTCGATGCCCTCGGATGGCACTCCACTCATAGTCAAGAGTGGTGAAGAACTCCCAGCTAGAAGCAAGACGTAGAGTTATTATTGTGGACACACTTCGAGCGGGGGGGCGATCAGGCAGACCCACAAGTAGAGGCCAGCCAGGGCGTGCCAGAGCACCGACATCCACGCTGTTCAAAGGACGTATTCAATTGGATTTCTCGTGATCACGTGCTTAGCCGTCGTAAAAGCGTACTCACCGAGATCCGCATTGATTATATTGGGATCACTGAAATTGACCATGCTGGTGGGTAATTAATGGAATGGAGAAGGACGAGGAGGGATTGGAACAATGACGCTCCTCAGAAAATGGGCACTGCACAAATTTATACATACTTTGAGCTGTCTGCCTACTACTACAGTAGTAGTAGCAGTTGACGAGGCTGTCACGCCACTTGTATGGGCGCTACGCCATAGTAGTGATTGGGGGAACGTGCATCATTTATTGCCACTGGTGGCCAGTTTGGAACTTTGGTTGCGCCTCACCAATGCATTTTCTTTGATTGCCGCCATTGCACGGACAATGCGAATAACTTCAAGGGTCTATTAAGCCTGGTGTATGATATCCCTGGCGTTTGCGTATGGTGGACAAGGAAGCCGAGATAAAAATAGTCCGGTTGGTCTTGCTGCGCCTGCGGCCGGCTATTCAGGCCAGATATACATCCGTGGAGAGGGTGTACTTGCAGATTTCAAGCTGGCAAAGATGTAGTTCGAACGCGGGGCTACCTATGGCGACCAGGAATGTCATAATAGTCTTGGCATCATGTGGCACGATGGTTTGATCGACGGCGGAAAGGACAGCAAGTTCCCATTCACCCATTTTGCCGTTGCAGCTGGGCAGGACCTCGCTGAGGCTTAGGTCAACCTGGGCAAGCACCACTATGGTACATACATCGGGAACCTGTGAGTTTGATCGCGCACTGACCCCGAGCGGATCAGAGCGAGGAGACCTGAAGTTGGCCATTTCGTACTTCGAACTTGACGCTGAAACGAGGCATGGTTCGCTTTTCGAGGCGTTCTTTGCGAAGATCCAAGCGGCGCAGATCGAGATCGTGCCGGATTCTTTGAAACCGGGCGCGTGCTCTATTGCTACGGCTTTCTTCAAGGTCGTCTCTGAACACGGGTCCTGGGGCGAAGATCTCGTTCAGGAGGGTGAGGAAGCTTGGGACACGGGTACTCCAAGGGGGAAGCAGCTGGCCTGGAGGATTGCTGCTGAGCGTGGGCTTGAGATTGGCTAAAAACAATTTGGCGCTCATTCTCGACCAGTTGCGCCACTTGCGCGCGGCGCTTTCCGGAAGGAAGGGTTGCTTATGCACTTATGTCGGACTCGACAAGAGCTCGCTTCGTCGCATAAACTTCTTCCCATCAAATGACACAGCAACGCTCGCTCTCACTCAATTGAATATACAATCAGCAGCACAGAACAATGCCGATGCGCTAGTTAAGTCGGGGACTATTACTATCACGGTCTTGGCGTACCAAACCAGCCTGAAAAAGTTCGCTGGGAAAAAGCTGCTGGGTATTATCAGTCGGCCTCGGATACACAATACAGCGCACTGGCGATGCGGAACCTGGGATGGATGTGTGAACGGGGGTACCGTGTTCCACAGGTTTGTGTGTTTTCCTACCTACGAGGTCCCGGAGACTGAGCATTGCACAAGATTTTCATCTGGCGAAGCAGCACTACGATTTTGTTCTGCAAACATGCATGGAAGCATATCTCCCTGTCTCTCTTTCGGCCACGCGCGCGCAGCTTCAAGTTACGGCATACCTTGACCGGGAGAGGAGGTGGCCTCGGCCTTTGGTCAAGTAATGCCGCTGATTCTGGTAAGTCATGCAGTTGAATTATAGCTCAAGTGATACTTACTATTCATTGGATCCTGATCAGATTATTGGGCGGAGAGAATTGGACGAAGGCTCAGCCACCACTGGCAGTCCAACACCTGAGATAGACGAGGGTCTCCCTGTTGACGATGACGGGCCATGGTACATGGGCAAGGCACGAAGAGTTCAACCGACATCTGTGTGATGCTGCAGCCCCCGGCGACGATGAGGGCCCTGTACAGGTATGTACAACTTGTCTAACATTCCACTCCCAGACTAACCACCTTAAAAAAATCCGTGACAGTGGGCCCGTGACCGCCGCAACAAGGAGCTCGGTCGTGATAGTGATCTTGGCCCTGAAGACATGTTTGACGCTGCTCTGCGCGGCGGGCACCCCGAAGAGGAAGATGCGGACGAGTTCGTCGAGACGATGGTGCTCGTTGTGCTCTGCCTCATCGTGTCATTACTGTTGTACATCCGCGGGAGATGGGTCGAGCAGCTGGGTCGGGAAGAACAGCAGCAGAGGCGACAATTGGAACAACGCAACTCGGAGGAGCGGGATGACGATGGGTTGTTCCCCGGGCCGCCTCCTGGAGATCCAGCTCGGGACGACTGGGCTGTACCACGGTGATCGTGAATGACACGCGCTTTGTATCAGGATTTTAGTTTTGTATACCTGCTGGAAGCTTTTAATCGACTTTTGGCATCCCACCATGTGTTCAAGTTTATTTTTCCTTGGTGCTTCCCTCAGTGGCAGGCAGTTTGGCCACCGTCTGCAACAATAACCCCCAGTAGCTCCCAGAAAATGGAATTCCGCTGTCTCCGCACTGCCTCTGTCAGACACCAGAATTCGAATTACAATGAGTTCTGTGCGAGTGGGAGCGAGCGCGGGCGGGGTGCGGCACGCGCTGTAGCATTGAGCACTTTTGACCACGTGACGCCCACTGAAGCCCGCCATCACACCCTAGGCTCGCACCCCTCGCTCTCGACTCGTCTTCTCCACCCTCGTTGCCAAACGAATCACGATCGACACTTTTCCTCTATTAGCCAAGTCTTACGGCCGAAGACACGCTGATCACTCAAGACTTATCGGCCGACGCCACAAACGTGCACCACCTCGAAAATGCCGTCGGTCCACGTCGCACACGTCGTACTCGGCCCCTCGATGCCCTGGACCCCACCTCTGTTTAGAAAACAATTTACTGTATATAGGTTCGTTCAGGCTACCCCCCGTACATTTCTCTATCTCCTTTTGCGTTAGACTTTTGCTCTCCATTCTACACCTTCCTATTTTACCTTAGACTTTTACCAGCAAACGTCGCCACATCACGTTCGCCTCCCTTTCTCCCTCTTCCCCTCTACTCGCCTCGCGCACAGCGTTTCTTGTATATAATCCCTTTCGCCTGGCCCTGGCCAAGCAGGCAATCATAGACCACCCTTTTCCTCTTTTTTTGCGTTTCCGTGCTTTCACCTCAAACTTCTTACGCCACATTACGATTTACCCTCGCGCACTCTCGGACTCTCGGGATCGCCGCCTCTGTTCTCTTTTACCTTTCATTCCTTTCGAACTCTCAAGCTTGGACTTTTCTCCGACGCTACAGTGACTATCGAGTATAAATGAGAGCGGGACATCTAAGGATCTAAAGGTACGCGAAGTCGAAACGAGGGTGTATGGTTGGTACTACACTACTGTAGTCCATTCAATAGCTGTCTACAGTAAACGAGGGAGCGCGATCGCGCTGTACTGTAAGTCCTTATAGTAAAGTAGCATTGGTGTTACAGTATCTTATCTACGCGGCACGTATGTGCTCGCTCCGACCGCCACTTCTGCGACAAAATCTCCTAGATCTTGTTGACGGGAACCGTGGCCACAGCAAGAAAAGGTTCAATCAAACGGAGATACTAAGCAAAATAGATGAAGGACAGTATTGAGGTTACGACAAGACATGCAGAGATGCTCTGCAGGTATGATATGACCGCCCATAACCAACATGACTTCCCGACATCGTCACACGCGTTGGCCAAAGCGTGGATCTGAAACAACAACTGAGGAGAGTCGATGACACGGGCGACCGAGCAAATCAGAAAGATAACGATGCTACAGGATCATTCGGGTCAATCACACCGCCGTCTCTTACTCAGCATTGTGACCCGACCCGACCCGACCAGACAATGATACTTCAGCTTTGTGTTTTTGCCGAACGACATCTCCCCAGTATTCAATAATAGAACACAGCTAAGAAATCTAGTTCGTACAGACTACATCTTTAACGAAATACCCAAAAATTTTGTCATGGAACTCGTGTCAGATTCTCCACACCCCTCTCCAAGTCGAAATCGCGTCCAAGTCCAGTAGGTTCCTCGTGCATAATTCCATCAGAGGTGGTGGTCGAGGGGGTATTCTGAGTAGTTTGTTGGGGTTCCAATATAGGAGGGGGAGCAGGAGCTCGCTTTGTCTTCGAGGGTACGAAACCACTTGGGTGGGGGTAACACCAACCATCATAAGCACAGAGTAAAAGTAAAGAAGGGAGGGAATCTTACACTTCCGTAGACATTGATGAAAAGTCCGTCAAGGAGCGATAAATTCGAGTCGCAGCGATTGACATTGTTATCATCGCGGGAATCTGGAACATCTGTGTTTTGAAAGGAGTCTCAAATCAGTGGTCCCTTTCTTTGATGGGTGACACAACAAACGTACGAAGTCGAATGGAACTGTTGTTTCAAGCGGAATTAGGTGAGATCAGCGGTATTCACTGACAGATTAGGCAGAGAGTTACACGTACGGTTCCAGTTCAAACTGATGAACACCTGTGATGATGAAGTCACGACAAGCAACAGGGATGGATACACAGGACTGGCTACGCTTACCACTGGTGGGACCTCAGCAATAGTGGCGAGGAAGAGCCAAATCAGACCCTTGAATATCAGCGCATGACAAACATCGCGACTTGCGAGAAGCACGGACACCCCACCTGTCTCCACATCAGACGCCCTAGACCGTAAACGCCAGGTTCGTTGAAGCCGAGGCGGAGCAAGCCAATGAGCATAATGAGAAGTAAGGCGATGTCCGTGATGAGTGAGGTGATCATATTGAGCTTCGTGCTTTGGATATTGGTTGTCTCACAGCGACCCGACTCAGGTATCCACCAAGCACGGATCTGGAAATAAAATGAGATGAGTTTAGAAGGTCCATATTGTTCAAGTCGAATGAATATCCACCCGCGCGACACCTGATACCCATCGCATGTTTTGAGTGATTCCAATTTGTATACAAGAGTCGGGATGAGAGGGCTTACTTTGAATCATGAGCCCAACATTGGCCACCCATACGCCAGCCGCGATCGCTATCACGGACCTCTTCCTGTTCCATATGGCGATGCTGGCGGTACACATGAGCAATTGACGGCCACATTGCCAAATTGCAGAGTACGTACATGCGGAGCACAATCAAGAGCGAGGCGGCAGCAACGGCCAAGTACCCAAAGAACTGAAAATGGAAAGAGGACAAAAAAGTGCCGACAGACGTTCATTCCTACGACTGAGCACAACGGGGAAGAAGCGGGCGCACTCACGAATTGGAAGACAAACTGGGCCTAAAAACGTGGCTTGTCAGTACGCAGGTGCACATGAGATAGACAATGGATACAATGTACATTGCAATTGTATCGGGCTGCAACGTCAAGTTCCACCAGGCAAAGAATCACGGTCATGAGAGTAGACATGCGCGTAACAGAGTAGATCTACGGAAGGATGCGGATAAGGCAAGAGTTCTTGGTCGGGCAGCGAAGACCGAAAGGAAATGCGCATCATGACGGACCCATATCGTCCAGCGGTAGGGTCGACGCCCTCGGATGGCACTCCACTCGTAGTCAAGAGTGGTGACAAACTCCCAGCTAGAAGCAGGAGGTAGAGTTATTATTGTTGGACACATTCCGAGCGTGGGTGGCAGGAGATCAGGCAGACTCACAAGTAGAGGCCAGCCAGGGCATGCCAGAACTTGGTGACTGCCACTGTTCGAAGGACGGATTCAATGACCTTCTCGAGATCGTGTGCTTGGCTGTACAAGCGTACTCACGGAAATCCTCCTCGATTACCATGGGACTGTTGAAATCGACCATGCTGGTGGGCAATTAATGGAATGGAGAAGGAGGAAGTGGGATTGGAACAATGACGCTCCTAAGAAAGCGGGCACTGCACAAATATATATATACTGTGAGCTGAACGACACGTCCGCCTACTACTAGTAGTAGCAGTTGACGAGGCTATTACGCCACTTGTATGGGCGCTACGCCACTGTGATTGGGGGAACATAGATCATTATTGGCACCATTAGCCTTTGATTGGGCCCCAGCATTGAAGTTTCTTTGATTGCCGCCATTGCACGGACAATGTGAATGACTTCAAGGTCTATTAAGCCTGGTGTGTGATATCCCTGGTGTTTGCGTAGGGTAGACAAGGAAGACGCGATGGAAATAGTCCAGTTGGTCTTGCTACGCTTGCGGGCGGTTATTCAGGCCAGGTGTACATCCGTAGAGAGGGTGTACGTGCGGATTTCAAGCTGGCAAAGATGTAGTTCGAACGCGGGGCTACCTATGGCAACAAGGAATGTCATAATAGTCTTGGCATCATGTGGCACGATGGTTTGATCGACGGCGGAAGAGATAACTTAGTAAGTCCGCATTCACCCATTTTGCCGTTGTGGCTGGGCAGGACCTTGCTGAGGTGCAGGTCAACCTGGGCAAGCACCACTACAGTAGGTCCATCGGGAACCTGTGAGTTTGATCACACTGACCCCGAGCGGATGAGAACGAGGAGACCTGAAGCTGGCCATTTCATACTTCGAAGCTGCAATGAGGCATGGTTCGCCTTTCGAGGCATTCTACTGCCTTGCGAAGATCCAGGCGGCGCCGATCTACATCGTGCCGGCTTCTTTGAAACCGGGCGCATGCTCCGTTGCTACGGCTTTCTTCAAGGTCGTCTCTGAACGTGGGTCCTGGGGCGAAGATCTCCGAGTCATTCAGGAGGGTGAGGAAGCTTGGGAGACGGGTACTCCAAGTGGGAAGCAGCGGGCCATGTTGAAATTGTGGATTGCCGCTGAGCATGGACTTGAGACTGGTCAAAACAATTTGGCGCTCAGCGCTCATTCTCAGGCTTGACTCTTGACCACAAGGTAAGTTAGGTTGCGCCACTGGGCGCGGCGCTTTCGGGCCGGAAGGGTTGTTTATGTCGGACTCCTGCTTTGCTTCGTCGCAGCCGCTTTGCGAACTTCTTCCCATCAAATGTCACGACAAGGCTCGCTCTCACTCAATGGACACGATCAGCCGCACAGAACAATGTCGGTGCGCTAGTCAAAGTCGGAGACTATTACTATCACGGTCTTGACGTACCAAACCAGCCCGAAAATGTTCGCTGGGAAAAAGCTACTGGGTATTATCGGTCGGCCGCGGATACACAATACAGCACACTGGCGATGTGGAACCCGGGATGGATGTGTGAACACGGGTACGGTGTCCCACAGGTTTGTGTTTTTTCCTACCTGCGAGTTGCCAGAGACTAAGCATGGCACAGGATTTCCATCTGGCGAAGCGACACTACGATTTTGCCCTGGGGACAAACATAGAAGTATATCTCCCTATAACCCTATCCCTCTTTCGGCTACACGCTCGCAGCTTATGGCATACCTTGACTGGGAGAGGAGGTGGCCTCAGCCACGTCGAACACCGCCAAGAGGACGATGCGGACGAGTTCGTCGAGGCGATGGTGCTCGCCGTGCTCTGCCTCATCGTGTCATTGCTGCCGTACATCCGCGTGAGATGGGTCGAGCGACTGCGTCGGGAAGAACAGCAGCAGAGGTGACAATTGGAGCAACGCGAGGAGCGGGATGACGATGGATTGTTCCCGCCTCCTGGAGATCCAGCTCGGGACGATTGGGCTGTACCACGGTTGTCGTTATAACACGCGCTTTGTATCAGGATTTTCGTTTTGTATACCTGCTGGAAGTTTTTAATCAACTTTTGGCATCCCACGATGTGTTCAAGTTTATTTTTCCTTGGTGCTTTCCTCAGTGGCAGGCAGATTGGCCACCCTCGGCAGCAGTAGCCCCCAGAGAATGGAATCCCGCTATCTCCGCACCGCCTTCGTCAGACACCAGAATTCGAATTACAATGAGTTCTGCTGTGTCCGATCAGGGCGCATGCTCCTCCAACTGAATTGATGGTGAGATGCCTACTGAATCAGATTTCGGTCACGAGTTTATTGTGGGGATCGGCGTCTATTCGAGTACACAGCTTGTTGATACAGTGTGTTCATGAGAAATATTATATCCATTGACTCCGTACTTTACATGGTAGACGAGTGTTAAGTACGTTAAGTACCCGTGATGCTGAGAATAGTTGGGGTACTTGCACTTGAGAACATCTGGCTCACGTACTGTAATGTACTAAGCGTACCATCATTATCACGAACCGAATGTTACGTGTCCTCTCATGTACATGTGGCCGTTACGTCGGCCATCTCGTCAACTTTGTCCAGGCGAAACAAGCAGCCCGTGGCTCTTTTGTTGTATGGCACTCCCTTCCTATGGTGGGCACTAATACATGTCCTTAATGTTCAATGTGGATGGATGTGCATACAGTATGGGCGGTCTTTGGCTGTCCGACTCATCTTCGACTTCACGATCACGCAAAAACAAGTGGCCACCGCGAGAAAAGGCTCGATCAAACGGAGATCCTAAGCAAAATAGAGACGATGAACTGTTGAGGTTACGACAAGACATGCAGGGATGCTCTGCAGGTATGATATGACCATCGATATCTATCATGACTTCCCCACATCGTCACACGCGTTGGCTAAAGCGTGGATCTGAAACAACAGCTGACGAGAGTCGATGACACGGGTGACCGAGTCAATCAGAAACAGAAACGTAACTTGAACCTCAGCATCGTGACCCAGAAATGATACCTCGGCTTTCGGTGTTTCTTCTGAACGACGACATCTTCGCAGTATTCGAGGATAGACCGCTGTTAAGAAATCTGGGTCGTACAGACTACATCGTTAACGAAATACCCAAAACCTTTGTCATGGGACTCGTGTTTGGTCCTCCGCACCCCTCTCCGAGTCGAAATCGCGTCCAAGTTCGGTCGGTTTCTCGTGCAGCATTCCATCCGGGGTGGTGGTCCGGGAGGTATTGTGAGTACTTTGTTGCGTCTCATAAGACCTATGTATGGCTACCTCTATGGGCCCCAATATAGGGGGGGGAGCAGGAGCTCGATTGGCCTTCGAAGGCACGAAACCACTTGGATGGGAGCAACACCGACCATCATGGGCACAGAGTAAAAATAAAGGAGGGATAGAATCATGTCTTACATTTCCGTAGACCTTGATGAAAAGTCCGTCAAGGAGCGATAAATTCGAGTCGCAGCGATTGACATTGTTATCATCGCGGGAATCTGGAACATCTGTGTTTTGAAAGGAGTCTCAGATCAATAGTCCCTTTCTTTGACGGGTGACACAAACAAACGTACTTCATCGAATGGGACTGTTGTTTCAAGCGGAATCAGGTCAGATCAGCGTTGATCACAGACAGATTAGGCAGACGGTTAAACGTACTGTTCCAGTTCAAACTGATGAACACCTGTGATAATGAAGTCACGATGAGCAACAGGTATAGATACATGGGACTGAATACGCTTACCACTGGTGGGACCTCAGCAATGGTGGCGAGGAAGATCCAAATGAGACCCTTGCCAATGGTGAGCATATCAGCGCATGGCAAACATCACGACTTGCGAGAAGCGCGGACAACCCACCTGTCTCCACATCAGATGGCCCAGATCGTAAACGCCAGGTTCGTTAAAGCCCAGACGGAGCAAGCCAATGAGCATGATGAGAAGTAAGGCGATGTCCGTGATAAGTAGGGTGATCATATTGAGTTTCGTGGTGTGGATATTTATCACACAGTCCGATGAACCACGGAGCTGGAGATGGTATGAGCCTAGAAAGTCCATGATAGTTCAAGTCGAATGAATATCCACCCGCGCGACGCCTAATACCATCGTATATTTTGAGTGATTCCAAATTGTATCCAAGAGACGGGATGAGAGGGCTTACTTCGAATCATGAACCCAACATTGGCCACCCATACGCCAGCCGCGATCGCTATCACGAGCCTCTTCCCGTTCCATATGGCGATGCTGGCGGTACACATGAGCAATTGATGGATGCATCGCCAAATTGCAGAGGACGTACATGCGGAGCACAATCAAAAGCGAGGCGGCAACAACGGCCAAGTACCCAAAGAGCTGAAAACGGAAAGACGACAAAAATCGCACCGACAGACGTTCATTCCTAGGTCCAGGAACAATGAGAGAGGCGGGGCACACTCACGAATTGGAAGATGATCTCGACCTCAAACCGTGGCTTGTCAGAACGCAGGTGCACATGGGACAGACAATGGACACAACGTACATGGCAATTGTATGGGGTTGCAGAGTCAAGGTCCACCAGGGAAAGGATCACGGCCATGAGAGTAGATATGCGCGTAACAGAGTAGATCTATGGAAGGGAGCGGATAAGGCAAGAGTTCTTGGTCGGGCAACGAAACCCGAAAGGAAATGTGCGTCATTACAGACCCATATCGTCCAGCGGTAGGGTCGACGCCCTCGGATGGCACTCCACTCGTAGTCAAGGGTGATGACGAACTCCCAGCTAGAGGCAGGAGGTAGAGTTATTCTTGTTGGACACATTTCGAGCGGGGGGGGCAGGGTGATCAGGCACTGGCAGACTCACAAGTAGAGGCCTGCCAGGGGATGCCAGAACTGGGAGACTGCCACTGTTCGAAGGACGGATTCAATGGCCTTCTCGAGATCGCGTGCTTGGTCGAAGCAGCGTACTCACCGAAATCCTCCTCGTTTACAATGGGATCGTTGAAATCGACCATACTAGTGAGCAATTAATGGAATGGAGAAGGACGGTGGGATTGGAAAAATGACGCTCTTCAGAAAGTGGGCACTGCATATATATATATATATATATATATACTTTGAGCTG
>Ga0307512_10005087_pt1 | contig 13958 bp, 10 predicted proteins | sample 14_EM_MG_FD_200267 | JGI IMG/M metagenome (GOLD analysis project Ga0307512, IMG submission 200267) | Populus trichocarpa ectomycorrhiza microbial communities from riparian zone in the Pacific Northwest, United States - 14_EM | ecosystem: Host-associated > Plants > Roots > Unclassified | place... | reverse complement strand
TCCATCGAGGGCGACTTCACCCGGGCCGGCGGTGAGGAGTGCGCGCGCCGGCTGCTCACGGCGCACCCCGATATCGACGGCCTGTTCGTGGCCAGCGACCTGATGTCCGTGGGGGCGCTGCGCGCGGCGCAGGATCTGGGCCGGCGGGTGCCCGAGGACGTCGCGGTGGTCGGCTTCGACGACAGCAGCGCGGCCCTGGACTGCCGGCCATTGCTGACGACCATCCGGCAGCCGGTCGAGGAGATGGCCGCCGAGATGGCCGAGGTGCTGATGGCCCAGATCGGCTCGCCGGGCCGGTTGCCCCGCTCGGTCACGTTCCAGCCGACCCTGGTGATCCGCGATTCGGCCTGATCGGCAGGTATTTGCGAGCATTCGGTGGCCGCCGCGGCGCGTAGCACCACGTTGGACGTCGGATGCGAGTATCGGCGTATGTCAGCGGCATCGGCCCGAACCAGTCCGCCGATGCGGAACGTTGTGGCCGGCGCCGCCGCGTGCGGCATCGTGAGCGCCGGAGCCTGCCTGGCGGTGTTCGCGATGCTGAGTGAGGACCAGGTCGAGGGTCCGTACGACGGCGGGGATCCGACGATCGCCATCTTCGGCGCTCCGCTGGTGGCCGGTGGGGCAGCGCTTGTCATCGTCGTGCTGTGCCGGATCTGGCGCGGGATCGAGGGCCCGGTGCGGATCGCGCATACCGCGATGCCGTTCGCGCTCTGGTTGTTGATCCTGCTCGGTATCGCCGGGGCGGGCGGGGAGCGCAACAACGGGGAGACCGGCGTCTTGTGGGCGGCGACGGCGGTCCTCGCGCATCTGCTCATCCCCCTGGTGGCCGGTGCCGGCCCGGTCCGGCGGCGGGTCATCGCATTCTTCGCGCTGGTCGTGGTGTACGTGGCAGCGTCCGGCGCAACCGTGGCAGGGCAACATCGCTGGCGCACTCAGAAGTTCGCCCGGGTAGGCCTGCCGACGTACCTACCTGAGGTTCCGGGATACCGTCTCACCGGCGCCTACGCCGGGAGGAGCAACCTGATCCTGCTGTTGAAGGGCGCAAGTCCGGAGCGCATCGACGTCTGGATCGGCCGAGCGGCGGAGGCAACCGCGCTTTGCAGGTTGGGCAGCGACGAGCGGTGGGTTCTTCGCGACGCCGACGCGCCCAGCCGGCTGGCCTTCTGCCTTCCGGAGGGTGGCGCGCTGGTCATGGCGCCGGGCTATCCGCCGAGGGACATCGAGGGCCTGCTGCCGTCGGTACGGCTGCGCCGGGTGGATCCGGGCGTTCTGGCCCGGTATCCCGACGACGGCACCGAACGCGAGGCGGACTGACACCGGGCGCCGCCCGGTATGCCGTGAAGCGCTTTCCAGGCGAAATGACCTCGATAGCGCTTTTCCTGATGTACGCCGGAACCGGTTCCGGGAGTTTCCGTTATCGGTCGCCCCGGCCTGTCAGTGTGATTCAAGGACAACCCGTCTAGCTGCGGAAACGCCCCGACGGGCAGATCGCCTTGGCGGGCGAATGTGTCATCCGCAAGTACGTCAAGGTTATCGATCGGTTCCGGAACCGTGGCAAAGCCTGGACAGGGCATCGACCCCTACTTAGCGTCGACGACGGGGGAGCGCTCTCCCGGTACAAGTGGAGAGGCCGGCTTCCCAGGGTGCAAGCAGTCCCCGTGCAGTTCCCCGCCCAAGGAGAAGCAATGACCATCCCCAGTACCTCCGCGGTCCCGCGGAGACGCTCCCCCTGGCGCCTCGCCGCGATCGGCGGCCTCGTGGCCGCCGTCGTCGCCGGCTTCGGCGCGGTCACCGCGATCGGCGCGAACGCCGCCGAGACCCTGCTGTCGCAGGGCAAGCCGGCCATCGCGTCGTCCACCGAGGCGGCCGGCGCCTACCTCGCCGCCGAGGCCGTCGACGGCAACACCGGCACCCGGTGGTCGTCGGCGTTCTCCGACCCCCAGTGGCTCCAGGTCGACCTGGGCAGCCCGCAGGCGATCTCCCGGGTCGAGCTGAACTGGGAGACGGCCGCGGCCAAGGCGTTCCAGATCCAGGTGTCGAACGACGCCGCGGCCTGGACCTCGGTCTACTCGACCACGACCTCGACCGGCGGCAACCAGTCGCTGACGGTCACCGGAACCGGCCGGTACGTCCGGATGTACGGCACCCAGCGGACCACCGGCTACGGCTACTCACTCTGGGAATTCAAGGTGTTCGGCGGCAGCACCACCACTCCGATCCCCGGTGGCGGCAGCCTCGGGGCCAACGTGGTGGTGTTCGACCCGTCGATGGCCAGCGCCACCATCCAGGCCCGGGCCGACGAGATCTTCCGCCAGCAGGAGACGGCCCAGTTCGGCACCGGCCGGTACGTGCTGGCGTTCAAGCCGGGTACCTACAACAACCTGAACATCCAGGTCGGCTTCTACACCTCGGTTGTCGGACTCGGCCAGAACCCGCAGGACGTGCGGATCAACGGCGACATCACCGTCGACGCCGGCTGGCTGCAGGGCAACGCCACCCAGAACTTCTGGCGGTCCACCGAGAACCTCTCGGTCTACCCGGTGAGCGGCGCCGACCGCTGGGCCGTCTCGCAGGCCGCGCCGTTCCGGCGGATGGACGTGCACGGCGACCTGAACCTGGCGCCGAACGGCTTCGGCTGGGCGTCCGGCGGCTACATCGCGGACTCGCGGATCAGCGGCAGCGAGGGCCAGTACTCGCAGCAGCAGTGGTTCACCCGTAACAGCCAGATCGGCTCGAACACCAACGCGGTGTGGAACCAGACGTTCGTCGGCGTGCAGGGCGCCCCGGCGAGTTCCTACCCGACCCCGCCCTACACCACCATCGCCAGCACGCCGGTGATCCGGGAGAAGCCGTACCTGTACCTGTCCGGCGCCGACTACGCGGTCTTCGTACCGAATCTGCAAACCAACGCGGCCGGGGTGACCTGGGCCAACGGCAACACGCCCGGGACCAGCATCGCGCTGAGCCAGTTCTATGTGGCCCAGCCGGGTGACAGCGCGGCGCGGATCAACCAGGCGCTCGCCCAGGGCCTGAACCTGATCTTCCAGCCGGGCGTCTACCACGTCGACCAGACCATCAACGTGACGCGGGCCAACACGGTGGTGCTCGGCCTCGGCTACGCCACCATCATCCCGGACAACGGGGTCACCGCGATGCAGGTGGCCGATGTGGACGGTGTGAAGATTGCCGGCCTGCTCTTCGACGCGGGCACCACGAACTCGCCGAACCTGCTGGTGGTCGGCCCGTCCGGCGCGTCGGCGAGCCACGCGGCGAACCCGGCCACGATCCAGGACGTCTTCTTCCGGATCGGCGGTTACATCCCGGGCAAGGCCACCAACAGCCTGCTGGTGAACAGCAACAACGTGATCATCGACCACATCTGGGCGTGGCGCGCCGACCACGGCAACGCCGGCAGCTACGGCTGGACGATCAACACGGCCGACAGCGGGCTGATCGTGAACGGCCAGAACGTCACGGCGTACGGCCTGTTCGTCGAGCACTATCAGAAGAACGAGGTGCTCTGGAACGGCAACGGCGGCCGGACCTACTTCCTGCAGAACGAGCAGCCCTACGACCCGCCGTCCAACGCCGCCTGGCGCAGCGACGGCGTCGGGTATCCGGCGTACAAGGTGGCGGACAGCGTGACCAGCCACGAGGCGTGGGCGATGGGCAGCTACGCCTACTTCAACGTCAACCCCGATGTGCATTCGGCGAACGGGTTCCAGGCACCGGCGAACGGTGGAGTGCGGTTGCACAACATCTTCACCATCTCGCTCGCCTCGGGCACGATCGACCACGTCGTCAACAACATCGGCGCGCCGGCCCAGGCCAGCGCGGTGGTGCCGTCGACCGTCACGAACTTCCCGTAAGGATCTCCCGGTGGCCGCCGCGCGGGATCCCGATCCCGCGCGGCGGTCCTGGACCGTGCTCGCGGTGATCGCCACCAAGACGACGCGGGTCAAGGTCGGACCCATGGTGGCGCAGCTCGCGCGTCGTCCACCGTGGGATGTCGCCCGTCAGGTGATCACCCTGGACCGGCTCTCCGAAGGCCGGCTCATCCTCGGCGCCGCGCTGGGCTACGCCGCCGAACCGGACTTTGGGCACTTCGGCTTCGCGTCGGATGCGCGTACGCGGGCCGAAAGGTTGGATGAGAGCCTGCAGATCATCGCCGGCCTGTGCTCGCGTTCATGGGCTATTGGCGCCTGGGCCGGGCCGAAGCCGGCTGACCTACTTCGAGGCCGCCGGCGACGCGCGCACGACCTGGGTGGCGGGGTCGCCGTCGACGGCCGCGGCCATCTGTGGCACGAGCCCGTCGAGCAGGAACGGCACGCTGAGCGCGGTCACGAACGAGGTTGCCCCGCCCAGGAGTTCTTCGTTCTCCAGGTAGATGTCGCGTGCCTGGGTTTTCACGTTGAGCTTCGCGTACAGCGGATCGCTTTGGATTTTTGCCTTGTCGCTCGCATGGTCCTCGATCAGCCAGACCAGGACGTCGGTGTCCAGCAGGTCGGTGCGCTCCCGGCTGAGGCTCACGCCGAACTCCTTGCCGGTCAACTGGTCCAGGCCGGCCGGCAGCTTGAAGCCGAGTGCGGTGAGGAATCTGCCGCGGGCGTCCTGCGACCCGTATACGTAGTAGCCCTCCCAGGTGGTGGCCATCAATGCCGTGGCGCCGGCGAACTTCGGGTTGGCCGCCTTCGCCTGCGCGATCTTGGCCTCGACGTCGGCGACGATCTTCTCGGCCTGGGCTTTGCGGCCGACCGCGGCGCCCACGGTGCGGGTGACGTCCTGCCAGCTGACGCCATAGTCGATGGTGTCCTTCGGCTGAGCCACTACCGGCGCGATCTTCGACAGCGTCGCGTAGTCGGCCTGGGTCAGTTCGGAGTAGATGCCGATGATGAGGTCGGGACGCTGGGCGGCGATCTTCTCGAACTGGTAGCCGTCGGTGTTGGTGAGCACCGCCGGTTTCGCGGCGCCGCCGAGTTCGTCCTGCGCCCAGGGCCACACGGCGCCCGCCGCGCCGGCCTCCACTGTCGGCCGGGGACGTCTCGGCCGGCGGCGGTTGACGGTGCTGATCTGCGCCCTCATCGCCCTGATCGCGGTGGCGACGCTCAGCGTGGCCGTGGGCACCAGGTCGATCGGGCTCGGCACGGTGTGGCAGGTGTTGTGGCACGACGACGGGTCGGTCGCCGCCGACATCGTCCACCGGATCCGGATTCCGCGCACGCTGCTCGGCATCGGCGTGGGCAGCGCACTCGGCCTGGCCGGCGCGTTGATGCAGGCGCTGACCCGCAACCCGCTCGCCGAGCCCGGACTGCTCGGGGTCAACCTGGGCGCGTCGACCGCCGTCGTCGCCGCGATCGCCTTCTTCGGCGTCACCTCGTTGAGCGGCTACGTCTGGTTCGCGTTCGCCGGGGCCGCCATGACGGCCGCCGTGGTCTTCGCCCTGGGCGGCGCCGGCCGGGCTTCGACGCCGGAGCGGCAGGTACTGGCCGGCATCTCGGTCACCGCCGTGCTCGGCGCCTTCGTCTGGGCGGTGCTGGTCACCAAGCCGGAGGCGTTCAACCGGTACCGCTACTGGGACGTCGGCTCGCTCGCCGACCGCGACGCGGGAACCCTGACGCGGGTGGCGCCGTTTCTCGTCGTGGGCATCGTGCTCGCGCTGTCGCTGGGCCGCCGGCTCAACGCGCTCGGCCTGGGCGACGAGGCGGCGGCGGCACTCGGCGCCCACCCCCACCGGATTCGCGCGCTGGGGGTCCTCGCCATCACGCTGCTGTGCGGTGCCGCGACGGCCGCCACCGGCCCGATCTGGTTCCTCGGCCTGGCGGTGCCGTACGTCGCCCGCCTGCTCACCGGCCCGGATCACCGCTGGGTGCTCGCCTACTCCGTCGTGCTGGGACCGTCGGTGCTGCTGCTCGCCGACGTCGTCGGGCGGGTCGTGGTCGCGCCGTCGGAGCTGCAGGTCGGCGTGGTGACGGCCTTCGTCGGCGCACCGATCTTCCTCGCCCTGTGCCGCCGGCGCCGGTTGGGTCAGCTGTGACCGGCGTCGTGCGGTCCGAGCGGCCGGCTTCGGCGCGGCGGCTGGTCGTGCGCCGCGGCCCCGTCGCATTGCGGCTGCGGGTTCGAACGCTTGTCGTCGGCGTGGTCCTGACGGTCGCGGCGATCGCCATCGCGATGGTCAGCCTGGCGTCCGGCGATTTCCCGGTGCCGCTCGGTGACGTACTACGGGCTCTTGCCGGGCAGGGCGACGCGGGCACCGAGTTCATCGTCGTGACGTTGCGGCTGCCCCGCGTCTTGGTCGCGCTGCTGGTCGGCGCGGCGCTCGCGGCCAGCGGCGCCGTGTTCCAGAGCCTGACCCGCAATCCGCTGGGCAGCCCCGACTTCATCGGCCTGACGACCGGCGCGTCGACCGGCGCACTGCTGGTCATCCTGATCCTCGACGAGCGCGGCCTGCCGGTCGCCGTCGGCGCGATGGTCGGCTGTGTCGCGACCTCGGTCGCTGTCTACCTGCTCGCGTTCCAGCGCGGCACGAACGCGTTCCGGCTGATCCTGATGGGCATCGGCGTGTCCGCCCTGCTCGAATCGGCCAATTCGTTCCTGCTCGTGCGGGCCCGGCTGTCCGACGCGCTCGCCGCGCAGGTCTGGCTGATCGGCAGCGTCGGCGGCCGGTCGTTCACCGACGTGGCCCTGGTCGGTATTCCGTTGGCCGTGGTTCTTCCCGTGTTGCTCGTCCTCGCCCGCCAGCTGTCGATGCTGAACCTCGGCGACGAGACCGCGGCCCTCAACGGCGTTCCGGTCGAGCGCAGCCGCGTCGCGCTCGCGTTGAGCGCCGTCGTCCTCGCCGCGACCGCGACCGCCGCGGCCGGGCCGGTGGCGTTCGTCGCGCTCGCCGCACCGCATCTCGCCACCCGGCTGACCCGGGCGCCGGGGCCGGGGATCCTGCCGGCGGCGGCCATGGGCGCTGTGCTGATGGTGGCCGGCGACTGGCTCGCCCAACGCGTGCTGCCGACCAGGGATGTGCCGGTCGGGGTGGTGACGGCCGCGCTCGGCGGCGCCTACCTGACCTGGCTGTTGGCGCGCGAGTGGCGGCGCGGACGAGCACTGGGCTGAGCGGGAGAGGATTCCATAGTGGATGGACGATTGTGGGCGCGGGAGCTCACCCTCGCCTATGACGAACGCGTCGTCGCTCGTGATTTGAGCGTACGGATCGCCGACGGCTCCTTCACCGTCATCGTCGGGCCCAACGCGTGCGGGAAGTCCACCCTGCTGAAGACGCTCGCCCGGGTCCTGAAACCCCGCGCCGGCACGGTCCATCTCGACGGCGAACCGATCTCCTCGTACGCCTCGCGGCACGTCGCCCGGCAGATCGGCATGCTGCCACAGTCGCCCGTGGTGCCGAACGGCATCGTCGTGGAGGATCTGGTGTCCCGCGGTCGCTTCGCCCATCAACGGCTGCTGCGCCAGTGGTCGGTGGCCGACGAGACCGTGGTCGTCGAGGCGATGCGGATGACGGAGGTGCTCGACTTGGCGGACCGGTTCGTCGAGGAGCTGTCCGGTGGTCAGCGCCAACGGGTGTGGCTCGCGATGGTGCTCGCCCAGGAGACCGGAATCCTGCTGCTCGACGAGCCGACCACGTTCCTCGACCTCGCGCATCAGTTCGAGGTGCTCGATCTCTGTGCCGACCTGCACGAGCAGGGCCGCACGATCGTCGCGGTGCTGCACGACCTGAACCAGGCCTGCCGTTACGCCACCGAGCTCGTCGTCATGCGCGACGGCGCGCTCGTCGCGCAAGGCCCGCCCGCGCAGGTCATCACGCCGGCACTGGTGGAGCAGGTGTTCGGGATGCCGTGCCGGGTCATGGACGATCCGGAGACCGGCACCCCGATGGTCGTACCGGCCTCCCGTAGCCGCCGCCGAGAGCCCCTCCTGGGGCAATTCATCGATAGGACGACCTGAGCTCGTGCGTTCGTGGTCGGGAAGCCGCAGTGAGCGGATCAGCTCGAGAAGTTCAAGCTGCGCGCGTACGTCGAGATGGTTGGTGGGTTCGTCGAGCACGAGCAGCGGTGACTGCTGGGCGAGCGCGCGGGCGAGCAGCACACGTTGACGTTCCCCGCCGGACAGGGTGGCTCGAGCCTGCTCGTCGTGACGAACAGCCGCCGGCTGTTCCGGTGGCGCCCGGGTAGGTAACACGGATGTGCTACCCCGGCCCTGGTCGCACAGACGGTCCGCCACCGACGTGCGTCACACCCAGATGTGACTGACCGGAAATCGGCGATCGGGATGCCATGGAGGGCAGAAGCTGCCCTGGCCGAACGAGGAGGGCCACCATGGCGCGTCAGACCGCGGACCTCGAGGACGAGTTCGAGACCGAGTACGAGTCCGAACTCGAAACGGAGTACGAGTCCGAGTGGGAGGACGAGTGGGAGGAGGAGGGCGAGTCCGAGTACGAGGATGAGTCCGAGGACGAGTCCGAGGAGTTCTTTCCCGGCCTGGGCGGCGTCGTGAACGCGATCGGCGGCCTGCTCGGCGAGGAGGAGGGCGAGTGGGAGGACGAAGGCGAGGAGGAGGCCGAGGACGAGGCCTTCCTCGGGCTGCTCGGGCCGATCGCGCGGGTCGCCGGCGGCCTGCTCGGCGGCGGTGACGGCGAGTACGAGGCGGCGCCGTGGGTACGCACGACGCCGGACCGGGACGCGTTACCCGGGCCGGCGGGGGACGGGCGCCGGTCGCTACGGCACCCGTCAGGCCGCGACCGTACGCCGTCAGCCCGCCCGTACCCGCACCGTCGGCGCCGGCCGGGTGGCCCGCCCGCGGCCCGGATTCGTGCGGATCACCACCCCGGTCCGGATCCCGCCGAAGGGCGGCCGGCCCGCCCGCGTGGTCCGCGTGGTCAGCGACGTGCGCGTACCCCGCGGCACCGTGCCCGCCGGGCGGCCGATCAGCACCACCGGCCGCCGCTCGCGGTGATCCGTCACCCACCGACACATCGACGTCCGAACCGGTTGGAGGGACCACCATGACGTCCGCACTGAACCGCAACTATCCGGAGATCCAGGGCGAGTTCGAGCTGGAGGACGAGTTCGAGACCGAGGACGAGTTCGAGAGCGAATTCGAGACCGAGGACGAGGGCGAGTTCGACGCGGAGGACGAGGACGAGGACTTCCTCGGCCTGGCGGGCGGCATCGGCAAGGTGCTCGGCGGGCTGCTCGGCGGCGGCGGTGACGGCGAGTACGAGGCGGAGTTCGAGTTCGAGGCCGAGGCGGAGACCGAGCAGGAGTCGGAGGAGGAGTACGAGGACGAGGCGTTCGTGAATCCCGTCCGGCGGATCTATCCCGATGCCGAGCTGATGGCACACCTGTCGACCAGGGCGGCGCAGACCTCGAGCGAGGCGGACGCGGAGGCGTTCCTCGGCGCCCTGGTGCCGATCGCGTCCAAGCTCATCCCGCGCGCGGCGGGCCGGCCGAGCGATCACGCCGCAGCAGGCGGTGGCGACGCTGACCAAGATCGCGAGCCAGGTTCTGCGTACGCGGCCCGCGCGGGACCGTGCGGTGCGCGCGGTGAGCACTTTCGACCGCCGCTACCGCCGGCGCGGCGGCCGGCCGTCTCCGGGCGGGAACGCCGCCGGCCGGCAACGCCGCCCCGCCCCGCGCTGGCACTGCTCGCGGGCTGCTCACCGACTTGGGTACTCCGAGCCGCCGTTCTCGGTAGTTAGCACGGATGTCGCTCCCGGCCGCGCCGCCGAGACTCGACCATCAGAACCGCCGGGCCGGACCGTGGCCCGGCCCGACACTGGAGGTCCAGGATCGTGCCTCGAACGACATGGCGTGCCCGCTTCGTGGGTGCCGCCGCCGCGCTACTGATGTCCGCCGGCCTGCTCACCACGACTGTCGCACCGGCCTCGGCCGCAATCGGGCCGAGGTGCGCCTACCAGGTCGGCATCTACAACGTCTGCCTGACGATCGACCAAACGAATCAAGTTAGCTACGACGTCTCCATCGGCTTCGATCGCTACATGTCCAAGTCCGACGCCGACGCCCTTCTCGGCTGCCCGGACGGCAGCGCCATGTTCGCCGCCATGTGGCGCGACAGCAGCGCCAACTCGGCGAACTTCCGCGGGTACGTCCCGCTCCAGCCCGGCTCTCCCCACAGCGGAACCAATCCCAGCGGGCTCTTTGCCGGCTTCTTCCAAAGCAACATGTACCTGAACAGGCAGGCCGCCGCGGAGAAGGTGTTCGCCGAGGTGACGTACCACGACTGCCGCGACGACAAGTGGTACACCTACGCCACCGATCCGATCTTCGTCTGATCAGTGGGGCGGCACCCGACCGGGTGCCGCCCCGGACCGGTCAGGGGCGGGGCGTGAGGCCCAGGTCGGCGGCGCGGGCCGCCACGTCGCGGCGGGTACGGCTGCCGAGCTTGCCGAGCACGGCGGCCACGTGACTGTCGACGGTCCGGACGGAGAGGACCAGCGCGTGGGCGATCTCGGCGTTCGTCAGGCCCTCGATGAGCAGTCGCATGACCTGGGTCTGGCGTCCGGTCAGCCCGGCCGGATTGCCCCGCGTGCGCGGTGCGGGGCCGCGCGGGATCCGGCCGACTCCCAGGGTCCTCAGCCGGGCGCGGATCTGCCGGGCCAACGGGACGGCGCCGATCGCGTGCAATGTGGACAGTGCGGCCAGGTGGTCGGCGGGGTCGGGGCTCTCGGACAACGCCAACGCGTACTCGTACCGGAACCCGGCCGCGTGCCACACGTCGGCCGCCTCCCGCCACCGGCCGTCGGCGAGCAGGGCGTACGGGTGAAGCAGGCCGTGGTGCGGCACCGGGCAGCCGGACCGGCGCAGCCAGTACACCAACTCGGCCTGTTTGGCGGGGATGGCGAACTGACGGGCCTGCTCGTACGCCTCCACCAGTTCCGCCTCGACCGACGTCGGGTCGCCGTCGAGCACCAGGGCCTCAGCCAGCGCCGTCGTCGCCGGCGCGATCCACTGGCTCTCCCTCATCCGCAGCGCGATGTCGCGGGCCTCGCGCAGCAGGTCGGCCGCGCCGGCGGCGCCGTGCCGCGACCGGGCCCGTCCGATCACGATCAGCGCGTTGCACCGCGAGGTCGGCGAGCCGTTTGACTCGCACGCGGCCTCCGGTTCAGCCATGGCCAGGTCACCGGCGGCGAGGTGGATCTTGGCCAGGACCGCACGCAGCGCCCACAGGTAGTTCGTGAACTCCACCCGCTCGGCATAGCCGATGGCCTCGGCCGCGTGCGCGCGGGCGTCGTCGAGACGCAGTTGGACGATCTCGTGCTCGATCAGGTTGAGATAGGCGCGGCAGGCATGCTCCGGCTCGTCCGCGTCGAGCGCGACGCGCAGGCTCTCCCGCATCCGGGCGAACGCGTCCGGGTGCTCCATCCGGAACAGCGTGTTGGCGAGGTTGTTCAGCGCGTGCGACAGTACGGCCGGGTTGTCGCGGCCCAGTGCGATGGCGCGTTCGGCCGCCGAGATGGCGTCGGCGTCGTGGCCCGCGAGCGTCTGAAGCTGCGCCTTGTTGCTGAACGCCATCGCCAGCAAGTCGTCGTCGCCCGCCGGGCCCAGAACGGCGAGCGCCTCGTCGGCGGCGGCATTCGCGGCGTCCGGGTCGCCGGCCCACCAGCACAAGTGGGACAACCATCGCAGCGTCTGCCCGCGCGAGCGCGAGTCCGCACCCCGGCGGAGCGCGAAGGCCCGGCGGATCGCGGCGAGTGTCTCGTCGGTGGCGGCCCCGATGACGTAGCCCTCGACGGCGAGCGCCTCCCAGAGGTCGGCCTCTGTCCCCGCGTCCCATTGCCGTGGCTGGGTGAGGACCAGCCGCAGATGCGCGGCGGCCTCGCGGTGCGCGCCCGCCGCCGCGGCCTCCCGCGCCGCAATCCGTCCATAGTGGATGATCGCGTCGGTGTCACCCGCCTGGACCGCGTGATGGACGACGCGCGACACCTCGACCTCCGGCTGGACGAGCAGCGCTGCGAGGACGACGCGGTTCGCGACCACCCGCCGCGTCGCCGGCATGGAGTCGACCACCGCGCGCCGGGTCAGCTCGTGGCGAAAGGTCACGTGGCTCGGCGTCACCGTCAGCAGGCCGCGCTGCTCGGCGCCCGCGAGCAGCGGCAGGCCCGCCGGCGCGAGCGTCTCCAGCAAGTGCAACGGAACCGCAGCCGGCACCACCGCCAACTGCTCGACCACGTCCAGCGCCGCCGGACCCAACCGGGCCGTCCGGGCGCGGACCGAGTCGGCGATGGTGACCGGCACCGCACTGACGTCTCCGGCGGCCAGAACCTCGGTGACGAAGTACGGATTGCCGGACGTCACTGCGAACACCTCGTCGGCGTCGGTCCGGCTCCAGCGGGCCCGAGCACCCAGCGCCCGCACGGCCTCGCGACTCAACGGCGCCAGATGCAGCCGCCGCGTCCCCTCCTGCCCCGCCGCAAGACCCAGTACGTGCCGCAACGGATGACCGGTCTCCACCTCGACGTCGCGGTAAGTCAGCACGAGTACCAGCGGCAGCCCGGCGATCCGCCGCACCAGGTACCGCAGGGCGTCGAGCGTGCCCTCGTCGGCCCACTGCGCGTCCTCGATCACGAGCACCGCCGGGTTGGACGCCCACCCGAACTCGTCGCGCAACGCCTGGATCACCTCTTCCCGATCGCCGCGGCGCAACGCCCGGGTCAAGGGCGCGCCCACCCGGCCGGCGAGGTCGCGCAGCGGCCCGAACACCTGCGGTGTGGCGAGTTCGTCGCAGTAGCCGACCAGGAACCGGCCGCGCGACGGCAACAGGTCCGAGATCGCCCGCACGAGGCTGGACTTGCCGATCCCCGCCTCCCCGTGAACGAGCACCACCGACCCAGACCCGGCCCACGCCTCCCGAACGGCCGACCCGAGAGCCAGGCACTCGCCGTCACGCTCCACAATCGCGACACCCACGAGGGACATCCTCGTGCGAACCGGACCCCTCGACGCACATCGCTGTCGATGTTCCGATACGACGTATCTCGACGGTGTTGCCGGCGTGTCCGATTGGTCGGGAACAAGGATGTTCAAGCCGGTCGCCTCGCCCGCAGCAAGCCGCGACCACCGATCGGTTCGCCACTCAACATTCCTCACCCAAGGTCAACGCGATCCCCGTGAGGACGATGCACTGTCACAGGACAGCCGCGTGCGGGTTTACCGGCTGCCCTTGGCCGTGGCGAGGCGGCCTGGTAACGTGCCCGCCGTCGGTTTGGTGGTTTCGGGACGTAAAGGGGTGGGTTTGATGGTCGCCGGTTGCGGCGCTGCTACGTGCAGCGCGTTCGCCATCCCCGCCTTCAGGGCCCGGGGCTGACGCCGCAGCTTCTCGTCCGTTCAGTCCTCGGGTCCTTTCTCTCGAAAAGGACCTTTCTTTCGCCATGAGCGACTCTTCTTTTGATTTGCAAAGGTTTCAGGATCGCATTGCGGTCGGTACTGCGCCACGTGCCGCCACCTACCCGGCCGACTGGGTTCTGGAGAACCAGATGGGGCCCAACGCCCTCTGGCTCGTTGACGAGCTGACCAGCGTGATGGACCTCCGGCCCGGCATGCGCGTCCTCGATCTGGGCTGTGGGCGCGCTTTGACCTCCGTCTTCCTCGCCCGTGAGTACGGTGTTCACGTCACCGCCGCCGACCTGTGGATCGACCCGTCCGACAACTGGGAGCGGATCCGCGCGGCCGGCGCCGAAGACTTGGTGGTTCCGCTGCGCGTTGACGTGCACGACATGAAGTTCGCCGAGGACTACTTCGACGCGGTGGTGTGTGTTGACGCCCTCGAGTACTTCGGCACGGACTACTGGTTCCTGCCTTCCCTGCTGCGCTTCCTGCGGCCTGGGGGACAGGTGGGCGTCGTGACGCCGGGCGTGACGCGGGAACTCGACGGGCGGCCACCCGAGCACGCGGCGTGGTGGGACTGGGAGTTCAACGGGTGGCACCCGCCGGCGT
>Ga0307512_10005086_pt1 | contig 13959 bp, 16 predicted proteins | sample 14_EM_MG_FD_200267 | JGI IMG/M metagenome (GOLD analysis project Ga0307512, IMG submission 200267) | Populus trichocarpa ectomycorrhiza microbial communities from riparian zone in the Pacific Northwest, United States - 14_EM | ecosystem: Host-associated > Plants > Roots > Unclassified | place... | reverse complement strand
CACCCTCTCGCCGCTTCCTCCGCGTCTTCCAACGTCTCCGCCTTTCCGTAACACAATTCCTTCGACACCACCAGAAATCACCCTCCATTATTCCTAAGTATTCTCATGCCTATCTGCGCCGTGACAGAAGTTATCTTGTCCCATTACGAAACTGTATTACTGTTACCAATATCACCTACACCCGGCCCCCCCTGTTACTCCCAACACCAATGAGCAACATGTCACATGGCATCTATGTGCCCTCGGCACTCCGGAAGCACCTCTTGAAGTGTATCTATCCACAACTGTCCGAGGCGCAGCTCACTTGTCCTTTGTGCATTCGAGATGAACACGGTGTTCATGCCCCATCTGTATCTGAACTCAGGGTTTCCCATTCGCGAATTTCAATTCTGACCACCGCCTGATCATGTTGGGCATTTCAATTTGAATCGTCTAATGTGCCGTATCCTGTTGGGCATTGTGGTCTTCAGGCCCGATGGCATACGTCAAACTCATCCCTGTGGAATCGAGTTCATAGGTTGTGTGCTTTTTGATCACCGTATTATCGTCTCTATCTCAAGGCGTACCTGAATCAGCCACATCATCTGATAACGCCAGTCATTGAGTGAATTGAATTCTGGCATTGCTGTGACTTGAAGTTTGAATCCAATTCTCAGATTTGATGCAATTCTCTGGCCTACACTATTCTTTGTATTGTACCAATAATAGTCATCAAAAATACCAAACTTCCATGAACAGCGTAAGAGCCAGGCATTGGTTGATGGTTTCACACTGGATGTTAAAGTATTCGACAACACAAGGTGGAGAATTCTTCCGACTTCCCACATGTCAATACCTGTGTTCAGATCCTGGTGTGTCACATTTACATTGTTACTTTGCAACAAGTTTGCGACAAAGAAATCTTTTCCATGGGTTATCTCATCAATGACAGTTGGGAATATCACTGCCACTCTGGGTATTGTGACCACCAAGGTTGGTTGACGGGCCGAGATAAGTGCTGGATGCCTGTGCGGTGGTCTTGTCTGTATCTGCAACAGGTGGCGTGGTGCAGAATTCAATCACTCAAGCAGATACCCCAGCCATTGTTGACCAACAATACCAGACAAGCCGTTGTGTGTCATAATCACCCACCCTTCAAGGGTTTTCCCCCATACAATGGACAGTGGCAACCGCATGTACTGGCGACACATGACTGTGGCCGGGTAACTGCAATCCTATATTGTCTGCCCGCCAGGAGACATAGTTCTCCAGCGATAATGATACCTATTGTCAAGGCACGGATGCCTGTGTCCGGCCTCCTAGTGAAATGTATGGTAAATGTAGGAATCCAGTTGCAAACGTGGATGCGAGTAATAGTAGATGCAGATGTATAGTTCTGACTATCGCAAAAGATCTAAGGCTCATGGCCAGCCGACTAGATAGAATGGCCGTTATCCGGCCTGGGTCACCTGCCGCCGTTACATTATCCCCCTCTTCAGGCGCAGATCTCCTGGGCTTCAAAAACCGTAGAAGAGAAAAGGAAAGGAAAGGAAAGCATTGTACAATCATGCTGCGTACGTACTGGTACTAATTCAAAAGTCCCACTACCAATCGATACCGCTCAGGGTGACCTTTCAGTGGATCCGGCGCACAGGGCAACTCCACCTCCAATTGACTGTGATCTGGAGGTGGTAAAACCCCTGCAGACACCATTTATACCTGGCGGAGATCCAATGAAGTAATACATTATGCAGAAGAGAACAGAAGTGAACAGAGAAATAGAAGAAGGGATGCCCAATTGATAACTTTCCGCCAGTCCTAAGTTCTGAGACTCTATTGACCCATTTCCTCCGCTCCTGAGCATCAAACCTCAATTCCTTCTTATCTTGACTCCCGAACTCATTCATCTTCTGACCTGCCATCCAGTACTGCACCTGTACCTGATGCATCTCGGCGTAGGTCATTGTTGGAATTTGTCAGGGTGGGCGAGATTCCGCCGATGTCTTGGCATCGATGGGAGTTTCCGCTTCTGGCACCGGTTGTGGCTGTCAATCGTATACATCAATCGCGTGTAGTCTCATTTCTGGACCCCTAACACGTAAGTTTCTCTAACATGGTTATACTTGCCAAGTTCAAGCGACCTTGCACTGTCCGAGCTCTGGAAGATATATATTGCAGCAGGTAGTCATAGGAAAGTGGCTTTGACTTGTAGATGCTGCTTGACTCGGTAATCGTGTTGGAAGTCCGCATCAGTGATCATCTGGTCGAATTCATGCTTTTGCTCCCGGTAGGCAGCTTTAGTAGAATCTTGTTCGACTTGGTGGACTTGCCTCTCGGCAAACGTTTGACTTGTCGGTAGGACTTATTGCTAGACATGTCGGTACGTGTCTCGGCAGACTGCTTCAAGGTGGGGTTTTGCCTTGTCGGTTAGTCTTCTTTGTAGCGTTGTCGGTGCGAATCTCGATAGGCTCCCTCCAGGTGTGCTTTTGACTTGACAGTAGGACTTGATCATGTAGACACGGCTATCTCCCTGTTTCGAAATATCGTTGCTCCGTCCACAACTGCTCCATCAGATTGATTGTCGATTGCCATCGTGGCTGGTTAGTAGTGTAACTTTGATCTTCGCATTGATATTGGGATTGATTTGTGATTAAATACGTAACTTGGTTCGGGTTCGCTCATCAGCAAACAATGATTCAGTCAGGGCGGAATCGCTCTGTCAGAGTGGACGCGCTCAGTCTGAGCGGTCAGAGACACCCCAGTGGCGGCCTACTCCGCGCCCGGCGTCCAGACCACACATCGCATTACATACCACCCTCCAATTGCTGTTTCACCGTTTCTTCTCGCACTGTCGGTCTCCTCATTTAAACAAACACTCTGGCATTAAAGGCCAACTGTGACCAAACTTTGGAATGGGTTCGTTCGGCACGCGGTTGCATTGGGATTGCAATGCGATGGGTGACACTGTGAAAACCTCCCCTCACGTTCCTTCTACCTGCGCGCAAAATCCAATTCGCCAGATCTATGTGGCTATTGACAATCCATCACTCGTTCAATCCGTCTCCCGTCGTACTACTAGTACCTATCCCGGTAATCACGTGCGCGCAGCCGACGATGTTTCTCACTTGGAATACTTGCAAATCAACTGCTGCCGGTGCTTGTCCCACTTGTAAAAATTTCGAGACGGAATCCAACTTACCCGTGTTTTCAGGTATTGTGTTGAGCGCCAGGGCTAACCAGTACTCAAGGACAGCTCCATCCTCGTTCAGCAGCTTGATTTTGAATATTGGTTGCAGTTGCAACGGGAGACGACCATTCAGGGCACCATAACAGCTCCCTGGGCGTTGCTTTACCCACACCCAGTCGTTTGGTTGGTCCCCTCCACGCCAGCTCTGGCTTCCTGTGCATTGAGAAATCTGAGATATGCCTTCACCTTCTACGCACTCAACTTCAACCTTGATACCATGGTAAATGCAGAGCTCCATTGCGTGCAGTTGTTCATCCGATGTATACGGCTTGTTACGACTCCGATGCTTGAGAAACGTCCGAGCACATGTGTATATTCTCACACTGTGCGTAGAGTCTTGCGTATTGTCGAGTAATGCTCTGAAGTCTTTGATCATAGTGTCAGGATGCTCTCCATCACGGCGGGTTTGACGGCCCATGAATTCGGGCTTGGCATATGACTGGGAGCTCAGGAGGGCAGCCAGATCAGCGCCGGAAGGGACGACTTTGCTGGTGGCAGCGCTGTTCTCTCGACGTTGAGCAAGGGCTTGGTGATTGAGCTCTCTGATTTCGATGCGTAGAATGCGACGCTATAAGGTCATTACTTGCAACAGGTAGTTGAGAATGTGATTGGACGCGTTCCAACTGTCCTTGAGATTCGTTTTATGTGCTTATTCATGTCTGTCGGCAAGAATATTGTGGCAAGGCTCCGTATTGACGAATCTTTTCAACCTAGTGACACATCATGTGGATCTTCGGAAAGTGGAGGTCGGCAACCAACTCCTTCGAAACATCTATCTCGTGGCTGATATAATCTTGCCAGGTATCCAGTTTGCGCCACATCTTGGACGGCATCCAGGTTTCAGCGTTTGATTCCTCGTCTACCTTTCGCTTCTTCACGAACGCTGATCTCAGGGCATTGGCGTTTGCCTTAGCCATTTTGCTGGCTCGCCCGAGCAAGAAAACACCTTTGAAGGTGTGAAAACGACACAAGGCTTCTTCAATGTAGATCAATGTTGCATCATCGTAAGAATTATATCGAGCATACATATAGAAATCTCACAATCCCCGTGTGCACTCAATTGCACGATTGACTATGGGACGCTGAGCGGGGCTTCCTCCAAGTAGAGACTGGGTTACAACTCGAAGCAGGTACCGCATCATTTTCTTCATCTCCTTCCCATTGAATTGAGAAACTTCCTCATATGACTTGGTTGTTGGTGTGAGGTCATGGTAAGCAGGAACGGAAAACCAGATTGCATTGAACGTGTCGAGCCGTTCGTCCATCTTCACGAAGTCGAAAATGCACTTCTGGAGGTGATCACGCATGCCGATCTGCATTGTATGGAGGAGGTCAGGCTCGGGAGGTCGCTCAGGATACAGGGAATATGTCGAAACATGTTGAATCCTCGGTGAACATCGCGCGACGAGCGTTCGGCATTGGCTGCTTTGGTCCTGGCATCGCTGAGTGTTCGATTTAGGTTGTGATCCCGCCGGGGGTGTTGATTGCCAGGAGGGACATAATCTCCAAGTTCGATCTTTGGACACTCACACCAACAACAGTCTTGCCACTCGAGATGATGTAGGTCGCTATACTCAGGACAATCTGCACGCCATTTTGCTAAAACCGGTTTGCAACACCTGAAGTTGCCATCTGCACAGGGAACATTGTAATACCCGCTCTTGGCGCTGGGATTTTGTTTAAAGGTGGGAGGGTAGAGCACTCGCCGGAGTACCTTGTTCAGGACCTCTCTGGTCGTTTGCCGCTGCTCATCCAGCCGCTTCTGAGAAATATTGCAGTTCTTGTCGTAATCGGCAGGAGAGCGACCATTACGACGCTGTGCGTTGACGGCACCTGGCAGCGCTTCGAAGATAGATTGCGAATTGGCATATATACAGGCCACTCTTTCTTGTCGCCAGCAAAATTGGACAGATGTGTTCCGTCGGACAAGATGATGAAGGGAACGAGTGAGTCGCCCACTGCGAGCGTTGACTTACTGTCGGTTAGCACATTATCATACTTGGGTGTCTCTCCTTCCCTGTGTCTCCCACTACCTGTCCACAGTGTGCATTTCGGTATAGAGGCGTTTCAGTAGCGTATCGCTGTTGAAACAATGCTCAGGGGCGTGAATGAGATGCTCGGCGTACGCTGGCTGCCGCATCAACAATCTCATGTGTTTGATGATGTGTTGACCCCAGTATATGATTGGGCGTTGGTGATTATCATTCCATTTCATATCCTCGAGTGTGTGTAGTTCCCACTCCCCGAGAGCCAGATCATCTAGTATGGTAGCCACGAGCTTCTGGACTCCATCCCACTTTTTGATGCTTGGGATACGCAGAGCGGTGTGTTCTTCCTTCAGCACCTTGACATTGTACGTCTTCATGCCGTTATTTGTGATCCACACAGGATATATTTGTACGCTTCTCACGGCACAGAGGAGTAGTAGGGATTGTTTGGTACGTTTCTCTCAAGGAAACCCTGAGCGTCACTTTCCCATGGTTCAGCAATGTAAACGGTCAGCGGAGCACCGGCAGCGGGGTATGTTTCCTTCTGCAGCAGAGGAGAAGGCGGGGGTTCAGACTCCCAGTTTGCGATGTAGTGATGGTGTTAGAGGTAGGGAAATATGTCCCAATCTTCGACTGAATCTGTGTTGGCGTTGAAATCACGATGCTGTGCGGGTTCAACGCGGCGGGGCGCGCTGCGAATTGTGAGATTCTTCTGGCGTGCAACTTGAAGGTGTTCCGGATGGACTCATTTGATATGTTTATGTTGCCAGCTATCTGAGGTGAAAATCTTTCGGCATGAAAATTCAGGGCAACGCAATGGAGTCATCTCTGGCATTGTCGGTGACACGCGAGGAGTGGAGTATTCAATGTGGACAGGGACTCAAGTTGGTGCTGGGCCAGAGCAGTCTGGTGTGGGTATAAGCTCACGATACTGGAGAGATTTATTGAGCCTCAACACCATCACAAGGAGGTTCGTTAAATGCCAGGAGTTGCAAAAACACAGTATGTGCGATGTCCCATACTACTATGAATAAATAGACAATACACCCTGAGCAATCCAAAAACCTCACGAGGTATGTAATAATCAATGCCTGAGATAAATATATCCGAACAAAGGAAACTAACAAGCCCACAACCCTAACCCAAACTCACAAAACACCCCCACGTGTGCCTTAATCAGTGCATGAGATGAATAGATTACAGCAAAGGAAACTCAAAAAACAAGTACCCGACCATAACCTGAACGCACGCCTCCTCTACAACGGGAGGACTGGTTCACACCTCACCCAGCGAACCAGGCGGGAGCACCTCCAGCAGAAGGACATCGGGTAGAGGGACATTGGGAAGAGGGACATCTGGAAGAGGGACATCTCGGAGATGGACATCGGGGAAACTGTCACCACCTGCCGATTCGCTGCGTAGCTGATGCTCCACATCGACCTCAGAGGTGTTTGGGGCTGCGTCAGCTTCTTGCAGAGTTAGCGCCGCCAGGCGAGGTTTCTGCGGTGTCACACGCCCCGAAAACTCCAGCCCACTGGGCGAATGAGTCTCCGGAGTTCATGGTCGTGGGCGAGGCACCGGAGTTTGTGGCTGTGGGCCAGGCCCCGGAGATTGTGGCAGTGGGGTATGCTCGCACATCTCCTGGCCTTTGTCAGGTAGCACGGTTGGCTGGTCGTCTACCATTGTATCAGCATCGTCAGCGGATGTATTTACAGTCACTCCCTGGCCAATCGTCCGAGGTTCTTTGGCATTATCTTCATCCTCATCCTCATCCTCCTCCTCATCCACCTCCTCTTCCTCCATCTCATCTTCCTCCTGTTCATCTTCCTCATCTTCACCATCCCTTTCCATGTCCAGATCGCCGTCTAAATCAACGCAGTCCGGTGCTTCCACATCATCCTCTATTCGCATATCCACATCAGCATCATGTTCTGAGTAATATTTACCGTCCGACTCGGTAGAGTCACTATCATCATCTGACCAAATTCACACGGCTTGCGATGCTTCCGGCTCTTAATATACCCGCTCTAGTTAGTCCTCCGTCTCCAAGTCTGCCTCTGCCATTTCCTTCTACAACTGCAAAGCAACGGCACGAGAGATATCACCTCCCCCTGGGGTTTGTTTGAACAATACCTTTCCCTTTTCTGTGTCCATTGCCATTCCCCTTCCCTTTCCCCTGCCTGTCCCCAGTCGCCTTCCCTTTCCCTTTCCCAAGGTCTGTTCCCTTCCATTTCCCAGTCCGTTTCTCACCGCCCTGCGTGTCGTCCTCACCCTCGCCGTCGTCTTTGTCATTGTCATAGCCAAGACAGCTCCTTCCACCGCTCGGCGTTCCAGGATCCGCCCAGTCCTCATCATCATCATCCTCGTCGATTATCTCATCCCAATCCAGTGGTCCAACGGCCAGGTAGTCGACAGGTGTGTACTGCCGGCAGCTTGGCGGCTTGATCTTTGCCCTGGGATCATCGCTACCGTACCAAGAGCAACGCTCACTGGTGAGTTTAACCTTCCCCGAACTGGTGGTCTGCGTATTGGAGCGATCGACTTTATCCCCGAAGGCATGGTGGTTGTCCCACCTCCAATTGTTCATTTGGTCGCAGGTTCAGTCAACATTTGCACTATATATGGGCGGAAGGCATGCCACCACTCCCGAAAAGGCGAACTCCTACTCTTGTGCTGTGGCCACATCAGCAGGAATTGTGAAACGTGGTGAGTCGTGACTGGATCAAGAAAGATCATATCATACAAGAGGTCCCATCCCCTCTCGTCCTTAATGTCGCAAACAGTGTATAACGGTATGGGTCCACTGATGTGTTCCGAGATGACCCCTTGTATATGGTCCCGATCCAACAACCAGCGTCGATTTATAACCGATGTCGGCATCTCTGCCCTCCCCTTCCCCTTTTCTTTGCTGCTACCCTTTGGTGATATAACTGTAAGTTGAAAATGAATTTACATCCGAAATGTTAGCATTATAATAAAGTTGCATGTAGCGGAGGAAAGCACAGAGGGGAAATACAATGTTGTGAGGTTATCGGGTGTATTTTGAAACGAGAGGCGTTGTTTTGTGCCAGTCACGTGATGTTGAGATCAGGATGGTGTCCGTGTGTATGATATCTGAGGAACAGAGAAAGGAGTTGAAGGCGAGAAGAAGGGATGTATAGATTTGTATTCCGGCGATGTCTTGGTTCAACTTGTGAGTTTTGTTGGATAACTAACACAAAACCGCCCAGCGTTCATCTTGCAGAACCAAAAGGCACCTCGTGAACAACAAGCCTCGAGACGAGCTTTGATACTTGCAGAGAGGACAGTTTATGACGCTGGGCGTTACGTTTGCATCACAAATCATTTTCACCGCTCAGAGCTCGTGCATCTCAGAGCAAACTGAGTAGTTCTCAGGTTGTCCCAACTGTGCAACCATCCTACAAGGCTACCAACGCCTAGCAGTGGAAAAAGCACACCCAACTGATGTCATAGAATACAGAATACGTCATTGTTCGCTCTGCGATGCTTTTATCTCTGCCAAAGGGGGATTTCCACCGGGAAGCTGAAGATATACACAATTGTTGGTTCGAAGTATTGTGCCAAGAACGAGTGCAATACGATGATAATCGCGCCAAGAAGGCCTAAACACCCTTCAAGCGGTGCAAATAGACCTTCAGACATTGCTGTAACAGTAAACATTAATGCTGAGTTTGATCTGAGTTTACTCTGATGGCAGTTAACCTCATAATTGAATGATTTTGAAGGGATCTCGTCCCCAAGTATTGTCACGGTTTACAGTCTAGCGCGGTCTACACTGCTCCTCCCATTGTTGTTGAATCCCTCATGTTCCCTCAAATATGAGTCTCCCTCGCCTGTCATTGCATATGCCTGCGGAGGAAGTTATTCCTACAGTCTTAACGTCGAACATCCATATCGGATGATGAATTCCCAAAGCTCTCACCCTGTCACATCTCTGGTCTTACGAAATGTTTGAAGTCGTCAAAATCGACCGAAGCATGGGCCTTCAGGGAATTCTCAACCTCCCCCTGCGAAGCAACACGTTTCCGTACCAGCTGGCGACAGGGATTCCTCTCAAGGAGGGAGTTCCGTAGCCTATACAGTCCAAGGTCAGAATTGCACCCCCTCATCTTCTTTGAACAATTCTAGCGTTGCTGATATCACCCCGTCCTCTACACAGTGATGGTCAAAAATTTCTCCAACCGCCACGCCGGGTACAAGCAGTCGTAACACACCAGCACCCAGCGGAACCTCACAGACAGACTCAGCGGGTCGCCTTGTATCCAGCCCCCCATCCGGCAAAGCTCGCACTCCCACTCCTCTCGGCAGTCTTGAAAACCTGCCTACCTCCATCCTTAATCCAGATTCCCTTGCGATCATTGCAAATCCACTGCGAACACGCGCTACAAAAAGGAATCAGAGACAGAGGCAGTGACAATTGCAAAGGCAGGTGGTGTCTACACCTCAATCAGCGATCTCGGGCAGTCGCAGCATCCATCGATTTGGTCACTCTGACATGACCCATTTTAAATTTGCAACGGGCAGACTCTTTTAACTCTTCATGTGGAACAGACTGCCGTTTATGAGTGCAAGCCACTTGGAGACGGTAAGGTATGAAACGTGATGCGTTGTGAAGGCATTAGCTGAAGCCCCACACCAGTAGTTAATAGAGACGTACTGGAACACCGCAATGCATCAAAACAACATTTGTTCCATAGCATTTGAGGCACGCAGAAAGGAGATCATGAAAGAGGTATGCTGAATCAATGGCCCAGGTTGGATATTACATGCTCAAACCAGAACCAGGTTCGCGGACAAGTCGATAAGGTTAAATCCCATTTCATTCAATCAGCACGGGACAACATAGCAGAGCTATATGATCTCCACTGCTTTGAATCCAACGCAGAGCTGTTCGAATACATTGATTCCCTTCTGGCAGACACTAAGTATCCTTTTCCTTTAGCAGAGCGTGTGGAAAGTGCGGTACACGGTCCAAATCCAATGCAGAGATTGTTGAAAGCCGCTAACAAATGGCCAGCGTCCAATTTACTCCCTAGCGGAAGCAATCCCGCGGTGTATCTTCATCAAATTTTGTCATCGGGCGAATAACCGCGGTAAGTATGCTGATGGATTTTATTCTTCAACGATTGACAGGAAGGAAGGTCATATACTCTCGCCACTGATCATGTTTACCTGCACCGTGTTGCGCCATGCTCTCCTGGAGTGGCAAACATACGAAGGTGTTCATCCGATAGCTTCCCGGTTAGAGCTGAGTGTGGACGGACCTGATCGCTCAGACTACTTCAATTACAAGAATGACAGTGGTAAGAACGCATCCTGCTTCGCTGCAACGGGTCGGAAGTTGTTAACCTCGCCTGGCGTTGCAGACACATATGCATTCTTGATCAATACCTGGAACTCACTACCGGAGAGATACCAACAGAGGGTGTATAACAAAATTCTTACTACAGTCAAACGTCAGATCCAACAGGCGGAGAACCCAACGCCTGCCGTGGTGATCAGCGTGGAAGCAGCACTTGTTGACAATGCGATTCTTCTTGAGTATTTGACCTCTGAAGTGGCGCTTGAGGAGGCTGAGATCAGAAGCACTGACCCAATCATCCCGATATACAACCATGGCAAGGATGACAAACTTGATTTCGGGATGCCAGCGGGCAGCGGGGATTACGAAGATGAAGGTGATGAAAGCGCCGTGAACTATGCCATCCCCACCGCCAGCCGGCGAAGATGGCCAATGACTGAACTCCAGAGGTTCGATCTGCGAACCAGTGATCCTGACGGTTATGAGGGCGAGGATGGCGACGATGCATATGCGCATAAGGAGGAAGCAGCATCACAATCCGATAATGGATCAACGTAGAATGTGGAGGACTAAGGGCATAGTAGGTTTGACCTGGGAAGCAGTGATGTCGACGGGTATGAATGGGAGGATCGCGACAATGCGGATGCGGACCATGAGGACTATGCATTGCAAGCCGATGATGGATCAACACAGAATGTGGCGGCATCAGGGCATAGTAATAGAGAGTGTGATGATTAGACTTTATATTTCAGAGCTATAAAATATGATTATGGCGAAGCAAATGCAAGGGCAAGCGATGTATCCGAAGCTAAGACTGTATTGCGATATGTGACACAATGTCAAAGCTAAGCATATACGGTGCGAGTGCGGCATCCAATACATAGCTATAGCAATAGCGGAGAGGTAAAATGTGGCTATTGGCCGAACAAAGGCATAAACATCGATTGGCGTTATGTGAACGGCTACAGAATAACTGCAGCCCCTGGGAAGAGTGTAACACACGTGTTGTTCTGATGGTGCGTATACCAGCCGCGAACTAGTGGAGGTAAGTATGCAACACGACCCGTTGCCTGGGTGACGGGTAGCGTGAAATTGCCCCTCAGAGGGTACGACGTTCCATCAGCGCCATCAGAGCCGTCCGGAACAGCCGGGTGTTTCAGACGGAAACTAGCGTTGTTGCTGATGCTTCTCTGCAGACTATTTTGCATCGGGGTCATGTGACATGTCCTAATGCGCTCAATCTCGACGTCATTACAACGGCTATGCCTCGTTGTGACTCGTTCTGCATATTGCGTTACTCGCATGTGAGGCGGCCCAATGCGCTCAATCTTGACCTCATTTGCAATGGCGCCTTGTGTTGACTTTGGGCAACGCTGTGAGTTTTCCCTCCTGGCATCGTCGTAGCCGTCAGTGCTCATGTGACTCGCTGGTGACCATTTCAGGGTGGTAGAATGCGCCAATTGCATTGGTGAGGGCGGTATATCATTGATCCATATCTAACACATAACCTGTCACAGAAGGTGGTCATACTCACCGCGATAACAGCGCGCTTCTGCTCTCTGAAAGCCGCTTGCATATGCGGATTTCTGCATCTCTTGATTCGGCATTTGATAGGGTCTTGGTGAGCCGCTTCTCCCTGTGGCCATCACAGTAGGTAGCTTCGGTAGAATATCTGTTCGTTTGTCGGTAGTCATTTGGTAGGCCTCTGGTCAGGTGGTTTGGCTTTATATTTGGTATGCCGTTCGGCAATAGTTTTTGATCCTTCGGGACATCATTAGTTAAGCGGCTCGGTCAGTCTCTTCGTATGGAAAGACTCCTGATAATCCTCTCGACCTCGATGTGATGTCCTTCCGCAGTGAATTCCGTCGCTGTGAGATCTCAGTGATCATCTCGTATTAGTTATATTGGAAATCCGCTCAACCCCGGGCCCGAGTCCGCCCGATGGCGGAGCGGCCAATGTGGCCTTGTCATTCTGTATATAGAGAGACCGCTAGAGTAGAGAGAACGATATCGCTTTTGGACTTTCTCACAGCGCCCGCTACCATTTCCAACAGGTTATGAGCCCGGACAGCGCAGCGCTTGAGTCAGTCTAAGACTTTCACCCCCATTCTCTTTTTTTTTTTTCTAAGGTCAACTCCAGACCTTCCGTTCTGAGCTTCCCACCAGGCCGGGAACGCTACATCTAAGTCACTCATCCAAGTGCACTTCCGGTTCATTTTCTAAGGTCCACTCTAGACGTTCTGTTCTGAGATTGTTTCAATCTCCTTCGCTCCGACCACTACAGGATCGGAGGTCCGTCTCCAATTTAGAAGATCTTGCGGCATTTCTTCTCTCTTCTCCGAACTTCTAGTTTTCTTTGTTAGCGGTGCTGCTAGCGGTGGAGCTAGTTGTGCAACCGCCGGTGATAGTGGTGCCGCCACTTAGATCACCCCTGGTCACCTACCGCGCTACGGTGACTTCCGGCACAGAAATCCCTCACAACGAAAATTTCTTTTAGCTCACCACCAAGGTGTCCTGATCAACTGGCACTTGGCACGACATTCGAATACACACAGATCAATCTTGTGACCAAAGGATTTCATATATAAGGACTTCTTTCAACCTCCTGCTTCCTTCTCATCCAATTCATCACATCCAACTACTCGTCGCTTATTCTCATTCCACATTGCTTCTTCTATCTTCCCTTCGCTTTAGTATCATATCCCTCCATCACATATATCTCAAGATGACTTCTGATCTCTCTGCTCTCGCTTCAATTGGCTTCATCAAGCCCCTCAGCTCTCATTCAGATTTTCGCAATTGGCTACTTGCTGCCACCGACATCTTTGCGGAGAAGGATTGGCTTGCATTGATCGAAGGCAAGGAACCTCGACCTGCTGCCACCAAGGACGACACAGGATCGCCACCAACTTCCTCTACTCCATCTGGCTCCACCTCCACCTCCTCTGGTGCCTCTATTGATACGAAGCTGGATGAGAGTCTGCAGGCATGGGACACGAAAGCCACTAAGGTCCGCGGCCTTCTAGGACGAATGCTGGATGCCAACCACAGAGAGATGCATTCAACAGAGAGAGACCCAGTGACTGTGTGGAAGATGCTCAAGGAGCGGTACCAGGGGAAGGACAAGCAACGAATCTGGTTCCTCAGGAGTGAGCTGTCTAAGGTACAGTACCAGGGGGAGGATATGTCAGACTTTATCTCGAAATTGCAGAAGCTCCTCAACCAGCTTCTCAGTGCTGGGTGCACAGCCTATGAGGACGATGACAAGATCTTCCTCCTGCTCAACACTCTACCGATGGAGTACCACCCTTTCAGAACTAGCATCACCAACGCTGAGTCCCTGACTTTCGAAGAGGTATCATCCAGACTGATTCTGGAACATGAGAAGCTCGCTGGGGGGAAGGCAGCATCCAGGAGAGGAG
>Ga0307512_10005085_pt1 | contig 13962 bp, 14 predicted proteins | sample 14_EM_MG_FD_200267 | JGI IMG/M metagenome (GOLD analysis project Ga0307512, IMG submission 200267) | Populus trichocarpa ectomycorrhiza microbial communities from riparian zone in the Pacific Northwest, United States - 14_EM | ecosystem: Host-associated > Plants > Roots > Unclassified | place... | reverse complement strand
GCTCGAGGCAGTCCGGTCGCTTGTGCGTCATCGCACCGCAGTTCTCGCACGCACCCTTTCGATACTTTTTCGCGGCAGGTCCGGCTTGAAGACTTCTGTCATACCATTCGTCGAGTTTGTTGGCAGAGCGGTTGTCCGCGGGTCGTCGTTGATGACTGAGGGAGGGTGCACCCGTATCCAAGTACCATGGTGCTTGCGAAATGTATTCTACGGGAAAACATTAAAAGAGTGCATTTGGACCGCAAAAGGTAGACGATTCGTACGTGGAATGTGAGGGTTGATGGCTTTACCCTCCTCGTCGAGTGCTGCCGGTGCGGTACCGGCTTTTCGAGCCGCATCCAGGTCCTTCTGACGACGGAATTCTTCGCGAGACAGCTTGCCGATAGCTACGGCATAAATGTCAGGGTATTGGATATAAAGAAATGATTCGGGCTACTCACTGCTGGAGGATGCCATAGTGTCAGTCAGAGTCAGATGTTAAGAGAGTCGAGCTCAACCAATCAGCGTGTTGGTTGATTATATAATCTGGTGACGCTCTGGTTGTTCACTGTGAACATTAACACTACACGACACCACTTCCGGTACCTCTATGCGACGCGATTTATTCACAGATAGTACGGATTAGCTCTCATAGGTAAGGACTTCCACGACCTCAGTATAAGTGGCTCTAATTTATCACTTCAAGTCTGTCGCTGTGCCCGACGGACTAGTAAGGTGCCTGTGGCACCGGGCATTATTCGTCCAGTTGAGTGGACCCACGAATCGTCCCAGTGCACTCACATACGTATTTTTGTACATCATGGAGGCAAGTTGCATGGGTTCATCAAAGTTCTTCGGATCTCCGGAAAGCGAAGGGCGTATCGCTAGGGCCGTGGTAAGGTAGTCCATTACAATGAAGTGGTCCCCTTTTGCAAGTGACATCTTCAGTTTACGACAACAGATTCGTTGAGGTACTTCATTTTATCGGTGCACTTCAATGCGTGAGGTCCTTGCCCAAGGCACAACCACGTGATGACCATTTGGGGGACACGAAGTTTGATGGCCTCCCCGATCTCCGCGATATCTGTGGTGTCACACACATACGCTCGTCCACGATAGTGCTCTTAGGTCGCTTCTGGGTCCACCCACCAGCGAGTTTTGCCAGTGGTAGATCTGGCTAGAAGAGATGCAACAAGGCCGGAGAATGATGGAACAAAAGTGGCTCCCGGATTACGGGAAAATGCTTCTTGAGGACCTTCGATGACACCAAAACTGCCTAAGCGCATTTCTATTAGCGTTGCCAAAGCGCTCGTGAGTATATCGCGACGGAAGTCGTTGATGAAAGGTAGTCTGAGAAATGTATGATAGCGGTAGATCCCCTCTTCGATATTTTCTGGGTCCCCGTATATATGGGCACGGATCCATGAAAGTGCTGCAGCGCTCTCCAATGCGTCTTTCATGTAGGGTACTGGGCGAGCTCCGTTGGATCCAGAAGATATGCTTTTGTTGAAGAAGCACCGCTCACCGTAATCATTGGTTAGAAGAGGGACAGCGAAGAAAGAATGATTAGCGCCAGGGCCCGATTATGAACTCGTCTCGGAGAAACTGGATTAGCATGTGACCTCGTCCGCGTCGTTGCACGACAGGATACGCATTCCAGCCAAGCATAAAACGGGAATATGCAACCGGGAAAGGCCTAAGGGTGCATAGCGCCACAAGGGCACATAAGACAGTGGGTCAAGCGCTCGCGTAGTCGGTAGTATTAGCTCTGTCCGTGACTTACATTCTTCGGTGTTAGCTTCACGCTTCGACCCTACTAGGACAAACATCTCCTACTTGAAATCATGCCCTCGGTCTTGCAAGCACTTCTCCCCACTGGCAGGGTATTCACAATTCGCATTCGCAAGAAGCGTCCGTGTGAATGTGGAGGCTCTACATCTCATCCAGGTCCTCCAACCACTGATTCGCCCGAATCTCGACTTCTTTCCGAAGCTGGCGAGATCATCCAACTCGTCTCTCCAATGGTGCAGGCTGTCGCAGGGGCAATCCCAGTAGCAGGAACCCCGCTAAAAGCTGCGGTCGATGGTTTGCTCTACATTATTCAGATGATCGATGTAGGCCACTTGTTCGGTATGACGACGGCGTTTCTTCTGATCGCATTACAGACAACCAAGCGCAACAAGGCCGCTCTCAATGACCTAGCCTCGCGAATTCATCGACTGTTAGAGTTCTTATCGCACCAACCCCAGCCGCGGGATGAGGTGGAAGCTAGGCGGAGAACGACCTTAGCACAGTGTGTTTCATGCTCAAGACATTTTCGATATCCAATGACATAGCTCGTTCAGACGTTTCCAAGTCACCTCGTGTAAATTGATGCAGATGCAAGGACGTCGCGGTTTTACACTCGCATACAAGTCTGTGACGCAAGATATTGCTGAATGCAATACGGATATTGACCGTTTCCTGTCGGAATACGCGGTAGTCCTTTCTTCCACAAACGATGCCTCGCGTTTCCTGACCATGCAAATTGTCTCAGTTGTACGATCTAGAATTCATCAAGAGACAGCTCAGGCAAATGCTGGTGTCTCCACATGACTGCGCGACACTCATTGATGCTGCGGGTCATGAACACAAACTACCTCTAGAGTACTGCAGATCTTTCCGTGTGAGTTTCAACTTCCTCTCATCTGTTCATCGAATCGTCGACTACTTGCTAAATTGGCTGTCCAGCAACTTAAGGATATGCTCCCAGTGCTGATACCGCCTGAACGAAGCGGAGCATCCGTTCTAACACGTTATATTACATCAGGAAATTTTGACTTCTGTATAGATGACGGCAAAAGAGTTACGCTACTGACTAGTGACTCAAATGCATGGCAGAACATAGAAGCAAGCACAAGGGTAGTCATGAGGGTCATCTTCGAACAACTGGCATCTTATTCAGCTACCTATGAATGCCATCTTTGCGGAGCATGGAACAAACTCGTATCATTCGGGAACTCGTCGGAGTGGCTCACCGATGGATCTCTGGACTGGTTCGTACTTCGTATTCGTTGATGAAAATCTACCTCACATGGAAAAGTCATGAGTGCAAAGGAAGATTTCAGGTCTCGTTAGATCGAGACCGGAAGAAGCAAGGCGGGAACGACCGTATTGACACAGAAACTCGGCACTGTATACGCAACTTCCGTGTCGCGCAAACTGTGTGTATCAGCTAACTCAAACATTGACATCCTTTCCTCTGACGAGCCAATATTGTATGTTATATATGACATGACTAGGAGGTGTGTGCTCTCTTATCGAGACATGCACCACACGAGGCCGATGCCAACTCACGGTACCCTATACTTAGCGGCAGCCTGGCTTTCCATGTAATCTATGTCGAATTTTGACTCCACCCGATGAGTATGCTCGCTTGGGTGGGTTCTGCAGCGAGAGGCACAGGTGGGAGTGGTCAGTAGACATTTTAACTCTACCTCATGCGACGTCGACAACTGAATGTTATGCCCTTCGACTAATTAGGGATTCCCGGCAGAACCATCGGCAGGATCAGTCTCGCCGCATGCCGTAAAAGTGGCGTGTGGATATGTCGTCGTCTTGTGTTGACCAGAAATGGAGCATGAGCATGCGAGGGCGCCCGTGTGCAAGATAGCACTTGAAGGTTGCATGATAGCTTTTTGTTTCATTCTTTCAAATCATAATTCAAGGCCGTAAGATGTGGACTTGTAGCGTTAAATGGTTAAAGCTGTAACCGTATTGTGATCTTGATAAGGCTAAGTTTTTAATTTTCGAAACTCGCGGGCATGACCGAGAAAACCCACGTTATCTGGTCACAGCAGGATGCCCGCATGTCTCAGCCTCTACGCCTGTGATCTCTATATTTATGTCAGCAAATAGCCAGCGTTAGCGGTAGGATTTTTCTACATTAGTTGCGAGTCTCGGGGCTTCTTGCATCGCCTGAGGTCACCGGTTGTCCAGTCATCTCCGGGTCTCCACTACTGGACCATCGGCCTCCTTCAATTAGGATGTGCGTGATCTCATGACCCGAGCTTCCTGCTGCAACACTGACAACAACGACTCTTCCATGTCCCCTTCTCAGAGAGTGCGTGATTTCGTGGCATGGGGCTCCCTGCTGCAATGCTGATGACGATGACATTGCCGTGTCCTTTTCTCACTTCAGGGAGAGAGTGATCGCATGGCTACTAGTACAACTTCCTACCATGATCCTAATAATGGCTTTGCTTTGTCTCACTCTCAGTCTGTGCGTCATCTTGTTATACGCTACCTGCCGCGACGCTGACTCGGAGGACAACTCTGCCATCTCCCCGGCCGTTTTCAGGAGGTGTGTAATCTCGTCCCAAGAAGGCGCCTTCATTTCGCTGATAGCACTCCTGTCCGTTTTCTTTTCTCTTTCAGAAGGTATGCCATCCTCTGTAGCCCTCACATGATGCTTACTGCGACGCTCCGCAGAGTGCGTCACACGGTGCGCCGTTGGGACCGGTTGGGTACGTGGTACACCGTCACAGAGCTAACGACCTTATGGTCCTTCCCTCTTCTCAGAGTCTGGACCGATTGCGCAGCCACTTGTAACATCGTCAGGAACTTTTTGGGATGATACAAGTTCATATTCTATTTTGTTGTCTTCAAGATGACTCATATTATTCTAGCAGGTGCCAATCGAATAGGAGAAGATGGCCATTTTGAAGAATATGACAATGAATTGGAATATGTTTGAGTCGATCTAAGGACAAGTGACAAAGAGGCCAGGGGCGAAGAATCGGTGCGGGGCCAGAAACCGTGGAATATGATACTATGGACTTGGAGTGGAAAGAATAAACGGAGCCTATGAGACATTTTACTGGAAAATATGTGTTAGCCGTCTAAATAAGCAGTCTTGTGCCGTTGGATATGTTTTGGCCCTGGGACATCAGAGCAGGATGACGGGAGCAGGATGGACGAGATATCCGAGCCCCTAGCACAAAGCCGAGTACCGACTATGATAGTTGGCCATTGAGCAATACTTGATCCCGTCACTGGCACGAGTGGAAAAGAAAATGATACACGATGTTGTCGACCGTGCACCATTTTTGGGCCATCAAATCCTTTTTTCACCTTCTGACTGTTTCAACCAGGTAGTAGGTATATTTACTATATTGTTATTCGTCCTGTGCTCTCCGCTTTATACCACACATCTAACGTCAACAACTTCGGCTCCTCTCTATAAAAAAAATCAAAAGGAAAAGAAATCCAAAGAAACTTCGCATGCCAGCGTTCCTACGGAATCCCCATGTCGCCAGAGTCAGTCGCCATCCAGCTCTGGCCCGCCAGCGACTTGGATATCATGCACGCTCTCGGCAGCCTCTCGCAAGCAACGCTCTCGAGGACGTTGGCGGGGCCCTCGGCCACAACCGCCTCGAGCTCGGCGAGACCCTTGACGAGCAAGAATCCCGCAAAGCGGAGCGCGCTGACACCAAGCCACCCGCGCGACACGGCGAGCACATGCTCATCGTGCCGTCGCGGGAAGACATACATGTGCCCCAGCGTGAGTAACACGTTATACGATAGCGCGCCGGGTGGGTAGTCCGCCACGTGGCGCACGGTCGTGATGTACAGATCGAGCAGATCGAGGAGTGCGGTGCTTAGAGCTATCTCTATCAATTCATGTCTCGTCGTCGCGGATGAGGGCAGCGCCAGTTGGTTAGGCGCTTCTAACTCACGAAAGTTCCACAATGAGGATACCGACCATCTTTGTCAAGGGCCGGGCCATAGTACAGGTGGCCCTGGAAAGACGCTCGATAGGTCCTCGGTTTGCGTGGGAAAGAACTGCAAGTGCTTGTGCGGCTAACTCGCAAGTTACTATCGCTTAGGTCGCTGCCTTCCAAAGAGGAGAGAGGAAGAAGGCATCGGGTTTCATGTTTGGACTTGAAGGGGCGGACACCATGTAGTACCGTGACAGCCGCATGGTTGTAGAATGTGAACAAAATGCTTTCCTGCTTGGACGAGGTCGCTTGGCATTAATGGCGACGTCTGGCTTTGGAATTCTAGAAGTCGAATGGGAGGACGCAAAAAAAGTTGAAACAAGACGCCTACTACGGATGAGAAACTCATGTCTATTGTTCGAGCACATGCGCGGACACGAGATGTATCAGAGACCTCCAGGTCATCGGCCAAGCAAGTTTTCCTGTTGTAGTTGATGAAAGTAAGGGCAAGATTACCTGAAACATTGATGCCGGGCAGGCTGTTCGGTAGTGCTACTGGTAAATATGTCGTAGCATTGTAGATGTGGCCTTACACTAGGGTAGTAGTAAAACGCTTTCCTTGCCAGTCCGATTCAAACACGTTGGTAGGATTATAGCCGAGCGGAGACACTAGTACTGTGGAAGGTGTTGTAATCACAGATTTATGATCGCACATACAATGAGGGGGCAAACGATTCGGAGAACATTATAGAGTACTACTGGAGTAAGGAAGACCGAAAACGCGCTAAAGAGAACTATAACAAAAGAAACAACAAAGGACAAGCTGAACAAAGCAGATACAGACACGGACTGGGAGAGAGAGGAAACAACGACATCATGCGGGTCGTAGTCATCGATGTGACTTGCCATTGGTTCTGGCGGCTGAGGTCGACGGGGTCGCACCGTTGCCAGCTGGTTTGCCGTTTGCGCTCAACCGCGGCTTCTTCGGTACGTTCGCGTCCCCAGCCTCTTTGATCACCATCTTCGCATGGATCTCTTCGAGTTTCCCAGCCTTGACCTTCTTGGGCCAAAATAACGTGACGAATCTGCGACAAAATACAACGTCAAAAACGGCGCTGATACAGGATCAGGATTGTTGACGCACGTCCAGAGGTGTCTTCGCCATCTATCCCGGTCTTCACCTGCTGCTTGCTTGGTGTCTAGGACGACCTCTATTCGGCGCCCAATTGCAGCTAGAGACTCCTTCAGGATTGCAACCTTGTCGTCGCGAGGCATGTCTCCTCCCGATAACTTCAATTGTTTCTGCGAAAGGTCCTTAGTCAGTTATACGAGGCAGTCAAAGAGGGACTCACCAGCTGCTTCTTGACCGGACGAAGCTCTTCCTTGGTGGAGGCCTCATCCATTGACGGACTGCCGAGGTTGCGTCACTTCTGACACGGACAAGTCGATCGAAAGAAGAAACGTACCATTCATCAGAGGACTCCGAATCAGTGAAGGTCGGCGTTGGTCGGCGTTTCCGCTTTCGCGCGCTGGTATCCTCGACCGAGGCAACTGCCTCACTCTCGGCTCGCCGCTTGTTGCTTCCACTGTACGAAGACGAGGCAACGGGTGGTGGTGATGCAGAGGACCTCAGTTGTCCCTTGGTACGGAGAGAGGTTTCATACATTCGGAGCTTCTCTTCGTGGTCCCGTAGAAGGCCCAAAAGGTAGTCGCCGCGTCGCACGAGGTGGATTGCGTTCGGGATCGGTTTGGTCGACGCATCCTCGCCCTTTTTACCCTCCTCTAAGAAGAATTTGTCCGTCAGGCCAAGTTTTGGGTCCTTGGCGATGACCTCCCAGTTTCCGAAGCCATAGAGGAATGCACCGACGAGCAGCATGGAATCCTCTTGTGGACCCCACCGGCCAGACCAATTCAGAGTGGGACGGATGTTATCCACGGGGATGGTCCATGTGTACGACTCTTCGGTGCTGAGCGGACTGAGGATGTTGTAGAGGATGTGTAGGTCGCGCGTTCGAGAGAGGACGGTCTCGGCATTGATGTTCCCCACGTTCCTGTATGTCACCAGTACTGCCTTGCTCTTCTGGGCCGTGGTTAAGGTCTCTCCAGCGGCCATCCGAGTTTGTTTTTGCGTATTGTTCTCCTCGACGGCACCAGCACAGAGCTCGACGATGTCATCGGCAACGTCAATAATCATCCCCTTGTTTTTATCCTGGAGCTTGGCATCCGTGACCTGTAGAAGGCGATGAGGGGTACGCATTGCCACAAATTAGTAGAACGTACAATAATGTCATAACGTTGACGGATGTCGCCCCATTTCTGCATGCTGCGGATGAGAACACGGACGTCCCGTTCTTTGAGTTCCATGGCTTTCTGACTTGCACTCTTTCGGGTTGGAGCCGGCCCCTTCGGTTTCTTGTTGGTAGACGCCGATGGAGGCTGATCCACATCCATGCCTTCGTAAGACACCGGTGCATGTGATCGCTTCCTATCCTTTGTGTCCAATGCTGCGAGCTCTTCGGCCTTCCGTTGATCCTCTTCACGCTCAACCCTCTGACGTTCTTCAAGAGGGATGATATCCTCCCAACTCATCTCCGTCTTCACATCGCTGACGAACGCGACGGATGCGAGGAAGCCTTCGCCACCGAGGGACGCGCCGCCATCTCCACCTGTCACGGTTTCATGATCTTCAGCGCGGTTGAGGATATCGTCAAGATCCATTTCGTCTAACTTCTTGTCTTGCTGCGAATTATCCTTGTCGAACCTGGAACCCGAACCGTTAACAGCGCTGTGGGAAGAATGGGAGAGAGGGAACGCACAGCTTCTGGGCGCCATACTTGAGGACAGCGGTGAGCTCCTCCCTACTGAGATTGTCTGGTCGCGTCACGTCCTTGCCGTTGGTGGTCTTGCCACTGAGGTGAGCTTGCGACGTGTCCATCTGGTTGATGACTGCAAGAGAGTGGCAAACCTCGTTAGCACCGACCCTGTCTCATTTCGAGCCACAATTAGAGCACGCACTTGCGTACTCCAGCACCATTTTCTTCTTAGCGCGCTCTAGAATGTCCTCCTCCATTGTGTCCTTGCTCACAAAGCGGTACACACTGACATGTGACTTCTGACCAATTCTATGGGCACGTGCCATCGCTTGAAGATCATTCTGTGGATTCCAGTCACTCTGCAAAAAAAAAATCAACTCGAGTTCATCTCCTTCCATTACGTCATAATTTAAACTCACATCAAAGATGATCACAGTGTTGGCTGTCTCGAGGTTAATACCGAGACCACCAGCACGCGTAGAAAGCAAGAAGACAAAGTCCGGAGAATCCGGGGCGTTGAAGTGGGCGATCGACTTCTTCCGCGCGTCGGACGACACCATTCCATCCAATCGTTGATGGAGGTAATTTCGGAAGGACAAGTAATCGCTGAGGATGTCGAGCATGCGAACCATTTGGCTGAATATAAGCACGCGATGGCCATCATTACGCAAACGAGCGAGAAGTTTGTCCAGCAAGACCATCTTTCCGCTGTTCATGACCAAGCCCTTTAGGGTCTCTTCTGGCGAGTCGGTCTTCACTTCGGCGCCATCGAAAAGAAACGGGTGATTGGCAGCCTTTTTAAGCTCCATGGCTGTGTGCATTCAATTAGCGTGGAACAGAAGTGGGTACGAACTCGCGGTTACTGACCAATGTTCAGGAGACTGATGTTGGTGTTTCCACTCGCACTCTTCTGAAGTGCTTGGAAGTTCTTCGTCAAAATATTTTTGTAATAGTGCGTTTGCATGGCACTCAATTCGACGCGCAAAATCCGTTCGCTCTTCGTTGGAAGAGATTTAAGTACGTCGCGCTTCAACCTCCTCAACATCAAAGACTCCAGTTGGGCATGCAATTCCTTGATCTTGGATTCATGATCGGCATCACTGAGATCGAATTCGTTCGTCAAAGCAACTAAATCCAACATCTCGTCAGCAGTCTGGAGAGGAACGTATGGGGAGAGGGGGGTGGAACTTGCATTTCTCGGGCATGAGGAAGTGCATCAGCGATAGAAGCTCTACAACCGATAATAAATCCTTAATTTACAATTGTCTCGAAACTCGGAGAAACCGACCTTTAACATTGTTCTGGAGCGGTGTCCCCGTGATCAGGAGCTTCGACGCAGCCGAGAATGCCCGCAGCGCTTCATATAGCTGGCTCTCTGAATTCTTGAGGCGGTGTGCCTTGAGGTAGAAACTCAACAGAAGCTCATATGTTAGGGGAGCGGGGGTTGTGCGCGCACCTCATCGACAGACAGAACCTGCCACTTGACATCGCACAGCTCCTTCGAGTCGCGAAGAGTCAGTTCATAGGTCGTCAATAGCACATTCAACTTGAGCTTTTTGTTGGAGGGCCCAAACTCATATTTACGGATGACTTCGCGCGCCGAGGCAGTGCCGATGTAAGTGATCACGTTGAGATCTGGTGCCCAAGTCTGAAATTGCCACTGCCACGCGGCGATGGTCGAGAGCGGGACGATCACCAGGAAGGGTCCGTACTGGTGCATTTTGTGGAAGAGGTAGGACAAGAATGAAACAGTTTGCACGGTCTTGGAGAAGTTCATCAGCCCACGGGACGTTTGAGGACTCTAGCCAAGCCCAGAACGCACCTTCCCAAGACCCATCTCATCTGCCAAGATGCCATTCTCGCCCTTGCTCCACAAGTATGCCAGCCAGTTCAATCCAGTGAGCTGGAAGTCCTTCAACTCGCCACCCGTTTTGGTGATATATTCAGGATCTTCCGTGATCTTCTCGAACGGTGGGCGTTGACTGCGCGCGTACGATATGCTTTTGTAGGGGAACTTGGCCTCTGCTTCCCGCTGACGATAAGCCTCGAGCTGTTCCCTCGCAATCGGACGAATCTCTTCCAGGGGTTCCCATGTGCAGTGTTCGTAATTAAGGCCATTCCACTTGCAGAAGTACTCGATTTCGCCCTTGGCGCCGTCACGGTGAGAAACTACACGCTCGACCGTCTTGTAAAGTTCGAGGTCTTGCTTTTCGCGTTCTTTGTCCAAGAGCAGCGTCTCACGCTCCTCTGAAGTAAGGCCTGAAGCTGCGAGGCGGGCCTGATAAGTTTTGTACGCTTTGATGTAGTTGTCCACCCGCTTGAGCCCCTTGTATCGCTTGAGGAACTCGTATGTCTCGTCGGTATTTCGTAAATGGGAGAACCCTTTCCACTTGATGTGAAAGCGCTAGAAACGCAGTAATTCAGTATATGCCTAGAGAACGAGAAGAAACGTGGGCCTACAAGATTTTCGTACCAGAGGTCTTCGGGATCATCTTCGTGTCCCTCGTCTCTTGCGTGTCCAAGGACGGCTTCGATCTCATCATTCTCTTTCTCCTGAGAATTGGGATCCATCCAATAGCCTGGGTGAGGCTCGTCGAACTGCTCAAAGTCCTCGACGTCGTCGGCATAGTTAGGTACTTTGACACCCCTGCTTGATGTTCGCACTTCGTCACCCGAAACCCGAGGTTTCTTTTTCTTCTTCGACCGGGCGCCATACTCAGAGTCTGAGTCTGACGAAGGCGGCCTGGATGTGGCTAGAAATCGAGGCTTTAGGGGGTAAGAGGGGAGGGACGTATGAATGGGACCCACCCTTGGGTTTGGAGGGTGCCTTCTTTTTCTTGGGTAACTTTTTCTTGCCAGTACCGCTTCCGACACCACCATATTCCTCGTCGCCGTAAGAGCCGTCGTCATCATCATCGTCATCTGGAGTATCGTCGAAACCCTTTACAAGACGTGTTCAGAGAGATGAGAAAAAGGGTCGCAGGCCGGGGAAGAACATACATAGTCATCGTCATGTAAAACCTGAACGTATAAATAAAGACGTTAATTTCAGATGCTTGAACTTGACCACTACCACCAACCTGTCTTCCAATGAGACGAGACGAAGACGCATTTGGATTATAGGACACTGGGACTTGGTCGGGCTCTTCGACGTAGTCGCCATCTGCATCAATGTCGGCATCGGCATCCGCGTCTGCGTCTCTGGCGTCGTCGTCCGAGTCGACCTGCATGTTATCGGAATCTTCCCCGTTGAGATGGGTGCTCTGGGGTACTGGGGAGGGTGCCAAGGAGGTGTCCGCCGGCGTGTCGAGGTCGTCGCCTAGGAACATGTTTCGGTGGTGTTGAGGTTGGGACGTCGGGGACGGGGGAAGGGGGGTAAGAGAGGGTGAGGGGATGAAGGAGTAAGGGGGAGAAGGACGGTTGACTCGGGCGTCAGTGTCGGCAGAGGGCAGTCCGGGTTGATTCACACGCGTGGCCATCGCTACGGGCAACGCCGGCCAGTGTTTGTTCGTCACCGCCCGTGACGAACTCCGAAAAAAACCGTCTTTGGAGCCACGGATTGGCTCCCTGAAATCCCGCAATTCGATTCCGTCTCACTCCCTTCTGAGACAACCAGCGGGCACCCTGTTATTTCCTTTTATTTTCCCTCTTTTTTCGGGTGCTTTTTTTTTATGGACGAAACACAAGGTTCACGGGACCGTGCGCTTGTTGTCGTTCTCGCCGACGGAGCCATCACCAAACAGCGCGTGTGGTCAGCATGTTGTGACATCGCCCCCGGGCACCCATCTATTCTTCTCTGGGACACCGTCCCGGTTCACTTTGACCGTCAGTCCCCCTGCATTTGTACAGCACGGTACAGCACAGTACACTAGAGCAGAGCGAAAGACAATACGACGGTCGGTCCGTTAGCGCGTGCCCTCGACCCGAATAAGGCTGGCATAGCCCAACAGGTGGGGCTCATGGCGTACCCCATCACACAGCCATCACCACGGCGCAATATGAATACTCGATACCGTTTACTGGCACCGGTCCATTCCGTGTGACGGTGCCACCAGTGGTGGTGCCCGTGCCCGATAACCAGCTCCGTGTTTTGATAGAAGTCAACTACAGTACATTACCACACGCACCCACGTTCGTCTGAAAAAGTTTACGGTGGGGGTCGATCGTTGCGCCGAGCCCCGTGCGAGAAGCCGGATCAAGGAACGGCGCGGGTGTTGACGAGAGCAGGACAAAGGCGAGGCGAGGTCGCGCCCGACACGTGTCAACATTCGACAAGTCAAAGTCAAACCCTTGACGACCGCCGAACGAGCTGCCAACGCCACCGGTCCTGCTGCACAGGCCTCATGGACGGCTCTTCTTCTCACCTCTCCCTAATCATCGATTTGTCGCCCTCGCAATGGCATCTATCCGCCCAGTCCACAAACTCGCACCCGCTGTCCTTTCAAACCTTTCTCTCGCACGTCTTGACTTTTCTCAATTCACACATCGCGGCCAAGCATGAAAACACTTTGGCCGTCTTTGGTGCACTCCCCGGAAAGAGGTGTGCTCTATCCTACAATGTTGTAGACGCCCCAGTGACCAATCTGTAAATTCCAGCACGATGCTTTACTCCTCCTTAGACGCCGGCTTGGCAAATACCAATGACCCACCCGCTGACGCCAACTCGTATCGACCGTTCAAAGTGATGAACTCGGTGGTCACCAATAACGCGCAAAAGGAGTTAGGTCTTATCGAAGGGCTGACCGAAGAACGTGTGTTCTAAGCTACCTCTCAGTTCGCCCTGTTGACAGCCTTCCAGCTCCTGTTGCTTTGGTGGGGGCCTTGACTAAGGCACTATGCTGTAAGGTTCGACGGGTTTCTGCTGGATGCGTCTGATCATACAGGGTTAGTTATCAACCGTCTGGCCCATCCACCAGCGGGAACCATGGCCGACGAAAAAGCGACCTCTTCTGATCCGCGCATCCTGATACTTTCCGTCTCACCCGATCTCTCTGCATCTTACATTCCCGTCATGAACTCGATATTTTCTGCTCAGAAATTGGTACGCGCTGTCGAGCTTTACAAGCTTGCTCAGCAAACTCACTGCCGGTCTATCAGAAAGTTACCATCGACGTCTGCAAAGTGTTTGGCGAGGAAACGGTGTTCCTTCAGCAGGCTGCGCACTTGACGGGAGGATCTTACATATACCTCGAGCGACGGGATTCCTTCTTGCAGTACCTGATGGTATGCTCTCCAACTCTACAGCCAGTAAGGAAGTTCCTACTCACCACCCTTTGCATCAGATGTCGTTCCTCCCGCCTCCCTCTCTGCGGCACATCATAGCCGTTCCTCGACAAGACAAGGTAGACTTTCGAGCTGCGTGTTTTTGTCATAAGAACATTGTCGATATCGGATTCGTCTGCTCGGTTTGCTTGTCGAGTGAGTTCGCCATCACGTTCTACCGAGGAGTATTCACCCCAGGGCCAATGAAT
>Ga0307512_10005083_pt1 | contig 13965 bp, 20 predicted proteins | sample 14_EM_MG_FD_200267 | JGI IMG/M metagenome (GOLD analysis project Ga0307512, IMG submission 200267) | Populus trichocarpa ectomycorrhiza microbial communities from riparian zone in the Pacific Northwest, United States - 14_EM | ecosystem: Host-associated > Plants > Roots > Unclassified | place... | reverse complement strand
ACCAAAAGCGCCCCCCCCCCCCCTCCCCCTCCCTCAAACGGTCATCGTGACCACGCACATGAGAGCGGAACCGATGTAAGGCGCGGCATTGACCAAGCCCACAAGCCAGTTGTCCCTGTCGTAGTCTGGGTGGGAAGGATCCTCGCCATGGCCGATGCCGAAATCCTGGGGGAAGCTGAGATTTGCGCCGTTGGAGCCGGTCTACGACGGGGAGGCCGATCAGCACCGCCATCCACTCCGCGTCGCCAGCACCACTCGGAAGGATGTCTTGCCTGATCCCAGCCCTGGACAGCGGCTCCGATCGAACAGATGATGATGGTCATGTACAGCGCCCGGGGGTGCTTCCACTTGTGCGAGAGCTCGACGCGGAGGTGTTCCTTCTCCTCCTCGGTGAGCTCCTTGAGGGACTCGAAGCCGGAGGGGTTCTGGGCGACGAGGGCGCCGCGCTGCAGCATATCGGTGGCCTCTTCCAGGCCGTTTTCGGAGGCGAAGCGAGAGACATCGTGCATCAGCTGGTCGCGGGGAATGTCGGCCAGCGGGTTCTGGATCCTGGTTGGCGAAGGGAGCGGGAGAGGAGTCAGCCACCACCGCCGACGACGCGCCTCCGAGGGGGCGGGAGGAGCTTACTTGGCGTCGAGGTTCTTGTTCAGGTCGATATGGGCCAGATTGCCGCGGCGCTCAGCCGCCATGGCATCGCGGTGGTCGGTCGCAGGCTCGATCTTCTCGTCCGCCATGGGTTCCCGGAGTGTATGTGCGAGTCGGTGGGAAGGATGGTGTGGGAAGAAGCGGGAGGACGGGAAGCAAGCACGAGGACATGCCCGAATATATACATACATAGATAGTCCGCGAGTGTCTCTCCCACCCCCCGCACCCCGGCAGAGGGCGGAATGGAGGCTCGACTCCGGGGTTGGAATGCAAATGCACTTCAAATGCTGCCCACCACTGGCAGCAACGGCAGCTATGTACAACAACAGCAATCCAACCCGGGCTGTGCACTGTGCAGAGACCTACTCTACTATCTGCTCAGCATGTTTCCTGATCGATTGCATGACAACGAGCGACCCTGCTCTCGACGGCAGCTGCCTACATGGGGATTCCTGGGAAGTGGAGCGTATAGGAAACGGCGCCAGGGAGGCAGGAGCTGGTGGGCTCTGGCGATACGAGCGGCGCGGCGGTGACATGATGACGGTGGTTGGAGACGCAACCAAGGCGGTCCCCTCTTCCCATGCATGCCATCGTTGTGGAACAACAGCAACAATCATCTGCCGCCCAGGAACATCAACCGTTCGATCACGGCGGCGAGCGCCCATGTACGTACGCCATGCCGCGAATATGAAGCTACCACGGTACAATACATACCACCCGTGTGTCGCAGCCACGCCGGCCGCTCTTGGGAAAAGAGCCCTTTCAACGCTTTTGCACGTCCGCCACACCCACGGTCAGAATTTAGCCGCGTAAGCGGGAGGGGGGAAGTACGACCGGATATCATACAATATGTGCTCTAGATATCTATCGTCGGCACTGGCAGGGGCGTCGATGTCGATCACCGTGGACTGCTGCGTCGGGCCGTCCACTCCGGCAGAGAAATCGAATAAGAGCGGAGTGGTGCATAAGTAATCGAGCCCAGCCGCCAGCGGACACATTTGAGCCGCATTTACCACTGCTCGTGCAGCGCGTCGCGGGAGGCTCCCCGCGAGCTGTGTTGGATTTCCCGCGCTCGACCATCGTGAAGCCGGCAGCCGAGCGGCGTCCTCTTCTCCGAGGACAGCAAGCAGGAAACCGTCCTCCTCCGTCCGTCCCCCCGTCCGTCCCTCCGTCCAGCAGAACACACCTCGCCCTCTTGCGGATCGCCCGGAACACCGATCGTCCTGCCGTGTGTGACCGGGAAGGCGGAGGGTTGTCTGCATTTTCCCGCCGCGAGCTCGGTGTGAGCTGAGGAACGCCCGTTCGGGATTCCGATGGGACGAGGGTGGTTTTCTTTCTTTCTTTTTCTTTTCATTTTTCCTTTTCACCACCCGCCTCGCTGCTGCGTAAGTACTAGATATCTGGCAGTACGTACGCAAGCTATGTACTCTAGGCACCACAGTGTGGCAGATCGACTCTACCGACTGCAAGGCGCTCCCCGAGAACGCGCAATGTGACCACTGTTTGCCTGGCAGTCAGTCCGTTCGTCCTCCGTGCATGCTGCATGCCGCGCTCACCGGACGTCACTCGCGCGCAGTTGAGCGTGCGCAGCAGAGGGGGGAAGAAGGAAAGAAAGAACAGAATCGTCAGCTGCATGCGCCCAGGGCTTCCTCCAACGGTAGTGATCCCGAACACCCCCGACCGGTGGAACGGCCACGGAAACCTGGCTGGCTGGCTGGCTGGCTGGTAAGGCATGCCGCTCGACCGATTCGCCTCTCGGGGCATCCCATCAACCGCAGGGCCCAGCTGATCCGGCGTCAGCGCGTATCACCGCCCATCCGCTCCGGATATGTATGTGTGCAGCTACGTTGCATACGTCGGAGTGGATCGCTGCACGCCCAGTAGAGTATACATATGTCTATATTAGATACTTATGTAATGGCTCTCTGCGCGCTCGTGATGTCTGGGTTTGTACATTTCTCCGCGCTGACATGCATCGCACCGCAGCGCATTGCATGCATACATACATATGTGCTTGATACCCGGTGTGATTATTTATTTTTCTTTTCTTTTCGTTTCTTTTCTCGCAGCATCCTTCGTGCCACCACCACCACCACCGCTGCTGTCGCGCGTCGAGCACGCTGTGATCGACTGGACTGGCTCTGGCTGGTCGCCGCCGCCGCCGAGCAGCGTGTCCACTCGAGCCAGCCATCATACACATCTGCCTGCACAGTCGTAATGGTTCTCGTATCTACGCGCGTGCGGATTCCGACGAGGGGTGCGCCAGGCCTTCGCGGAGATCCCTGGTGTCCGCGATTGGCTGCTCGTCTCTCGTCTCCCTAGACATACATACATACATACATGTGTATGTGCTCTAGATAGAGTAGATATCTATGTAGCCCACGCCAAAACAGAAATCTACATACACATGCAGGAGTCGTGCATACGGCCCCGCTGTTTAAGTTGCAGGGCTCTTGGCATGGGGGCTGAACAGAGACCTCTTGCTGTATGTATGACTTGGCAGTTAATCTCCATCTTGACAGCTCCAGACGATACATATCTACCGAGTTATTCCCACCCAAACTGCTATCTATGTACAACCGAAGAAGTATTTGTGTTATGTACATATCTACTCTCTAGATAAGCGTGTCCACAATCAACCACGAATCCTTCTACCCCTGATCTCTTGGCCCATGATCTCATCCGGACGATCAAAATCTCACGAGATTATGTATGCATATGTACTAGTACATAGGTAGATAAGTACATACTAATCCACGTACCGGCCCCCATGCCAAGAGCGCTGCAACTTCGGTGCCGAATAGATGGCTATGTATAAGTACCTATGTGCTCTGCATACATACATAGTACATAAGCTGCCCCGTTGCGGGGGAAAAGTGGTGGCGCCGCGTGTAAAAGAACAGAAAAAAGAAAAGAAAAAACTCGAAGACGGAGGGCGCAGCGGCTTGTGTTTCTTTTTGCGAGTGACCGATATCTACATATACATACATATGCGGCACGCAAGAATGCACGCAGACGGAGCCATGGCCGGTCAAACACAGAGCGGATCATACTATGTATACATATACATACTTACGTAGAATAGGTAGTTACTCCACATATGTCGATACATACATAGCCCATACGATCGGCAGCGAAGCGGGAGGGGATGCCGGTTTCGGCACTCCAACCGTGCAGCAGCTGTGGGGGGCGGGGGGGGGGAAGCCCGAAATATCTGCCCCTGTCATGTGAGTAAGTACGTATGTACGTTGCTCCAGGGAGCGAGGCAGGGAGCGAGGCAGGGAGAGGATGCCAGAGGCTGTCCTTCCCGTTGCGGGCGGCGGCTGCGCAGTGAGATGTCGCGACAAGGCTTGCGGGGGGGACAGACGTGTGATGTAGGTATCCGCTATCTAACTAGTCTACCTAGTTAGTTACGTGCTTGCGTTTGCCGCCGCCTTAAGAAGGGGCGACGAGACGGCTGCTGGAACCGCGGGGTTGCAGTGCTACATATATCAGTTATCCCAACACCATACACGATGACTAACTAACTGCCTTCCTACCTACTTTAGGTGCGTACTTATGTTTGTATGCACTGCGAGACTCTCGGCCCCAATCCAATGGAATATCGAGCGCTGCGCGGTGCAGCCGTCTGGACTCTGGAATTCGGTTGCGGTTCCGGGCGGATCTCGCGGATCTCTGTGTCGCCGACCACCGGGGGCTTTCGATGGGGATGCGATGGGGATGCGATGGGATCCCCAGGTTACCGGGCCGCAGGAAGCTGTAGGTACTGGTGGCGCGGCGCACCCGCCGACTCTGGGACAACTCGGTCGGACCCACGATCGCGGGGAAAACGGTGGGTGCGTGTCACCCCCCAGAGCGGAATCGCTGGGGTGTCAGGTAGATATCTGGGAGAATTGTGCTTCCGTCTTCCCCAGAAAAGGCCAATATCGACGCACTGCATCTCTCGTCGGCAAAAGAGTCGTGCCATATTCCATCTTCGCTTATGTTTCCTAGTTTTCTTCTTCTTCTTCTTCTGGATCTCCGCCCACAGATCAGCCTGCTGCATCTTCCAAGACCGGCAATTCTTAAAGAGGCGTTCTCGAGTTCGAATCGCTTCGGTACCGCAGAACCAGCACTTACCACGGATCTGGTCTCCTGTCCGCTTGGGGTATTCTGCAGCCAGGACATCTCCCGGTCTTCAGCTGGTACTATAGTGTCGTCTTTCTGTACTCTTCGGAGCCGGGGGCTGGGTGTGGACTGGGTCGATGTGGCCAGGTATCTGTCGTATCGTCAGTCCTCGGTCCGAGATTCCATCCGTCCACAATGTAAGGCCTGGCCGATCTCGCCCAGCCCCCCTTCTTGGCCATTTCTGGTCTGACGGTGGTTGTATGAGCGGAGAGTGGTTCGGCGTCCGCTATGCAATGGCGACTCTCGTGGTCCAGCATGGCCCAAAAAGATTTGTACATAGCAAGGCGACGTCCAATCTCACTGGGAGCTCCAACCAGCTCCCATGGCTCGGTCTCCAACCGGCAGTGATGCCAGGCGAATCGCAAAATCGTCTCGTCCGGTTGCTGAGTAGCGACGTGGGTATCTAGCAGGTCTGAGTCCGGACTCAAGCATGAGCCTCACCCTGATTTGGTCGTTCGAAAACAGCCGGTAATTCCTCGAGTCTGGGTGTTGGCTAGAACTTGAAGCTCATTCGCCCGTCCAATTGCTCCCACTTTCCTCGCCTTTTCCCCCACAGCTCTGAGCCGTAACTAGATACAGCTTGAACGCATGCATGCCACCTGACCTCGGTCACACAATCTCCGAGCACGACCCCGTGCACGCCTAGCTGACTTCAGCCATGCTGCGCGGTTGTTGCTTGAGAGGAAGGTGCCTTGAAAGGATACCGGCGTGCCTACAACTACAGTATGTATGTCGATATTCTCTGGAGCCAAGCCTTTAACTAGCGCATCCGGACACTTTAGTCTTCGTACATACTTATGTATGTACTAGAGTGCCGCGGGGAAAGACGCGGTCTCTCCACCCGCTTCCGTCCGTCCCCCACTCCCCCGGATTAGTATCAAACTTGGCCGGAGAGCTTTCCGAGTTTCTCGAATATCTAATCACCGCCCCTGCGGATCGACAGCTCGCCAGATGCGCCGACCTACTTATGTAACTACATGCACACGCAGGCGCACGTCGCACAGCAGTAGCGGACTGGCTGCTGCAATATATGGTTACTATGTATCTATGGTTGGGGACGGCTAAGATCGATGCAAAGGCCTCGGCGACGCTCGCGGACGTGGACGTGGCGGCTGCCGCGGCGAGCGCCGCACTGCCCGCGTGGAGGACTACGAAGCTCAGCAGGCGCCGCGACCTGATACTGCGCGCGGCCGAGCTGGCGGAGGCGATGCGGCTCGAGACCGCGGCGGACGCTGGCTGGTGCGAATTCAACATCGCGATCGCGTCGGACGTGCTGTGCGGCGTGGCGAGCAGGGTCGGCTCGATCGAGGAGAGCGAGTCGGACGCGACGGTGTTGGTGCTGAAGGAGCTGTACGGCGTCGTGCTCTCGATCACGCCATGTTCGGTGCTCCATCTGCGCGCTGCGTGTTCGCCCCCCGGCTGACGGCGAGTCGCAGGAACGCGCTGGTCATCCTCGCGGTGCGCGCGATCGTCTTCCCGCTGGCCGCGGGCAACATCGTGGTGTTCAAGTCGTCGGAGCTGTCGCCGCGCACGCACTTCCTGGTGGCCGAGCTGTTCCGGACAGCCGGGTTCCCCGCGGGGATGGTCAACCTGCTGGGGCACTCGTGCGAGGATGCGCCGCGGATCACGGAGGCGCTGATCCGGGCGCCCGCCGTGCGCAAGGTCAACTTCACGGGTCGACGGCGACGGGCCGCCGGATCGTGGCGCTGGCGGGCGAGCACCTGAAGCCGGTCACGCTCGAGCTCGGCGGCAAGGCGCCCATGATCGTGTTCGACGACGCGGACGTGGCCCGGGCAGCGGCGGCCGGCGCGTTTGGCGCCTTCCACTACGTCAGCCGCTCTCCCGTCCCCCCGTCCCCCCGGGGCGTGCTCGAACATGCGCGCTGCTGACCGTCCACCCAGGCAGGCCAGATCTGCATGTCCTGCAAGAAGATACTCGTGCACCGGTCGATCGCGGCCGCGTTCACGACGAACCTCTCACGACGTTACTGTGAAGCCGAACGCTGTGGGATCGCAGTGGGTCGAGTGGTGGGAAAGTAGTGAGAAGGATCGGGAGCGGTGGTGAGTGTAATTCGCACTAACCAGAGCTCCAACGAGACCACTACAGGCCGCCGTAGACCACAACTCTTGCCTAGCGGATCTTGTGCGGCGGAGGGAGATCCAGCTCAACGTCGCGCCCTTCCGACCTCATAACCAACCTCCTCAACGGCATCAATCTGGACGACATCGTGCAAGTACGAGATATCGACAATACTGGTTCCTCCTACTGCCGACACTGACACCCCGTTGGGAATCCTGCCCGATTTCTTCAGCTGGATTCCAAGCACCGACCGGATGCAGAGCGAGCTGAGAGTCGACGATGCTGCCGTCAACAGCTTGCCAGTGAAGGTTCTGAACATACTGTATGTCTCCGCGTCCGCCGTCGTGATTTCCCGGGGAGCTGATTGTGCGTGGTAGGGCTTATGCGAACTGGAGGGGCGAGGGCTGGAACGTGCACTTCCACGGGTGGGCGTACAAAGAGCCGTTCAGCTTCGATAACGGTACCAGCGCGGTGATGACGAACACGCTCGATCGCGCGGTCAACGTGTTCCTGCCGGATTTCGACGTTTCGCAGCTGCAGCCGAACGAGCAGACAAATGCGCGGAACCTGACGGCCCTGCTGTCGATTCTCGTGAGCGGCCAGTCGCTGGAGTTCCATCTCCGAGTCCGGCCCGGCTGGAGCGGCCCATCGGCGCTGTCGGGGTGGACCGGCGGGTCGTGTGGCCGGTGGCAACGGATTCCCGCGGCGAGATCGATTGCTTCGTGCCGGTCCCCATCGGCCCGACGGCGGCACCGGCGCATGGCCCCCCGACGGCTCGCAGGTGAGCGACATCGTCCAGCTGGACGTCTATACCCAGGTGACGGACACAGGCAACTCGACCGTGTACCTTGTGCCGCCAGAAGGAGTGGTCGTACTCTCGGGCGTCGGCGACGTCCTTCGCGTGACCAAGATCTGCCAGCCATCTGAGGGCCTGCTCAATTCGTTCGCGCGCGACTTCGTGCCGTGGCTCAACTTGCCGCAGCGCTTCTACCCAGACCAGCCGTACCAGTTCTTGGCGACGACGCCGGAGCTGGTGGGTCGTGATGGTCGCGTTGTGGCTGTAGGATATGGCTGAGACTTCTACGATGAACGATAATGAGGCACGTCTGAAGTAGCCATCTTCTAGAGGAGAAAGGCGCCCGTCACAGCAACGGTGAGAGTTGGCCCAACAGCATCCCATTCAACAAGGAGGCAGCGCGGTGGCTGGGCATCTGGCTGGATTCGCAGCTCACTCTCAAGGATCACCACGCCATCCGGCTCAAGGAAGGGAAGAAGGCGGTGATAGGGCTCCACCGGCTTGCTGGGTAGATGGGGCTCTCGCCAGCCAACTGCAGAAATGTCATGACGGCATGCATCCAGTCTGTCGCTGTGTTCGGATCAGAGCTGTGGTGGAAGGGAGACCACGTCCGGGGCACCATTGGTCGGGCAAACGGGCTTCAACTACTGGTCAACCAGGAGGCACGAGCAACGACTGGCTGCTTTCGGCGATGGAGCCGGGACTCAGAGCAGCGACAGCACAGCTGGAGAACAGGCAGCGGCGGTTTGGGCTACGGCTGCTGAGCCTGCCACAGGGAGACCAGGCACGGGAAATTGTAGGCGCCCCAACTGCGATCGGACGGAGGTTCACGAACTCCCTTGCCTACGCTGGAGGGACTGAAAGGATAGTTCTGCTAGAGGAGCTAGAAACCCTTGACGCGGAGCTTCTACAGGAGGAGGACGATGTCAAGGCTGAGGCGGAGAGGAGTCGACCAGGGCTCACCATGTTCGCCAACTGGTCACGGCTCAACAGTGGTGCGGTAGGATACTCAGTGGTATGGAGGAAGGCATCAAGACCCATATGGGTTACAACCAGGAGGCCGACGATGCAGAGTGCACTGCCCTCGCCCGCACGCTGGAATCTGCCTCGAAAAGAAACATGACTCCGGAACGAGTCACAATCTTCACGGATGCACAGGCGGTCATCAGAAGGATGGCATCGGACGAGCCTGGCCCCGGCCAACAGTACGCGCTCCAAGCGAGAAAGTACATTGCGGCGCTCCGGAAGGCCAGGCTGTGGGTAAAAAGTGTACGCCGCCATGATCTATCTAGGTCGCATGCGAGTATGAATAAGCAAAAAATAATCCGGAAGGCCAGGCCGGGTATCATCATCGAGACCCGGTGGTGCCCGGCCCATAAGGGAGTCGCCGGCAACGAAAAAGCCGATGAGTAGGTTAAGATTGCAGCGGAGGAGCCAGACTCCCGTGGGGTGGAATGGCTGAGCCACCTGGACCGGAACGAGGCTCCTGCAATGCCTCTCCCGCAATCACTCGCACACCTCAAGCGGGAGATCTCCGAGAAGAAGTGGATGGAGGCGCGTCAGTGGGCTGGAAACCGGGCCTCCAGGATGGAATACAGGATGCCGAAGAGCCAGAAGCCGGACGGCACGGTTGCTGGGAGTACCAAGAGGCTCGCCTCGCGGTTCTACCAGATCAAGACGGGGCACTGCCTTACCGGGCAGCACCTCTACTGGACGAGGAACCCGGCCACCCCACAGTGCTGGTGGTGCCGGTACCCGAACCAGACTCGGGGGCACCTCTTTAAGGTGTGCCCGGAGTGGAAGGCCCAGCAGAAGATCCTGTGGGCGGAGGTGCGGAAGGAGACCGGGAAGTGGAAGGACTGGTGGACGATCCGGGACCTCCTGGCGGACGAGAGGTGTAGTAGGGCGGTGCTGGACTTCCTCACTTCTACGGACGTTGTGAGGAGGATGCCGGCCGAGGAAGAGGACACAGTGAGTGAGGTGTCGGAGGCGGAGATTTGGGAGTGGGAGGGAGCAGAGGGCGGAAGCTGAGGAGATGGGCGTCGGGGGGGAGCTACCGCTGTTCCTCCCCACGCCGGGTTTCATGGCACCCGTTGGAGAGGATTAGGGGCGGGTCACGTTTTCCTTTGTGTTTTCTTTTGTAGTTCCTTTGGTGCGCTTTACGCTTTCTTGGGATAGGCCTGGGCGGAGGGCAAACGGGAGCTTGCAACGTGCCGCCAGTGTGCGGACAGCCCGGACAAAAAATGCGCCGCCATAGTCTAGACAGGCTGTATGCGGGTATGAATAAACAAAAAAAATGCGCCCACATTCCGGCTGCGATGGCAAGGCGCTGCAGCAGCTCGCAGCATGAGGCGGGACCATAATTAAGCGTTGGTTCGTCCCGCCGCCATGCGATGAACGGAAGCCAGTCTCGCTCAACGACGTAGCCAGCGCAGAAAACAAAGAGCAAAAACACTCGGGCCGCAAGTTGCCGCCCGGCACATCGGTTACGGTCCCCTTCCTGGTCAACGGCGAGACGACGGCGGGCGCGACGGGGGCGCAACGTTCCCGGTGATATGTCCGGCGACAGGCGAGACGGTGTGGAACGCGGCCGAGCTGCTGGAGGAGTTGGCGGCCGAGCTGGCGGAGGCGATGCGGCTCGAGACCGCGCAAAGTACATGTTCTTCAGGACCCCGACGACCTCGCCGGCCTCGACTTTGGCAGCGGCGACTGCGCCAACGCGTCGGGCATCCTGAGCGTTACCTTTGGCTGGCAGAACCTACGCGACCAGACCGCCAGCGGCGGCGGCAGCAGCTCGAAGGCGGGTGTCGAGAAGGTCTGGTGGGTCGTGATGGTCGCGGTTGTGGCGCTGTGGTCGGCGCTGTAGGATATGCTGGGCAGAGACTTCTACGATGAACGATAATGTTGGGGGAATGTTTGGTGTTCGGCGGGGATCGTTCTGTTTTGTTTCCTTTGTTGTATGCATGTACCAAACAACGTTGACGGACGTTGTTTGATGGCTGTATATATGTGCCGACTTTTTCCTCTTCGTTTGTCCCGTATCGATGCTCAATCCCACGTCTCGCGGGAACACTTCCGCAACAAGTCCCGCGGATGGCCAATCCGCATCCACTCCACTCTACTCGGCTCGATTCTCAACCGCTCGTCGCGATATGAAACAGCATTCCTCCGCCGTGCATCGGCGGTGATCGCGACAGCACTAAGCCGGACGAAGTGCCGCCTCCAAACACCAAACCGGTGTCGCTGCCGAAGCCGCTGCGCGGACAGCAGATGGGAACCGGCCAACATGTACGCCACCATGGTCTGCATAGGCCGAGTATGATTAAACAAAAAAAAGGCTGCCGAAGCCACTCACGATAATCGCCGGCGTGCGGCCGGGCTTAGTATGAAGTATGTATCGACTCCCCCGGGAACCGCAAGTCAACCGCCGCCGCAGCAACCCAACAATGATGCACAACAAGCAGACGACAACGCACCCTGGATGCCAGACAGCGACCTCAATGCGCCGCCCGACTCCGCCTTCCAGACAACCCCAAGAAATGCACACCGGATTTTGCTTACACCTCCACCACATCTTCTCCGATTGGGAACAGAATTTTTAGATAGTGTCGTGCCCGATACTCTTCCGTGTGAGTTCGTCGCAGGTCATGGCCGGCCTGTCGAGATCCCCTGCAGGGAGTCGTGCTACATAGCCATTTGTACGAACACCACTCTTGACTTGGCGCATTGTTCCTCTGCTCATGCATATCGCACGTCCACGTGTCCCAGCGGTGGGGCGCGGTTGCAGCGGGGCGATGAAGTGAGGAGAAAGCGGGGTCGTTAGAGATACTTAGAACTGCTGATCTCACAAATGTATAACTATTTGCCAGCCCTCCATTACCACGCACTCTCTCTGAAAACTGTACGACTATTGAGCAAGTACACCTTTTGCAGCAATATCGCCAGACCGCAGTGTTCCACAATACCTGGCACCCAAAGCTTCTTTCGGTCGGACAAACATCCCTACTCTCCAACTTCTCTTCAACCAAAGCGTAGACCGATAACACGCAACGATCTGCCCGACAGTCCAACATGGACACTGGTGAGAGCACAGAGAACCAACGGAACTACCAGGATTGCACGCATGCTGAGTTCCGAGGAGGAGTGTTTCATGGTGCGATCACCTTCGTCTCTGGCGGGCAAGTACCTGAAATCCGTGAAGTGCGATTCGATAAGATCTCACGATTGGCTAACGAGACTTCGCGGTAGACCCAAGAGTAGGCGACACCTCGGAGAGCATTGGAAACATGCTTAGCCTCCCAAGATTTTCCGACCCTGACTAACACCTAACTAGAGAGAACCGAGATCCTGAAATGGGTGTCCACGGTCCCGTACATAAATCACCACAGGCGCATCAGTGGTGACCGTCTTGCAGGTACAGGAGAGTGGATCTTGGCGAAGGAGAAGTACCGCACTTGGAGAGAATCAAGCGGCTCAGTGTTGTTGCTGTTGCGGGGAATCCGTAAGTCTCCCGCAATCCGCAACCGGAAGGAGCACTCTTCTGATCTGTTGGTCTAGCTGGAGCCGGAAAAACGTACATTGCATCACAGGTCATCGACTCATTCCTTTCAAATCCAACAGCCGAATCCAAGTTGGCGTACTTCTACTGCAATCGAGCCGAGGAAAGCCGCCGACATCCCGAGAGCATTCTGCGCACGCTTATTCAGCAGCTTGCGCAGACTCCATCCGAAGACAAGCTCCTGAAGCCGGTCCTCGATGTTTACAAGGAACGGGAGACGCAGGGGCAGCTCTCTTCGCAGTTGACCCTTAGAGAATGCCAGGATCTCCTTGTTCAGCTCGTGGCTGTATATCCTCAGACGACCATTTGCATTGACGCCCTAGACGAAGTCGATCACAAATTGCGGTTGGAATTACTGAAAACACTCAAGCACGTGGTGGAAAAATCAAATACTCTGGTCAAGATTTTCGCGACTACTCGAATGGACACCGATATCCTCATGCAGTTCGAGATGTTTCCCAGGATCGAGTTGGAACCCGACGACAATGCCGATGACATCAACCGGTTTGTGGAAGAGAAGATACAGAGCATGATTGAAGGGAAGCAGCTTCTACACGGCAATGTCTCTGATGCGTTTAAAGAAGAAATTTGCCAAGTTCTTTGTGCGCGATCCAGGGGAATGTAAGCTTGCATGAACTCCTGATAGATAGGTGTCTCTGCTAACGGCTGGATGAAGGTTTCAACTTGCAGCTCTTCAGATTACCTTGATCTGCGACATGATCTTTCCAGACGATATAAGGGACAGCCTAAAGGTCCTCCCAGAAACCTTAACGGACGCGTACGGCGAAATATACAACCGCATTCGTAAACAGACTCCCCGGGCATCTCAACTAGCACTAAATGCCTTCCGATGGGTCCAATGCTCTTACGAACCGTTGCGATCAGAAACGTTACTTGATGCAGTCACGGTCGAAGTCGGCAAATCGGGGGAATTCTCCCGCAACTGCACGGCTTTAAGGGCGACCGATTTATTGAAAGCCTGCCAGAACCTCCTCATTTTGGACGAACGCCTGAACGTTTTCCGGTTTGCCCACCTTTCGGTGGAAGAATTCATAGAGACCCAGCAACTCGGGGTCGATTCTCATACCGAAATCGCCAAAATCTGCCTTTCGCTGGTTTGCTCTTCGAGGTCTTGGACAGACTATGACCTATCCCTTACAACATGGAAAGGACGTCACCACAACCGCCACCTCCTACTGTACTCGGCAGTATTTTGGCCATGGCACTTGAAACATTGCAGAGATGACTGTCGAATCTTGGCGGCCCTTTGGGAGGCTTTCGTATCAGAAGCTACATTCCGGCGCTGGATCGAATATCATCGCCAGCGTGTTGAAACCGAGCACTATTCCGGAGACACTTTTTGGCATCGATCAAGAGCTCAACAGCAAGAGGGAAGGGACATTCTTTCTACAATCTGCGTGTGTGGGTTAGGGCGGAATCTTTCCAGTATATCTAAATCCCAATTTGGATGGATGGTCATTATAAAATCGAATTTCCACAACACATTCATTTACGAGTCTGTACAGAGGGACTGCGTAGACCGATTGCTACTCTGCGCGTCCACTTTTGGAGACCTGGATATTGCTCAGCATCTGCTCGACGCGGGCGCCGACGTCTCGGCGGTCGACGGTAACTGGATGACACCGCTGCACTGGGCGGCCGTGAAGGGGCACGAGGCAGTGGCGCTGCAGCTGCTGGATCGAGGCGCCGACGCGTCGGC
>Ga0307512_10005080_pt1 | contig 13975 bp, 10 predicted proteins | sample 14_EM_MG_FD_200267 | JGI IMG/M metagenome (GOLD analysis project Ga0307512, IMG submission 200267) | Populus trichocarpa ectomycorrhiza microbial communities from riparian zone in the Pacific Northwest, United States - 14_EM | ecosystem: Host-associated > Plants > Roots > Unclassified | place... | reverse complement strand
GGTCCCGAACCGGTCGCGTTCGCCGTCCAGATGCGGACGGAGTCGGCCGCATTGCGCCACCCCTGCCCATCAGGCACGAGCCGGGTGTCGATGGGTTGCCAGGAACCGTCTGACCGGCGGAAGTTGAGCGGGTCACGGCTGAACTCGGTGGTCTGGGTGCCGTCTGCGTTACCGAAGGTACGTTGCGACTCCTGCCGCAACTCGGGCAGTTCCCGACTGGTCGCCGCGTCGAACCCACGCACGGCCCGCTCGGGCGACTCGCCGACCCGCGCCACGTTCCGCGCCGCCGACGCCTCCTGCTTCGGTATGGGCGGATACTTCGACTGCAGCGACCGCGGATCCTCGGTGTTCCCGCGACCATCCGCCTCGTGCGACAACCCCGCCGCGTCGCCCCATTCCTGCGCGGGGCCGTGCCCCGGCGCGGCCACATCGTCGCTCGAACTCGGGGTGTCGGGCCCGACCGCGCTCGCGACCAGGGAAAGCACAAGCAGAACGACAATCCCACGCCTGGTCCCCGACGCTTTTCTCGCATCCGACAACGACCGCACCCTGCCCTCCAGAACGAATAATGACGCATCCCGACCAAAGAAATACGCCAATCGCAGCAATGGGTGACTCTCCCCGCGGAGCTTGCCAAAATACGATTACCGGCCAGAAGTCGTCATGACAACAAGGAACCCCCGTTCAGCCCAGCCGGAAAATGTTACACAAAGAATGTGTGACGCAGGTCACTTGCATGCCTGTTGACGTGTGTTTTCCCCCAAACGAGACTGGATGATGGCTCGCGTGGGGACGGGCTAGAGGGCACAAGATCGCGACTCGAGTGGCGAAGTACTGGGGCATCCGAACCTGTGGCGCAGATGCGCCGAATTTGACGACCGGAATTCGGAGCATTTCTCTTCGCCATGTTTCCACACGGGCAACGAAAGGGAATTTGTCGTGCGCCTGCTGCGACCTCACCTGGTTCGTATTTCCGCTATTGCCGTCGCAGCCGCTGTGGTCATGCCGACTGTCGGCGTGCCCGGTCTCGCTGTCGCCGCGGAGTCCTCGACACTCCAGTGCGCTTCAAGTGCCACGGTCTACCGGGTCACGACCACCGGTGACATGTACCTCTACCAGCACACAGAGCCGGAGAACGGCACCGACCTGTCGTTCATCCCCAACCCGCCCAAGATCGGCTCTGGCTGGAACCTCGGCCGTCCCGTCGCCGCTCTGGACGGTGACATCTACATGGCGTGGAATGACGGAGCCCTCCGCCGGTATCACTGGAACGGCACCAGCTGGGACACATTCGCGGGCGGCACACAGTTCTTCGAGGTCCTCGACCCAACGGGGTGGCAGCAGTACAACACCGCCGACTACCGCAACCGGATCACGGTTGACGCCGAAGGCCACATCTACACCATCGAGCCTGACGGCTACCTGCACTGGCGTGCGTACGACCTGACAACTCACACGTGGCGCCACCGTGTCATCGACGGCAACTGGAGTCAGTTCAATCTGATCGTCGCCGCTGGTCGCGGAGTGCTGTACGCGCGGACCACCGCTGGTGTCCTCTACCGGTACCGGTACAACGCCGACTCGCAGCGCTGGCTGATGTACGGCCGGCAGGTCGGGAACACGTGGAACATCTACGATCGGGTCTTCTCCGCAGGCGGCGATGTGCTCTACGGCGTCCAGCCGGACGCCAGGATGTACTGGTACCGATGGGATGAGAACACCGAGGCATGGATCTCCAACGTCGGCAGGATCGTCGGCGCCGGCTGGAATGACTGGGCGACAACGGGAGTACCCAACGCCTGCCAACGAGTCGGCACCAGCATCCCGACTCGGCCAACTGTTCCGGCTCAACCGCACGGCGCGGTGGCTCTCCTCGGCACGAGCGACAACCACGTCCACTACAGCTACGTGGACGCCGAGGGGAGAGCCATCTACGCCGAGACGGCAGACCTGACCGGCGGCGCTCCGTTCGACATTGCCGCCGTCCCGGGCTTCTCCGGCATCACGGCCACTACAGCTATGAGTGAGTACCAGAACGGCAACATACTGCTCACCGCCACCGGCACCGACGCAGACGTCCGGGAGTCCGTTCGCGGCGCCAACGACATCTGGGACACACCAACCGTTGCGGGTGGCTTCATGGCCACCGCTCCGGCGAGCACCCGCTTGTCCGGCGGCGTCGTCGCAACGTTCGCACTCGACGCGGACTACGGCCTCTGGATGCGCAGGCAACTCGCACCCGACGCTCCGCTCGGTGGTTGGCTGCCGGTGGGCGGGACGCCACTCGCCCACCAACGACTCACCCTCGTGCCCACCAGCACGGGCGTGCGGATCATCGGCCTCGGCCGCGACGGACGGTTCCAGACGGCCACGTACGAGAACAACACGCTCAGCGCATGGACCAGCCTCGGCGGCAACAGTTTCATCGGCACCGCCTCGACTGTCCTGATGCCGGACGGCACCCTTCAGGTGTTCGCCACCGACAGCACCGGCGCCGTCCAGACCCAACGTCAGACCACTAGTGGCTTCCCCGGTACGTGGACCCCGTTGAGCGGCATCACGGCGGCCGGCAGCCCGTCGGCGATCATGGCACCTGACGGCACGTTACAAGTGGCCATCAGGGGTGTAGACAACTACAGCTACTACGCGGGGCAGACCGCGCCTGGCGCAAGCACGTTCAACCCATGGCGGATCGTCACCACCAGCGAAGAAGTCTCCACCGACGTGACCGCGCTCGCCGTGCCCAGCGCCAACGCCTGGGTAGTCGCCTATATCTCCGACACCGGCGAGCCGAAGCTCAAGCGTTCCCAGTCGTCCATCTCCACGCGGAGCACTGAGATGACATTCATCGACGTGCCGTTGCGGGGAACACCGTGACCGGTCGCACGGCGCCCTCCCACTACCAGCGCAACGGGAGCGTGCCGAGGAACGCCGTCAGTTTGTCGGCGATGAGTTGGTGGTCGTGCAGGGACGGGTGGTAGTGGCAGCCCAGGTAGTCGAGGCCGTCGTAGTACCAGTAGCGGACTCGGGAGTCGCCCGCGGTGTTGCGTTGCTGGACTATCTGTTGCGCCAGCTCGGAAAACACCGTCGTGTTGTACATGTACGTGGCGCTGACCACTATGTACGTTCTCGGGCCGTACTGGGCGCGGATCTTGTCCAGGAAGGCCTGGTACGCGTCGTGGTAGGCCGTGGCCAGTGTTTCCGGGGTCCATGGTTCACCCGGGTTGATGGCGGTTGAGAAGTCGTTGAATCCCAGGCCGACCACCACTACCTGCGGGTGCCAGTTGGGCGGTCGGCGCCAGACGTCGTCGGGCACGGCCAGTAGCGCGCGGTCGTAGTACGTGCGGTAGCTCGTGCCTGGCTCGCCGCCGTTGTAGTTGCGGACCATGCCTCGGCCGGAGAAGGCGTTGATCTGGTAGTCGGCGTTCAGGCGGCGTGCGGTCAGCGCGCCGAAGCTGAGGTCCGCGTTGGTGGTTCGGTTGACCTGGTCGCTCGTGCAGTCACGGGTGTCGGACATGTCGCCGTAGCCTGCGGTGTACGAGTCGCCGATGAACTCGATCTGGTGGCGCCTGGCGACCGGGCTGCCCAGCAGGACCGCGCCGCGGCCGGCGACGAAGCCGCCGAACTCGCTTGTGGCCCAAGGGCTTTCGGAGCGTTTCACCAAGCGGACGGTGTGCGCGCGGTTGGTGAGGCCCTTGACCCAGTACGTGGTCTGGCCGGGAGTCACCAGGGTGTCGACCGTCGTGCCGTCGATCTGGATGTCGTAGTCGGCCGCGGCGTCGTTGAGGACCGCTCCTACGGCTGTGCCCCGGAAGCGGGCCTCGAAGTAGACGCCTGGCCAGCTGTACTGCAGCACACCGCCGGCGCGCTCGACGCGGCCGGCGGTGTGCGCCGAAGTCAGGGCTGTCGCTTCGGCGGCTTGCGGTAGTAGCGGTGCTATCAGGAGAGCGGCCACGGCCGCCGTCACGCGTAAAGATCGCACGAGCGCTCCCTTCCCGTGCCATGAATGCTGGCATGGGAGCGCTCCAAAGTCACGCCGTGATTAGGTCGCGCGCCTTTTTCGGCCACGGTGGCGGTGTGCCTCCGTTGCCGTAGTCGCGGTTGCTCAGGATCACCGACACCCAGTCGCGGTCCGGGTACATCTGGAAGTCGGTCGACGTGCCGGGGGCGCCGCCGCTGTGGCCCGTCACCCACTGGTTGTTGACCAGCGTTGTCATGGGGCCGTAGCACTGGAAGTCGACGGGCGGTGGATCGACGGGCGGCGAGCCGGGGGGCGGGCCGAGTGGCACCTTGCCGCTCAGCGTGATGCCCGTGAAGACCGGGTCGAGCAGCGTCGAACCCTGCAGCGCCCGGGCGAAACGTGCCATGTCGGCGCAGGTCGAGAAGGCGTCGCCGGCGGGAGTGCCGATGAACCCCCGTCGGTCGATGGCGTCGACATAGTCGCCCGAGGGCTCTACCGCATAGGGGTGGGCCATGCGGGGATCGGTGTGCCACTGTGGCGTGGTGTAGAAGTCCGTGCTGGTCATGCCGGCCGGACGGAACACGTGCTCGCGAATGTAGTCGTAGTAGGACTTTCCGGACGCCTTTGCCACGATCTCGCCGAGCATGTGGTAGCCGGCGTTGCTGTACGCGAACCCCGCCCCTGGCTGGAACTCCAGCGAGGACCGGCGGATGAAGTCGGTCCAGCCGTTCATCACCTGGTCGGCGGAGGTCCAGGAAGCCGACGCCTCCTCGAACCCTGGCCACTTGAAGGGATCGCCGAAGCCGGAGGTGTGGGTGAGGAGGTGGTGGACGGTCACGGTGTCGGCGATGCTGGCCGGGAAACCGCTGACATAGGTGCCCAGCGTGCCCCGGTACGAGACCTTCTTCGCCTGCACGAGTTGGGCGATGGCGGTCGCCGTGAAGAGCTTCGTCACCGAGGCCATCGCGAACAGGGTGTCCGGTCCGTTGAGAGCGGCGTCGTTGGCCCTGCCGTAGGACCGGGCCAGCACCGGGCGTCCCCGGTGGACCAGCAGCAGGCTGCCGGAGAACCCCTGGTCCTTGACGTACTGGTCGAACGCGCGCACATCAGCGGGTGTCGCGGCGGCGGCGCCGCGGGCGCCGGAGGAGGCGCCGGAGGCGGTGGCGGCGACAGCACCTGTGGCGAGCACCGCGCCGGAGGCGCCGAGCATGCCGAGTACGGATCGTCGTGTCGTGGTCATGGCCGAAGATCTACCGATCTCACCCGATCGGGGACCGATGGCCGGTCCATACGTGATCCATATGTCGCGGGCAGGACACTGGCCTGGTGCGGGTGCTGCTGGTCGAGGACGAGCAACCGTTGGCCAAGTACGTCGCGGCCGGCCTGCGTAAGCACGGGTTCGCCGTCGACGTCGCGTTCGACGGGCGTACCGCGCTGGACAAGTGTGTGACCACGCCCTACGACGTCGTCGTCCTGGACCGGGATCTGCCCGTGGTGCACGGGGACGCGGTGTGCCGCGAGCTGGCCGAGCAGGGCACGACGCGGATCCTGATGCTCACCGCGTCCGGCTCGGTCGAGGACCGGGTCGAGGGGCTCACACTGGGCGCCGACGACTACCTCGGCAAGCCGTTCGCGTTCTCCGAGCTCGTCGCCAGGGTCCGGGCGCTGTCCCGGCGCAGCGCGCCCGCGACGCCGCCGGTGCTGCGGGCCGGTGACGTGGTGCTCGACCCGGCACGGCACACGGCGGAGCGCGCGGGCCGACTCCTGCACCTGACTCCCAAGGAGTTCGGCGTGCTCGAGCAGCTGCTCGCCGCGGGCGGCGCCGTGGTCAGCGCGGAGACGTTGCTGGACAAGGTGTGGGACGAGCACGCCGACCCGTTCACCAACGCGGTCCGGATCACCGTCGGCACGCTGCGGCGCAAGCTCGGCGACCCGTCGCTCATCGAGACCGTGACGAGCGCCGGCTACCGGACCGTCATGTGACCGCCCGCGCTCGGCTCACGATCCTGTACACCACACTGGTTCTCGCCGCCGGTGTGCTCGTGACCGGCCTCACCTACCTGCTGATGCGGCGGAACGCCGGCCACCGGATATCGGTCATCGTCCTCAACCCGCCACCAGGCCCCGGCGAGGTGCCGCCGCTGCCGGAGGGGGTCAAGGAGATCACCTTCGTCGACTTCATCACCCAGGCCGCGATCGCGCTCGGCGTGGTCACGGTCCTCGCCGCGGTCCTGGGCTGGTTGGTCGCCGGGCGGGTGCTGCGACCCATCCGCACGATCTCCGCCACCGCACAACGCCTCTCGGCGGAGAACCTGTCCGAGCGGGTTCCGATCACCGCGCCTGCCGACGAGCTCGCCACCCTGGCCAGCACCATCAACGGGATGCTGGACCGCATCCAGGAGGGCGTCACCGAACGCGACCGGGTGCTCGCGAGCCAGCGCATGTTCACCGCCAACGCCGCCCACGAGCTGCGTACGCCGCTGACCACCATGCGCACCGCCATCGACGTCACCCTCGACAGCGACCCCCACGCCGAGGACCTGCTGGCCATGACCGGCGACGTCCGGACCGCGGTCGAGCAGAGCCAGCGCATCCTCGACGGGCTGCTGTCGCTGGCCCGCAGCCAGACGGGAACAGGCCACCGGCACCGCGTCGACCTCGCGGAGATCGTGGCTGGCAACCTCGACGGCGTCGACCTCACCGTGCGGGCCGACCTGCGGCCGGCGCCGGTCAGCGGCGAACCGGTGCTGCTGGAACGCATGTGCGACAACCTGGTCGACAACGCCGTCCGCCACAACCATTCCGGTGGCCACATCGAGGTCGCCACCGGGGTCGCGGACGGGCTGGTGTTCCTCCGCATCGGGAACTCCGGCGCGCCGATCGCGCCGGAAACCGTGGGCCAGCTGCGGGAACCGTTCGTCCGCGGTGACGGCGCGCGGATCCACACCGAGCGGGGCATCGGGCTCGGACTGTCCATTGTGGACGCGATCGTCGCCGCTCACCGAGGCGAGATCGCCATCGCCGCCCGGCCCGCCGGCGGACTGGACGTCACCGTGCGCCTCCCCGCTGAGTGACCGCGGCTACACCTGTCCCAAGATCTGGAAAACAGACGACGACTGTCGGTGGCGTCACGGAGTATGAGGGGCATGCCAGCCCAACGCAACCACAAGCGTTAATTCCGGGGAGGCGGACTAGCCATGGCCACCATGCACGTCGACCGGGTCGGGCCCGGTCCGTTTCCCCGCTTCAGCCTGGTCGCGCTGGCCGGGCGGGCGCTCGGCGCGGTGCCCCCGCCCGCTCAGGTGCTGGCTGGCATCCTCAGCGTCCAGGTCGGCGCGGCGCTGGCCAAGCAGCTGTTCGGCGCGGTCGGCAGCGCGGGGACCGTGGCACTGCGGCTGTGCTTCGCGGCGTTGGTGCTGCTCGTGGTGTGGCGGCCGTCACTGCGGATGACGCGCCGCGCGTGGGCGGTCGTGACCGGCTACGGCCTGATCCTCGGCGTGATGAACCTGTGCTTCTACCTGGCCCTGGCGCGGATCCCGCTCGGCGTCGCGGTGACGATCGAGTTCCTCGGTCCGCTCGCGGTGGCCATCGCGGGCTCGCGCCGCTGGCTGGACGGCCTGTGGGCGCTGCTCGCCGGCGGCGGGGTGGTGCTGCTGACCGAGAGCCGCGGCGAGCTGCACCTGGCCGGCATCCTGTTCGCCCTCGCGGCGGGGGCGTGCTGGGCCAGCTACATCCTGCTCAGCGCGGCGCTCGGCCGGCACAGCTCCGACGGCGGCGGGCTCGCGCTCGGCATGGTCGTCGCGACGGTGGTGGCCGCGCCGGTCGGCATCATCGACGGCGGCACGGCGCTGTTCCAGCCGTGGGTGCTCGCCGTCGGGCTCGGTGTCGCGCTGCTGTCGTCGGTCATCCCGTACTCGCTGGAGCTGGAGGCGCTGCGCCGGATCCCGCCGAAGGTGTTCGGGGTGCTGATGAGCCTGGAGCCAGCGGTCGCCGCGCTCGTCGGCCTCGTCGTGCTCGGCGAGGTGCTCGGTCCCGTGCAGTGGGTGGCGATCCTGTTCGTCGTCACCGCCTCCGCCGGCGCGACGCGGATGGCACGACCCGAGAGCTGACCGGTCAGGGGTGGTACCGGCTGGCGATCTTGCTGACCCTGCCGTCCTGGCCGAACCAGATCTTGGGTGCGTAGAGGTCCTGCTTGGCGAAGTCCGCCCAGGTGCACGGGACGCCGCCCAGGCCGTCCGCGTCGACCCTGATGTCGCCGAACGGCGGCTTGCAGCCTTCCGGTGTCAGCAGCAGGCCGTCGGGGGCGAACTCGGCGGACCGGTGCGTCCCGCCGCTGATCGGCACGACGATCTCATCCCCGATCTTCGACTGCTCGAACTTCGCGTCGACCCAGGAAACCGTGCGGTCGTCGTTGAGCTGGAGGTCGGTGACGACTTCCACGGCACTGCCCGGCACCCCGGTCGGTCTGTTCGAAGTGGACTGTCCGCCCGACTTCGTCCCCTGGGACGCCGAGCATCCAGTCACGAGCACCGCCGCGGCCATCACGACGACCGGACACAGCATGGCGGCTCGCATCGTTCTCCCCCTGTCACCTCAGGCCCGTTCGTTCATGAGGACGTTTCAGCCCACCAGGGGTTGCCGCAAGCCTTGACTCGCTCATGGGAGCGCTCCTAGTCTTTTTGGAAAGCGCTTTCCCTGCTGTTACCGGATATCAACGTCGATCTCCCGGAGCAAGCCATGACCCCGACGGCACTCGGGGCGGCGAGACACGGCCGCCGCCGGTCCGCGGTCCTGCTCATCCTCGTCCCGGCGCTGCTCGGCGTTCTCCCGCCGGTGGCGAGTGCCGGGACCGGGACCACCTACTACGTCGACGCCGCGCGTGGCGACGACACCTCGACCGGCCGTTCCCCCACGGCCGCGTGGCGTGGCCTCGACCGGGTCAACGCCACGACGTTCGGGCCAGGCGACCGGATCCTGCTCCGCGCCGGGCAGAGCTGGCGTGGTCAGCTGTGGCCCAAGGGCTCCGGGCGGGCAGGCCAGCCGATCGTGGTCGACCGGTACGGGTCGGGCGCCAAGCCCGCGGTGCACGGCGGCGGCGTGGTCGCGGACGCGGTGCGGCTGTTCGACCAGCACGACTGGGAGATCCGGAACCTCGAGGTCACCAACACGGCGCCGCTCACCGGCGAACCCGGCACGAACCTCCGTGACCTCCGCGGCATCGGCGTCAGCGGGGACGTCGGCGGCAGGCTCGACCACTTCCGCGTCGACTCGGTGGACGTGCACGACGTGACCGGCGAGGTGAACTGGATCGGTGGGGACACCGCGGGCAACGCGCCGGGCATCACGTTCCGCACCGGTTGGGACCGCTCGAAGAACACCGGCGGGATCGTCTTCCGCGGCACGGTCGCCGACGAGTCCGCGCCGGACAGCCCGACGGTGCTGAACGACATCGTGGTCGAGAACTCGACGGTCAAACGGACGTCGTTCGCCGGGATCGTCGTCAAGCAGCATGCCGGCTCCAACCCCGGCGCGGTGCACACCGGCTGGGGTGAGCGGGCGAGCCGGGACGACGCGAACTTCGCGCCGCACACCGGCGTGGTGATCCGGAACAACTTCATCACCCAGGACGGCACGCCGTACGGCTGCAACGGGATCTACCTCACCGACGTCCGAGGCGGGCTCGTCGAGCGCAACGTCGTGTACCGGACGGGGACGTCCGGGATCGAGACCTACTCCGCCGACGACGTCGTGATAGCGCACAACGAGGTCTACGAGACCCAGCAGAAGGCGGGCGGCGCCGACTCGAACGGCATCGACCCGGACATCGCGACCACGAACATCCTGGTGCAGTACAACTTCGTGCACCACAACGGGGACGGCATCCTGCTCTGCCAGTGCGGGCGCGGGTTCGGCGACACCCGGGTGCGGTACAACGTGATCGTCGGCAACTCGCGGTACCAGATCTACCTGCACTCGGTCCGCGGCACGACCGCGTACGTCTACGGCAACACGGTCTACAACGACCGGAGTTCGCACCTCATCTACGGCTACGGCGACTTCCTCCTTGCCGAGTACCACATATGGGACAACGTGCTGTACTCCACGTCAGCACAGGCGTCGCTGTCGACGAGCGCGACCGTCGACTACGAGTCCAATGTGTACGGCGGAGCCGCGCTCACCGTGCCGGCCGACGACACGCGGGCCAGGGTCGGCGACCCGGAGTTCCTCGGCACGGTCATGGGCCCGTACGGCACGGAGCGCACAGGCCCCCGCCTCGATCAGGCACTTCCGCTGCGTGTCGCCGGGACCTCGCCCGCCGTGGACGCCGGCCTGGCGGTGCCGGACAACGGCGGCGTCGACTACGCGGGCAACCCCGTCTACCACGGACTTCCTGACATCGGGGCGTTCGAGTACTAGAAAGGACAGTCCACATGCGACACGAGGTGTCCCGTCGAACTGTGTTGTTGGCCGTGCCGGCCGCGCTGACCCTGGCCGCCTGCGCCCAGGGCACGGCCGGGAACTCCGAGCTGTCGAACGATCCCGTCACCCTCCGGTTCACCTGGTGGGGCGCCGACGAGCGGACCAAGCGGACCCAGCAGGTCATCAAGCTCTTCCAGGCCAAGCACAAGAACATCACGGTGAAGGGCGAGTTCAAGGACTGGAACGGTTACTGGGACAGCCTCGCGACCACCGCGGCGGCCCAGGAGGCGCCGGACGTCATCCAGATGGACGAGACATACCTGGCGTCCTACGCGGAGCGGGGCGCGCTGCTGGACCTGAACACGGTGCGCGCGCACCTCGACACCGGCGGCATCGACAAGAAAGTCCTCGCGACCGGCATGGTCGAAGGCAAGCAGTACGCCGTGCCGACCGGCCTCACTGCGTATTCGATGGTGGTCAACACGGATCTCCTCGCCAAGTACAAGATCGAGCTGCCCGACGACGACACCTGGACCTGGGACGACCTCAAGGAGATCGGCGGCAGGATCTCGAAGGCGAGCGGCGGTGAGGTGTCCGGGGTCCAGTCGTGGGGCTTCGACATCGGCGGCGTCAACATCTGGGCGCGGCAGTCCGGCGGCGCGCTGTTCGACAAGGACGGGAAAGTGTCGATCAAGCCCGACGTGCTCGCCGACTACTGGCGGTACCTGGTGGGACTGGCCACCGACGGCGCCGCGCCGCAGCCCGCCGTGTCCGTCGAGCGGGCGACCGCCACGCTGGACCAGTCCGGCACGGCGACCAACAAGTCGGTGTTCGGCACCTGGTGGAACACCCAGCTGACGTCGCTGGCGGCGGCCAGTGGCCAGAAGCTCGAACTGCTGAAGCTGCCAGGCGAGGCGTCCGCGAAGAAGCGGGGCTCCTACCACAAGCCGTCGATGTACTGGTCGATCTTCTCCCGCAGCAAGCACCCGGCCGAGGCGGCACTGCTCGTCGACTTCCTGGTGAACAGCCGCGAGGCGGCCGAGGTGATCCTCACCGACCGCGGGGTGCCGGCGAACGAGAAGGTCCAGAAGATCATCGAGCCCAAGCTCGACGCGACCGACAAGGCAGCACTCGCGTATCTCAACGAGATCAAGGTGTCGCCGCCGCCCCGGGTGACGCCGAACGGCGCCAGCAACATGGAGAAGATCCTTCAGCGACACACCGAACAGGTCCTCTTCGGACAGGCGACCCCGGAGCAGGCGGCCACGTCGTTCATCTCCGAGCTGCAGTCCGAGATCGTCGGCGCCGGAGCCATCGCCGCCGCGCACGCACGTGCGGTTTCCGCGGTTCCGGAGCGTGCCCAGCTGGTCGCCGTTGTTGACGTGGACTCCTTGCGAGCCAAGGAGTTCGCGCGCCGCTGGACTGTTCCTCGCGTGTATGCCGGTGTCGCAGAGCTGCTGGCGGACGGCGATGTCGACCTGGTGCACGTGTGCACGCCGCCGAGGTCGCATCTCTCGATCGCACTCTCGTGCCTCTCCGCCGGCGTCACCGTGCTGCTCGAGAAGCCACCCGTGCTGTCACTGTCCGAAATGGACGAACTGATCGCCGCGGAGAGCCGGTCGTCCGGCCGGGTCGCGGCCGTGTTCCAGCACCGGTTCGGGTCCGCCGCGGTGCGGTTGCGTTCGCTCGCGGCGTCCGGTGCGCTCGGCCGGCCGTTGGTCGCCACCTGCCACACGTTGTGGTACCGCGACGACTCGTACTTCGCGGTGCCGTGGCGGGGGTCGTGGGCAGAGGAGGGCGGCGGGCCCACGATGGGGCACGGGATCCATCAGTTCGACCTGCTGCTTTCGGTGCTCGGCCGGTGGGAGCAGGTCAGTGCGCTCGCGGTGCGGCAGTCCCGGCCGACCGAGACCGAGGATGTCTCCATGGCCATGGTGACCTTCGCCAACGAGGCCGTGGCCTCGGTGGTGAACTCCGTGGTGTCGCCGCGTGAGACGTCGACACTGCGGTTCGACTATGAGCGGGCCACCGTTGAGGTTGAGCACCTCTACGGTTACCGCGACACGGACTGGACGGTCACTCCGGCGCCCGGGTGTCCCGATGTCTGGCTGTCCGGGATGGATGTGCCCAGTGGACACGAAGCTCAGCTGGTCGCGGTGCTCGATGCGTTGGATCGGGGTCTGCCGCCGCCGGTGACGTTGGCCGACGCCCGCGACACCGTGGAGTTCATCGCCGCGGTGTACTCCTCCGCGTTCACCGGCAAGACCGTGTGGCGCGGTGAGGTCGATGCCGCGTTCGCCGCGCGGATGTCCGGTGCGGGGGCTCCGTGGCTATGACGGTCTTCCGAGAGCTACGCGCCAAGCGACCCGCCGGCAAGAAGGACAACCTGGCCGCCTATGTGTTCCTCGGCCCGTGGGTCGCCGGGCTGCTGGTGATCACCATCGGACCGATGGCGGCGTCGCTGATCCTCGGGTTCACCGACTACAACCTGTTGCAGCCGCCGGAATGGGTGGGGTTCGACAACTTCGTCCGGATGCTCAGCGACGAGCGGTTGCACCACGCGCTGGGGGTGACGTTCACCTACGTGCTGGTGTCCGTGCCGCTTCAGCTCGCGCTCGCCCTGCTGCTGGCGGTGGTGCTCGACCGGGGTGTGCGGGGGATGGCGTTCTACCGGTCGATCTTCTATCTGCCGTCGCTACTGGGCTCCAGCGTGGCGATCGCGATCCTGTGGCAGCGGGTCTTCGGCAGTGACGGGCTGGTGAACAAGTTCCTGTCGGTGTTCGGCATTCCGGGGCGCGGGTGGATCTCCGAGCCCGGCACGGCACTGTCCACTTTGGTCGTGCTCAACGTCTGGACGTTCGGCGCCCCGATGGTAATCTTCCTCGCCGGCCTGCGGCAGATCCCCGCCATGTTCTACGAGGCGGCCGCGGTGGACGGAGCCGGGCCGGTGCGGCGGTTTCGGAGCATCACGTTGCCGCTGCTGACGCCGATCATCTTCTTCAACCTGGTGTTGCAGATCATCCACGCTTTTCAGGCGTTCACGCAGGCGTTCGTGGTGTCCAACGGGACGGGCGGGCCTTCGGACTCGACGCTGTTCTTCACGGTGTACGTGTACCAGCGCGGTTTCGGGAACTTCGACATGGGCTACGCCTCGGCGATGGCCTGGCTCCTGCTGGTGATCATCGCGGCATTCACCGCGATCAACTTCTTCGCGGCGAAGTACTGGGTGTTCTATGACGACTGAGCGGTCGGAACCCACGCGGAAGTGTGACCACACGGCGGTGACCCGAATGGCCCGTTCGGAACATGGCCGATGCCCCGAAAGGCGCGCTCAGGACGCTCGACCTGGATCCACCGAAGATCTTCCGTGGGCCCCAGCCGCTCGGCGAAGCCCGCCTCGCGGGCCGGACGCGCAGCGCTCAGCGGACGAGGAGGGCTCCGCGAGCAAGAGGCGCTCGGCGGACGAGGGGCGTTTTCGGGACATGGCCCGATGTCTTGAGGGTGCCCTTCAGGACGTTGAGCGTCTTGAAGGGCACCCTCAAGACATCGCAGCTGTCCCAAATGCGCCCCTCGCGGCGTACCACCCTGCGGGTG
>Ga0307512_10005079_pt1 | contig 13976 bp, 21 predicted proteins | sample 14_EM_MG_FD_200267 | JGI IMG/M metagenome (GOLD analysis project Ga0307512, IMG submission 200267) | Populus trichocarpa ectomycorrhiza microbial communities from riparian zone in the Pacific Northwest, United States - 14_EM | ecosystem: Host-associated > Plants > Roots > Unclassified | place... | reverse complement strand
ACTCGCGCTTGTTGCTACCCTGACTTAAGTACCTCTCGATCGCAGCAGGAATCAAAGGACGAACCGATAGTAGTCGGAGAAAAGAGCAACTGCAGGAGGACCTCCCCACCTATTGTCAGGATAAGTCAGCGAGAGACGAGCGATGACATAGAATTGAGTCTCACATTTGGTTGAGCACGTCGGGTACAAGCCATGCCTCAGCTGCATGGTGAATCGAGTCCACGTGGAAGTGAAACTCATTACTCAACTATCGCCCATAGCGTAAGCTATTTGGCCAAACGTATACTAGCAATTAGATTGATTACTTACCCTAACTATAGCGTCGATATCAACCGTCTCATAGACGTCTTGTGATACCTGATCATGAAGGGGTGAACATTCAGCTCGTCAAAGAATGTTGTATATGGGAGTAACCTTTACGCGTCCACGAAGTACGTCAACCAATGTCTCATATTGAAAACCTTCCGGAAAACCATCAGCAATTGAGTTCCAAAGTCCGGCCTCTGCCTTGGCACAATAGGCATCCTGTGCGGATTTGATCTGGGTCGCCCTTTGGTAGGCTTGACGATAAGCCCACATAATATCCATTCGATTTCCAAACCGGCCAACATTTTCTCCCACTGCTTGTCTACGAAGGTGTCAATATAACTCGAGCGCGAAGCTTAGAAGATCGCCACATACTTGAGGTATCGCCACCGAGGAGGATCAGAAAGGTCCACATATGATCCGTTGATATCTTTGGGTGGTTCGATGATCATGGAAGTCGGCGAACGTTCCACCGTCTTGCGCAGCTTCATCATAAATGCTTGACCACCTGTGATATATTAATTATAAGTGGATAGATCCCGCAGTGCTGGAGCATCTGCATTACCAATGGCATTGATGCTTCCAGGGAGAACTTGCACGGATGTGACACCGCCAGCTATGACAAGTTGAATGGAGTCGTCATGGGTGTCAAACGCGTCAATGGTCCTCAGCCAAGGCAAAATAGGCCCCGAATTTGAGTTCAAATTGAAGGTGCCTGTCCCGTGTGTGCTCAGTGAAATCAGTCATTTCACCATGTAAGGAAACTCGCACCATATAGAGCAGGTAAGCTGTAGAGGCCGACGTGCGAGTGAAGGTCGACTAAGAAGGGGAGGCGTAAATACAGTCACTTCAGCAGGGGATTGACGATGCGTACTCAGACCAGGGGTCACCCAGGCACCTTTGGCATCTATCGTGTGGGCATTGTCAACAGGCGTCCGCGAAACCTGTCCAACGGCCTTGATAATCCCCTTATCCAACAGAAGGTCTCCGTGTATAATCTCGGTGCCATTCTTCTCCCCGGTCCAGATTGCTGCATTTCTTATAATGGTGGGTGGCGTCCCTTCCTCAAACCGATCCGATATGCTTCTTTCGAGGAAGTTGGAGGGAGGGCCAGGTCGCGCTTTGAGAGAGGCACATCGCATGAGGATTTGCTGGGCATCAAGCGGTAACCTTTGGGAGGTTAACCGTACGTTATTCGAATATCCATGCCAATAGAATGTGCAGGTGAGGGAAACGAGACACAAGGCAACTAAACCAAGTAGTGCCTTTGGTTTGCGCCGCTTGCGATTCGAAATATTGGGTCCCCCGAGAGGTTCAGGGAGTAATGCTTTGCTCGACATGTTGACTGTCAACAAAAGAAAGGTCTCAAGACCCTTCGAACCGCCATGCTAAGACGCCTCATGGATTCAACGCAGAACGCAGCACGCAGGAAGGCTCGTGGTTTTAATCTCACAGGCATGACGGGTGTATGTTGTCGGGAGCTTATATAATCAATCACATGATCACATGCAGAGTAATAGCAGAGCAGAGCAATCAAACTTTCATGCAATTATCCATCATGATTTTCGTGGTCTGAGAGGGATGAATCAAACACTACGCCCCTTCGGCTATCAGATGTCACCCAGAAGCGCATTGGCCAACAATTTGATGCTGCGCTGTAGGGGGACCACTGAAACTCCGGTTCGGCACTAATTTGCCTAGGCAGTCCGCGATCGGCGACCACGGACACTGCCTGTTAGTCGCTATCTTTCACGATGTAACGAGCCAAAGTAGACTGTTAGAAGGTCACGCCACACCTTCGTCAAAATTATTAGTTCCTATTGTCAGGCAAGCATCAGTGGCGATCAGCAGATCACATGAAGACATGACAGCCCGAGGATGAGATAAAATTCAGTGTCAGTGTCCATAAACCATGTCAAATATTCGCGACCGTTGGATGGAGCTCTCTTTCTTCCACGGACGCGGGGCTGTTGAGTTGATCGCACGAATTGCAGACGCGACATACTTTTGATTACGTGCCGAGAACAGGTTTCTATCTGGCTTCTACCGAAGGAATATTTGTGTGCGAACCGGTAAAACGTAGTTGCGTCTTGCCTCTGCACATTATGAGGAAGAACCTCCCCCGGGGTAGTTACCGAAATATCTGCAATCGGGAGCCACATAGCGAGCTAGACCCCGTCATTGTCAGCGTCATCGGAGTCCTCGACGGCTTCCGCGCTAACGACTGCCCGTGATCGCGAACCCGGCAGATGTAGCTTCTTGAGACGCAAAATGTCCAGGATCTCTGCCTCGGGATATCAGACACCCCAGCAAATAATAGTTTAAAAAATCACAACCTGCGTGTGCCATGTCTTCATATCCACGGACGCTACGCTTCATGGTCAGCCATCTCCTCTGCAACGTGTGTGCACTCCACAGATTCCAGTTAGGGTCAGGGAGTGTTTTCCAATCTATCTCACTGTCGTCCCGCACATGCAAAGAATCAACCCTGAAACTCGGTTAGCCACGTCTCCGCCGCGATGACATGTCAATTTTATTCACTTGTGAACAAGGATGTACGCATCTCGCGAACTCCAGCGTGGTTTTGTGCCATTGTTCTTGAACGTTTTACTCAGGCAATCTGTCCTGGAAGGCGTAAGTGTCAGTACAGGGAGTCAAAATTCGAGCTTGAAAGAACGTACCATTTGATTCGACATTGTTGTCGGCTACGTTTTCCACCCATCCTCTGGCTTACAATGGTCCAAAACACGTCATTATCCATGTCCTTCCCTTGTTTCACGGTCATGTCTGTCACGATTTGTGTAAGTCGCATTTCTTCCTCCTTCTTCCATGGGCCAGCGGCCCTTTCTTCGGAGTTCTGGATGTGGTTCCGGTAGCGATCCCGACAGTCCGATGCCATTCTACCAACTCTTTCGCTGACCTTCTCCCATTGCTGCCCAAGCTCCTGTACGGCTCTAGGTAACCATTAGCGGCAATCGCCGAGTCAGACATCACAACCGAGCGTACGCTTTTAATAATCCGTCCTCCGAAGGCATCCACTTGCCTTGGGCCCGAAGAGGATGGTACGCCCTTCGAACATGATGATAAACGGCGATGATAGGTCGCATAGGTACAGCCGCCGCTATGAAAGAATTAGAGGATACCCTAGCCAGAAACTAAGTACACACTGAGGGCAGACCAGAATGCATTATTCTTCGTCCCTCCATTTTTCGCAAACACGAGATCAGTGAAACCCGCATCGTCAATCCGGTTTTCCTATGCAGCAACTATAAATGATATCCTGGTATGTGGGGTGACCGGACTCACATCCTTATACACTTGGATTGCATTTAAGAGCTGCTGCTCTTCTATGGCCGAGAACTTCCCTTTCTTATACACCAATCCTGTCGCGAATGGAGGGCATTGAGGATCACGCATTCCAGGACATGCCGCAACACAGACCTTGGTTTTTTGCCAATTCTCCTAGCTTTTGCGCGCTCAACCACTTTGTCGCGAGGAGCTCTGCATGATCCGAGTATTCCAACGATTCACGGTGCGTGTTCAAGTCCATAAGGTGCCTGTCATGTTGTGTAATAGGTAGAACTTGACACTCTGCAATACCAGCGGGATTCGATGGTGTAGAATCGTTCGGTGTTGCTGGCGGCGGCCTTCGGAGGAGTGTCGATGGCAAAGATGTGAGGGGTACGTTCGCAGCAGCAGCCGCTTCTCCGAGGGTCTTCAAAACGGACGCAATCTTTGTCACGTCAAGGTCCTGCAACGCATGAAGGATGTCGTCATTCGATGCATAGTCTAGACCTGGAACAGCGGTGTTTGAAAACGAATCAGGCGGTTGAAACGCTGCGGCATCCAAAGGAAGTTCATTGGAGATCGCAGCGTAGGGGTAAGATGACGATGATGATGGGTCGAAGCATGTGTTGGAAAAGCTATACGGCGTTTCCGATGGTGCACCGGTTGCCGATGCCGCAGATACCACTGCATCGAGGAAGCCGTCGGGAGACTGTGACTGTGAAGGGGGAGAAGGATTAAGCGATTCGTTCGTATCCCCGAGGTCGGGTGCGGCGAGAGTGCTTGGTTTCGACGACGCCTTGTTGACCTCTTTGGACTTAGCACTGGATTGATTGGCTATTGAGGTGGATGATGATTCCTGGGGGGAGGTGTGTGCAGCCTCCGCACCCCTTTTCCTCTTCTTTTGTTTCACCGCATTTCCCGCATTCTTGATAGTAGCACTGTCTTTGTCACGTTTTCGTTTTGCTGTCCCGGGCTGACTAGAACCTTGATGACTAATGAAAGCATTGTTGGCCTGTCCAACGGCCTGCTGAATTGCACGTCGAATATCTGATGGTAGCTCAGGAGGTGGTGGTAAGACGTCCATGGGTGGAACAGATGTCATAGTGTTTCTTTAGGGCTGGTGCGAACCTCGGAGCCGACTGAATTCAGCCACGTGGTTGGCCACCACAAAGTCTATTAGATTACGTGATTATATGCCAGGCTACCAGGCTACAGGCTACAATACAGATACAAGATCAACGAAGGTAAGTGAACCATGGGATTAGGAGGGGTAGGCAACGTTAGTTACGCGGGCTGTGTATCTAACTTTAGATTTCGTCTATTAAAAACTTTTACAGCAAACTAATCAGGATTGTGGTGGCAGGGAAGCAAGGAATTGGGCCATTTCACCCGCGAGAATGTCATGCACGCGAGACGTCGGGTGCATGAAGTCGAACCAAATGGATCCACCTTGAATGGTTCTGTCTGCAGGATTGAAGCCATATCGGGCAGGGTCGGACAGGATTCGTGAGAACGTGTCCCAGGCCGAGAACAACATGACCGTAGCATCAGGATGGGTTGTCGCAAAGTTGATAAGACCACGTCGTAACTCCTCATTCCAATTTTCAAACCGGACGCCTTTGTCTCCCATACTTGCCCCTGTGAAACCTCAGGCTTCTTCCACTGCCGGAGTTGAAATGCTCTACTTACCGACTGGTGACATATACAATGGCGGTACATCAATGAAAAGAAAATTACGAGCCCCAGCCCGATACAGGGTATCCTGCGCAGCAAAAAGATTGGCAATGATCGGGGTGATTTCCGCTGGGTCATTTGTATACCTGATGGAACGCGTCAGTATGAGCAAAGACGCCGAGCCTCCTGACTTACAAAATTCTGCAATCGCTTGCGCCGACCCAAGTAACTAACAACATAGTTAAAAATCAAGCGTTATGTGTACAGGGTGAGATGCATACTAAAGATCGAATCGCTGGGGCCCCAAGCAGCCCACTGAGGCTTCCTTCCAACGGTAGGTAGGAATTCTCTTGATACTTGTGTGGTATAAACACCCGTCACGGTGTCACCTCGGCGAGCGTAATCATAAGCAACCATGTTCGCGTGCCCGTGCCCGTGGTCTCTGATGAGGTACCCAACCCAATTTGGTCGGCCGGGCTCGTTGATGGGTTGGCCAGGGAAGGCAACACCCAAAGGGCTTGAGCTGGTTGGGACCGGCGCCTGCGCACTGTAACCCACATGGCTGTATGAATCCCCGCTAATGCCGTCGTTAATGTCGCCATCATAGGACCTCTTAACTACTCACAAGATCATGAGCTTTTTGATACGAAAATATCCTCTCCATGAAGGGGTCAGTCGTGATGAGTTGGGCATTTCTGTATGAGATGTCGGGAAGAGATGGACTATTAGCTGAATCGACACGGCCAACTCTAGCAGAATTTATACACGCTAGAGGACCTGCCACTGCGCTTTGCTAGGTTGCTACGTGTATTGCAAAACGCAGAGTGTCGTATGTCGCGTGGTGCTCCTTTGTTCGGTTAAGCGCCGTATAGGACCAATTCCATGGCGAGAATAGCCCACTCCGTGGTCACAAAACGACTCTAGGAGGCGCACCAGTGACGGTGAATAGGTGCTTCACCGAGCTGCAAGGACACTCGTCATGAAAACGACGACACGAAACGCAAGTTTACGTGGACCGGCCCTTCATCACGTTTCGCGATAGATGTAGCGTATTCCCCGTATGACTGAAGGGATCGCGAGGGAGTTGGCGCCGAGGCAACGATATAGTTCAATCAATGAGAGCGATTGGCTAAACAGGAGAGGTGATCGGTGCGATCTACTCGAACTTTCGAGGGCTCTTGAGTTCAGGTGTTAGATTGCCATGTCGATCTGGATTACTGTCTACGTACCAAAATGTCATCCAATGCACAACCAAAATGGGGCGCGGATCATTCGTCATCATCATCAAACCAGCGGTCCTCTGTGTCTCGGTCCTCTCTGTCCCAAGAGTCATCCCAATCGACGGTGTCGTAAAAGTCCCACTGACAGCGTACAGTAAGTCAAGATGTCAAGTTATTCTATAGGCGTTTGGTGGATACCTCGAGATGACCATAAATGAATTGTTCTCTAACTCGACGCAAGAACGACTCTTGCACAACTTGCACCGACTCTGGTATTCCCGGCCGGGGACCATCATCGTCGGATATTTCATCGTCCTCTTCGGGAATGAAGGCATCATGCCGACTACGTCTCATTTGCCGCTCGCGCTCCAAATGGCGCTCTTCCTCGTATCCTCCGAGAAGTGTGCCTAGATTGCCTACGAATGCTTGGCGATCACCACCAAGAAACGCGGTGTCTACCCACTCTTTCTCTTCCCGTGCTTCTTCTTGGCCGATGCGTTCTGTCCCCTCCCATAGCCTTGGCCATTGACGCTTTGCCGCAGAGAAGTTAAACACCGGTGGGTTGCTCTGTGTGAAATTAAATCGCCGGTTGCGTATCAACACCACCGCTGTGCGCTGCTGGGGAGTTGTTATGGCAGAAAACCAATGCAGGATATGAGACGGGAGTTGGCGGAGATGCTTTGTAAGGAAAGCGACAGGTGCAGTAGCGGGAGACGGATCATAATCTAGTGGGAGCCCTAGATAGGTGAGGACGGCGTTTGTATCAAGGTTACTGTAAGGGAATGCCATGGGCACAATGAGAACGTGTTGGCTGTGGAGGTGGTTGCAGGGGTGCAGGGGTAAGGGCTGCCTGATTATGTCAGGCCTATCCACGTATCTCTGGCGTTACCGGTCAACCCATCGTGAGATGTTATCACAATGCTGCCTTCAAGTCCAACCCCGCAACAGGGACCTGGTAACAGTCTTGGCTCAAGCCAGCCCACACAACAACCCTCACCAGATGTCCTTCTCATTATCTTTATCCACGGGTACAGTGTTCAGTACATTCATCCACCAGAGAGACTGCTCATCGCCATCACCCACTCTCCTTCCAGTTTCAAGGGGGATGACACGACATTTCGAGACTTTCCTCTGCGACTACAACATATTCTCTCCGAAACGGTCCAGGGGACGGTAATTGAATCTATCGTCTTCCCGGTCTACGAAGTGCGTCTCTTGAACCTTTTCCGAATATACCTGACCCAACGCTGCAGTAGACCAGGGGCGATCTCGTACGTCTTCTGCCACGTTCCTACCACGTGTCATAACTGCTCTGGCGCAGAACAAAGCCGTTGAACGCTTTGCCGACTGGCTTACTACCCTAACCGTGCAAAAAGAAGTTGCTCATGGAACCGGTGGCGGCGCTGGTCGTGCCAAGATTGTTCTTTGTGGCCACAGGTCTGTCGGTTCTCTCACCCTGACCTCCTTGGCTAACCTGCTACGTGGTTTACGAAGCATGGGTGGTTTACTAGCAGCTGACACTGTCTATGAATTCATCCACTCACGGCCCGACGTTAACGCACCCCTTTGGCCAAATATAATCGCATGTTTGGCCTTCGACACCCCTGTGCGCACACCCCTCTTTAGTGACTAGCGAATCTAACGGAGTCTTTGTAGTACCTAGGCCTTAACCCCCACATGTTCAAGGAATCTGCTAATAAGGCAGCCGAGTTCGCGCAGGGTGCTCATAAGACTGCCTCCGGGCTCTGGAGTGCTTTCAGTCAACCCGTGGGGAAGTCTACGACCCCGATCGCTCAACCTGTGGGATTGCTTCAAGCTCCAGCTCCTCCCCCAGCTCAGTCATCAGGAGGCTGGGGACGCTGGGCGCCAGCCGCATACGCTGCTGTAGGAGGTGCCCTGATTGCAGGCGCTGCAGCGGGTGCTGCGTACTATCACCGCACAGACATAGAAAGTAGCTACGGCGCGCTCACAGAACATATGCAGTACGTCGGCACACTGTGGGATAAAGATGCCCTTGCAGAGCGCGTCCGTCGCCTTGTGGAGGGCGAAACAGTGCACGGCGTCGTCTTTCGGACGTGAGCGGTTAACCATGCGCAGAGTGCTCCCAGAGCTTGAATTTCTTTTTTCTTCGCAGGTTCTACACCCTCATACCGCCCAAACCTCCCGCCAACCCCTCTGCACGGACCTTCTGTCTCCTGCCAGAGTCTTCCTCGGATGCATTCCAGCGCTTTATCCCGGCGCGTAACACGCTCGCCGAGAGTGAAGTCTCTGCACACATTACCATGTTTGAGCCACCGAAGAACGATGGTTACTACCATTTGGGACTTGAAGCAGCTGCAGTAATTCGCCAAGCCCTCGCGAACGGACGCCCCCTAGTACATACTACAGTTGCGGAGTCAGCTGTACATAGTCCATTGGAGGCCATAGAGACGGGTGTGGACCAGCAAAGGAACGCTGATACAGGTGGGGGCACTGATTTATTGTTGTAGTAGGAGTCGATTGCAGCAATTGTATTATCCTGTAACTGCAAATGATGACTGATGTATTAAGAACTCGAGCCCGACGCAACTTCATGGCCCGTGATATGACGAAAACTGCACTTGACATACACGAAACGCAACTATCCTTCACTGCCGTCACTGTTTCAACGACAGGCGCATAGCATATGCGTCCTCTCCATCTGCGTCTGACGTGCATGTGAACAGGTTGCCAAGTCCGGAAGAACTACAGACATACAATACTTCTTTTCGATGTCCCGCACTGTGAAACCTAGGCTGTCACGGTAAAGGTTCAACGCGGCGCGATTTGACTTGCGGACGTGGAGAGATACGTATGAGGCTTTGTAGATTGACGCCATCGCGTCCTCTGAGGGGTTGTGGCAGCTTAGGGCCGCTGGGCCGAGGGAATACGGAAACGTACTCACGAGACTGAAGCATGAGTTTTTTGGCCAAGCCGAGTCTCCGGTATGATCGTAGCACTGAAATGGATGTCAGGTGTCCATGCGGTTCATCTCCAGGAGTAATGTCCTCCTCCCTGACACACTTCCAAAGTTAGATGCGGCTAGAGAAGACCGAAATATGGCGCACCCACATTTTCGCCAATACATAGCCCACAATGCGCCCCTTGGCATCTTCTGCAACGTAGGAGAGTGATGGCCAAGTCATAGCGTGGTATAAGTCTGAGAGAACCGTTGGAAACGCGAACGAGATGAAACAAGAGGAGACTGATACAATAGCGCATGGTGTAATTCTCTGGAAGGTTCTGTAAGTTACAGGCCTGCATGGCTGTAAGGTCGTCTGTCTGTTGCAGACCCAGGTCATAATCCTGGTTCCTGTGGATACCGGGTGAAGGACACGTACTCGTGCTGGGCGAATGGAGACCGACATTGCGAGTGGCAGTCCTGTGGTTTTGGGTATGCGAATACCTGGCTCTGTGTCCTGGCCCGAAAATCTCGCCCGTGCTGTCATGCAGCTGGTACGTACAGAAGGATTACTCATGCATGGCCGCATCACATGACCTACATCCCTAGGCGCGTGCAATTCGGACAACCGTCTACGTTGGCATTACGATAGACTGTATGTAGTGTGTTGAGATATTACAAGGGCCAATAACTACATAACTTATAGCGACCATGCAAAGTGCCCAGTGGGCACGGCTTAACATCCGGGTTTCGCATCTGTCAAGGGGCTGGTATCGGACATAGTCAAGGGCGGAATATTGTCCAGGAAGCGTTCGCTCTGAGCATCTGGTTCGGGTGTGCCAAAGAAGTTATCATCGTCCACGACTGTGGCGCCATCTGGCCATGTCCCATCTCTACGCCAACCGGCATAGAGGATCTTGACCTGCAGACCAAAGCGTAGTCAGAATGAGAACGAGAAGATACGTAAGAATGTGTCCATACGACAACACGGAGGGGCAGAAAATTTTTGAGCCTTCCTCCACCGACAAGTCCCCTCCATACCTTGCTGAGCCCAGCATCCCAAACGTCTGGCCGCTCCAGAGCACCAGGTTCTTCGAGCAATTCTTCTAGCCTGACGCATGAGGTAGAGGGTGCTTGACCGAGTCTAGAGGCGGCTGTGGGTTTTAGCCATAGAGCACGACGAGCGGCAAAATGATCTGGGCCAGGCGGAGGAAGACTTGTAGGTGCAGAGACATGGCCAGAGGGGAGTGTCGGCGGCTGATGGTCGCTGCCAAGAGAGAGAGAGAGATGAGTAGAAGAAGGGATGGGAAGAGGGATGGATGCGGACTAAGGAGAGGGCAAGTCAGTTGGAGATTTATGAATGGATGATGAAGGAGATGCGAGGATCATGTTCTCGGTACAGACCTTAGTAGTTGGTCAAGGTCAAGGCAGAAGTGTCGTCAAGAGTGGGTCAGGTGTAGACATACAGTACAGAACCAGTATAGGCCTCAGTGTTGGTCGACTCATCTAGGGCAGAACGGATTAAGAAAAGATGTCTCACGAGTCATTAGCGCGCTTACACCGCACCTTGTATTCCCTCTCAACCAAGACAACCCTTCTCCAATTCTCTTTTTCTTTCATAATGCCACAACTCTACACTCATCCATCTCCCTCGCAATCTGTAATCTCATTCTCAGACGCCGAAGAAGAGGATAATAATCTTTATGCCTCCGGTGAACTCGCCGTTGCATCTCCCGCCACATGGTATTCCCGCCTCCACCACGTTCAGACGACCCCACATATCCCCCCACACGCCCCCGCCTCCCATTTGCCCCCAGAGATCCTCATAAACATACTCAAGAACCTCTCCTCTCCCAGAGATATACACAGCACACTCCTCGTTTCACGTTCGTGGTGCGAGTGCTCAGTGGAACTATTATGGCACAAGCCCTCCGTACCGGATGTTAACACCCTTATCAAGATAATGCAAGTCCTTTCTCGCGAGGAACCCACCTTCACCTACGCCCAGTTCATCCGACGCCTCAATTTTATATCCGTCGGGTCGGACATGTCAGACAGTATTTTTGGCCGACTCGCCCCCTGCACGCGTCTTGAACGTTTGACCCTAGTGGGCTGCTCCAACTTATCCGACGATGTGATCGCTCGCACCGTTCCTTGCTTTCCCAACCTCGTTGCCATCGATTTGTCAGGCGTAGACAGCATCACAGACAGAACCATCTTCGCCCTTGCTGACAGCTGTTACAAGTTGCAGGGGATCAACCTCCTGGGCTGTAGACGAGTTACTTCGAGTAGCCTCTGTGCCCTTGCGGACAAATGTTCTCTTCTTCGTCGCGTCAAATTAAGCGGTCTCATTGACCTGACGGACGAACCCGTCTCGGTTCTTGCAATCAAAGGCACCTTGTTACTTGAGATAGATCTCAATGGATGCAAGAAACTTTCGGATCGCGCTGTTCGCGACATCTGGACACATTCTCACAACATGCGCGAGATGCGTCTCTCTCATTGTATAGAGTTGACAGACCTCGCCTTCCCTGCTCCTCAGAACATTCGTGATATACTACCTGGTCTCAGTCCCTTCCCTCAATCCACCAGGCTCCCCGCCTCCGATCTTCCTCCCTTCCGCCTTTCTCGCCCCCTTGAACACCTCCGAATGCTCGATCTTACAAGCTGCTCCAAGATCACTGACGATGCCGTTGAAGGCATCATCTCTGCATCGCCTAGGCTTCGCAACCTCGTGCTATCCAAGTGCGGCCAGTTGACAGACCGCGCCATAGAGAGCATTTGCTTACTTGGAAAACACCTTCATTACCTTCACCTCGGTCACGCATCTTCTATCACCGATCGGTCCGTCAAGACGTTATCCCGGTCATGTACGCGTTTACGTTACATCGACCTCGCGAGTGAGTGTTTTTACTGATTATTGTGCGGCTCTGTCTTACTCTCGCTTGTGAAGATTGCAATCAGCTTACGGACATGTCCGTATTTGAACTCGCTAGCCTCCCGAAACTCAGACGCATAGGTCTCGTTCGCGTGAATAACCTAACCGACGAAGCGATATATTCGCTGGGAGATCGGCACCAAACGCTAGAACGTGTCCACTTGTCATACTGTGATCAGATCACAGTTATGGCGATTCATTACCTTTTACAAAAGTTGCAAAAGCTCAATCATCTCAGCCTGACGGGTATTCCCGCCTTTCGGCGACCGGAATTACAGCAATTTTGTCGCACACCCCCTGCTGTCCGTCTTTGTGTCTACTTCATTGTGCCGCTACTGATACATCCCTTCAAGGAATTCAACACAACCCAGCGTTCCCAGTTCTGTGTGTTCGCCGGGGACGGTGTGAACAAGCTGCGCCGGTTCCTGAAGGACTTACTGAACAGCATCACGGAGGAAATGAATCCTCAAGGCGACGACGATGTGGGCGATTCAGTTTCTTACGTGCATGATGATGACAGCATGGATCTTGACGATGTCCCGCCCCAAGTGACATTTTCACCGCCAGTCTTGCAAGAACAGAGCCCTATTTCTGCACCATCATCGTCATTGGCCACTATACGACCAATACCTCGTCCTAATGGGCATGCATATCACGCGACGTCACACCAACCGACCGCTCGCTTGCACGGTCCAACCACCCGTGACGCCGAGATGTCTGCATTGCGCGCCGAACATCCCAGTTCTTCGCGGAATAGTCGGTCAACGACCCGTTCCCCAACTCACTCCCCTCCTCCTACCTTCAATCCCGCCCCGGGCCCGTCCCGCTTAAATCCTACGGAACGGCTCCCAACGTCTCCGGCTGGGAGCGAAGGTAGCTCGGTGGGCGCCTTTTACCGCACATATCAGAGTAGTGCCGCGGATGGTCGCCCAGACGGGACGTTAACTCCTGACCTTAACTTCGCGGAAATTGGACACGGCCATGGGCCAGCACCGTGGCATGGTCAAGAGCAAAGCCAAAATTATGGATATCAGTTTGTAGACTCCACGACACTGACCGTGGACGACCGGCCCCCATATATGACAGCCGCATCGCATGTGCGTGGAGGTGGTACCTGGAGGGCTACAGCACAAGCTGTAGGCGTCGGACAGCCAAATGGAACCAATGGCCCATTCCACCCCGTCAACGGAACTATGAATGGAACCTACCACGCCACCGCCGCTCATCCGTCAACGACAAACGGGACGACTACACATAGTATCAATGGTACAGGTGCACCTCCAGTAATAACGCCGGGTCCTCCAGTCACTCGTGAAGAGCGTAGTCGCGGACGACATCGCACATCACGGGAACCTCAGGAATCCACACAACCAGCCCCTACGCGTGGACAAAGTCAAGGGCGTGGTCCGAAGCGTATTTTTCGAAACACTCTAAACTCTGTTGAGCAACACGCGCAACAAGCATCATCATTTTTCTTTGGACGTCCGTTGCAAGATGGCGAAGGTTCTAGCACTAGTGCCAATTCCCGGAACGACGATGGCACACGAGGTTATTAAATGAACAAACTTAACTACTCGTGTATAAGGACGACGATAGACAGTGGTTTTGTTGTATGCACCATTAACCGACG
>Ga0307512_10005078_pt1 | contig 13977 bp, 8 predicted proteins | sample 14_EM_MG_FD_200267 | JGI IMG/M metagenome (GOLD analysis project Ga0307512, IMG submission 200267) | Populus trichocarpa ectomycorrhiza microbial communities from riparian zone in the Pacific Northwest, United States - 14_EM | ecosystem: Host-associated > Plants > Roots > Unclassified | place... | reverse complement strand
AAAAGTGAAAAGTCTGAATACACGTATATGACGTGATTCTACACGTGACAAAGCTGAACGAGTGAGATATTGCAACACGCGATGCAATCCGCTAACGAGTGACACCTTATGGTTCCGCTTACACATCCAAGTGCCCTATCGATAGATACTGTCCCTTCGAAAGAGACAAGCCACCTCGCCCAACCGAATCCCATCTATGCTCTGGCCGTACTATCAGCTCAGGCCATGCATAGATATCCTCCTCGCGGTTGTGAAGTGTGTCGTGGATGCGGTGGGTTCTCTATTCGCTCCTATAAGTTGATCGGAGTCTGGCAAATGATAGCAATTGGGGGCCGTGGCCAGACCTGCCAGTACTGCAGCCTTGTTTTGTACTAATTTGGGTCGAAACCGGGCCGAGCCGTTTGCGCGAGGCATGAAGGCGGGCTGACCTGTCGAACCTGTTAAACTGGCACTTTGACACATCACGAAGCAGGCACGAGGAGATAGGTGAGCCAGGCATTGGCAGACGGAGAAGCAGAAACGTGTGGGCACCCCAGCCACCATCGCAGCTTCCCAGGTTCCAAAGCCCCGATCGCGTTGGAGCGAGGGCGCAGCTGCTTGGGAGGCAGTGTGCCGTTCGTGGGACCAGCCCCGGTGCACCTCAGGAATGGTCGCGGCAGGCGCCAGGCGATGAAGCGATACCGCGGCTAAAAAGGAACCACTACATAGGCGCAGGACTGGAGCGAAGTACGCCACACAATCACGTAACTACTCGTAGAATGCGAGATGGGGCACTGAGTCGGAGATGGTAGGGATGAGCCTCCGACTGCGTCCCCGCTGCGTTACATGCGCTGTTTGGTACTGACCGTCGAAACAGCTTGTCAGCGAGGTCAAACCGACTAACCGGACAAGCGGTAACAGGAAGACAGGATGGAACATACCGTGGAACTGGAAAACTGGTTTTACGGGGGGCGAGAGGGGGTTCTTCGCCGGTTGTTCCCAGGCCAGGAAGAAAAGAAGAAAGGAGAAGAGGACCAGAAGAAGAAAGGGAGAAAAGAGGAAATGGTCGAGGCCGCTCTCCTCTCCAGTACGTACTGGAGCAGGACAAGATATGGCACTCACCGTAGGAAGCCGAGAAAAAGGAGAAAAAGGATCCGGGAGGAAAAGTGGGGAAAGAGTTGTATTTCTCTATCCAACTATCGACGACGATGTCTCTGTAGAGAAAGAAGGAAAAGAACTAAACCACTGAAGAAGAAAAAAAGGACAGGTGGAGGACGGACGCTAGCAGCGCCGACACTGCTCCAGTCACTCCACTTTCCTCCACAAAAATGAGTGCTCGCGAGTGCACCGCAACACTGGTTTCACTGGGGAACTACTGGCAGGTCTAGTCGGGGCGCAAAGCCCCAGTGTGGCGAACGATTAGACAAGCCAATGTCAAATCTCTGGGCACCGCCGTGGATTGTAAAGGAATGTGGGGCTATTGACGAATACAGTGGAACACACAATTTCACTCGTGCGTATCCGCCGCAAAGTTGTGGGAAGGCGGCTGACTTTCGCCACGCAGACTGACCGAGGTCGGGGTTGGACAGTGGATGGGAACCGGTGTGGTGTAACTAGATAGGTCGCATATGATTAATAATTAAACAAAAAAAACCGACATTCGCCACCTGTCTGCAGCGAGGCTGAGTGCAGCTCCTACTTCACTCCTACTTCGCTCCGCTGTTCACGACTCTCTCTACATCCTCGACTTCCTTGATGGTCGTGGTGAGGTTCTCGTAGCCATCCCTCGTGATGAGGATGTTGTCTGCGAATCCGACGTTAGCCGGCATCCCTTCCCTTCTCCAGCGAGCAAACAACCCACCCTCGATCCTGACACCACCGACATCCCAATATCTGTCCAGCACCTGCTCGTCGATGAACTTTGCGTGCATCGGGTCGTTAAGGTACGGGCGGATGATGAATTCGCAGAAGTAGATCTCCCGCGCGTTAGCGCCCATCCAAACATTCAAGTGGGCAGGACTTACGCCAGGTTCAACCGTGATAACCGCACCCTCAGGCAACGGCCCACGTTTTCTGAGGTAACAGAACATCTTGTCGCTATCCTCGTAGTTCGGGTTTCCACCGGTATCATGGGTGTCCATGCCGAGGTAATGGCCCAATCCGTGCGGGAGGAACGCACAGCTAGTCCTGCTCTCCAGAATCTCCTCTACACTGCCGCCTTTGAGGATGCCCAGCTCCAGGAGTCCCTGGATCGCCACGCGGTGTGCGTGGACGTGCACATCATCCCAATTCTGTCCGGGCTTGCTGAGCTCGAGACACTCCTTCTGCATGCGCAGGACGAGGTTGTAGATCTCTCCGCTCTCCTTCGAGAACTTACCCGAGATGGGGAACGTCCGCGTCACATCGCTTGCGTAGTTGTCAACCTCCGCACCTGCGTCTAGCAGGAGATTCAGCTTCCCCTCTAGCGGCTGGTTGTTGTGCACGTAATGTAGCGTCGCGGCGGACCTGCCGGCGCCGAAGATGCCCGTGTACGCTTGTGTCGGTGCGCCGAGGGAGATGCAGCGCTCCGTAAAGACTGCTAGCATCTCGCGTTCGTTCTTGGCGGACGTGACGGCAGCCATGACGGCCTCGTGCGCGGCGGTGGTGATGGTGTTGGCCTTCTTGATGAGGGCGACCTCGTAGGAGTCCTTCAAGGCGCGGCACTCATCGATCGCGCACTTGAGGGCAGACGTGATTAACGAGCCGGGACCTTGCTGGTCGAAGGAACGGCAGACTTGCGTTGGGATGACGAACAACGGCTGGTCCGGGGTTACCGCGGCCTGAAGGGCGCGGATGTCGGTGTCCAGCTGGTCGGTGGTGCGAACTTCGTCGACGTCATATCGCTCCTGCGCGTCCTGCGGGGAGAGCGGCAGCCCGGACCAAAGGACGCTGGCGGGGTTAACGGGCGGGATGTAGAGCGTGAGCTTCTGGGAGGCGATGGAGTAGACGACATAGGAATCAAGGAGGTTGCAGCCGGTGAGATAGAAGAAGGGGCGGCGCTGCCTCGGGGAGAGCTCTTGGTCGCAGTCTTCGTGGTGCCCGGATTTGGCCGACTCCAGGAAGATGATGCCGTCGGTCAGTGAGGGATGTCGAGACCGAAGGTAGTCGGCGACGGCCTTCGCGTGCGCTTTGGCAGGGTAGCGGCCGTCGAGGATTTCGTCGACGGATGTCATGGTAGCGATGGAGGTAGTCAGCGTCGTGATGGGCTGTCCACCGGGCGCCGTGGAGATGGCGGGGTGAGAGAGAGAGATGATGATGATTGCGGGGTTGGCCGAGCGTGGATGCACGGCTGCAACAGGGGTTTCGCTACCAATCTAGCCGCCATAGACGAGCCGCGGATACCCGCTGACTCCAATGTGACGTATGTATTGCGTGATCAGCAGGCTCGCCGCAGTCTATCGAGGACCTGTTCTAGGCCGATACGAGAAATCATACACAAGAGAGGAAGGTGGTGATGGGAGGAAAACTGAGAATTGTATTATGTATATATCTATGACTTTGTGATCGAAGGATGTGTATGTACCATATCTACAATAAGAGCAAACACTCGCTAAGGAGCCGCTGAAGCTGACTAGTTAACCTTGAATCTACGCTAACCTCTCTGATTATGTCGCATGCAACGAATTTAGCACGAATTGCCCCCCCTCTCTACAAGGTATGTAGCTGTTCGAACTGGGAATTGCATTTGGCGTCAGGTGGAGTACATGTGTAGCAAAAATCATGGAGGGCTATGCCGATAACGTATGGTGGACGGCGAGAAACCACTTCGCGGCTCGGCCATAGAGATACACAAGAAGAATCTTACACAAAACGTAGAGCTGCAAACATATCGAGCCGAAACTCCCCCCGAGACCAAAACAGAAATCACCAGCCACTAGTCTAACTAGAGCCCGTTCTCCGTTTTAAATGTTTCCCACGAGTCGTTGAGGAGACTGAAGACGGCAGCGCTGACCATTTTCTGCTCTGTGGTGGCGTCCTGGCCGATCTGTATTCAAGTCAGCGTGTCACCCATTCTGCTCACGAATCGCGGAAGAGAGGCCGCACTTTATCGGGATGGACCTTCGCAATACCCTTCATGTACGCAATCTTACACTTTTGGGGAATAAGCAGCTCTCCCATTCCAACCTTTTTCCACCCGCTTCCCTCCCATAGCACTGTGTCCAGTCCCGCAAGTAGTGCGCGGAGGTTCCCCTCTTTGCCATTCTTCCAGTTCGCAATCCTGTCGTGAACGATATCGTGTAGCTCTAGGCGTTCATTATCCTGCCGCTCCTGGTCGGCGTTGGCCTTCCGCAGTGCCGCCACAGCCACGTTCGGCTTTGCGGATCCCGGTAACGCTCGAGGCTTTGTGGGGGCCTTCGCCTTCGGCGGAACCTTGGGCTTGAGGGCAGCCTGGCAGCGGCGCTTGCCATTGATGGCAGCCGCGTTTCCACCCGCGGTGAGCGCAAGTTCCCAGGTATCCTGTGCATCGGCCCATCTCTCGAGTTGCTCGAGACATTCCGCTTTTCGCGTGACGGCCTTCAGCCAATAGTCTTTCATGTCCTTCTCTATACCGTCAAGCGCGATAGTTTCGGATTCTCCGCGCGATTCACCGATAAGGCGGAGCATGGCGTCGGTATCGGCGATGGCGTCTTTGGGGCCACCGAGTTTGACTTTGCATAGGGAGCGGTTGGCAAGAAGGATTATGCACAGCGGGTGGGTTTCTGGAACCGGAACCAGTGCAGATGTATAAAAGGCGTCCGCAGCTGTGTAATCTCCGCGTTTAAAGGCTTCAGTACCTTCCCGCCGCGCCGCGTTGGATTGAGCCAGTGCGGACGGTGAGATTGGGACCGACTGTCGTGGCTTCGGGGTGGGGCGGCGAGCTGTTGTGACCGTCGGCGGTTGAGGAGACCTCTGGCGCTCTGCTGCAATATCGCGGGCAAAGGGGTTCAGGGAACTGCTACCTCTGCTGTCGCTTGCACCACTACCACCTCCGCCGAGGAGATCTGGCTCGGGAGTAGACGGCTTCGAGGAGGATGCGGAGGACGGAGGTGGTCGTCGACGGTTGCGCGAAACGTACACCGGTTCGCTCTCGGATGCCAGTTTTGCTTTCCTGCTTGCACTGTCGGGTATAGCGGCTGCGGCTCGTGCTCGCTCCCGCTCGCGCATCGCCCTTTCGTGCATCTTCCTCTCTTTCTCCCTGATGGCGGCTTCTATCTCGAACGTCCGCTGCTGCCGTATCCTTTCTATTTCGGACGTGCCAGAGTCTCGGTGAGGTGCCGGCGTAGATTGTTCCCGCTGCTTCCGTCGTGCAGGTGGCGGGCCTCCTCCCATTTCCAACATCAGGGCTTCGTCAGTGATTGGTACTTCGGGTTTGCCTCGCGAGGGTGCACCTTCCTCGTCAGCTGGTGGTGGCCTGTCTTGACGCGAGATCCCCTTTGCCCCACGTTTTTCCAGCTCTTCCCTGATCTGCCGCTCCCTCATCCACTTCGGCTGAGCAGGATCGCCTCCACCATCCGCCAAATCGGCCTTCAACTCCGCGACCGCCCTCTCCATCTTCTTGCGGCCAGTGCTCCAGAGACTGTTCGCCGATTTGAACAGCGTTCCGCCCACCTCCGCCGCATATGCCCCGATATCTCTCTCCCCGCCACGTGGTCCACCTCTCGCCCATGCAGGAGCATTGACATCCCCTATTTCCCGCTCAATCCTCATCTCGTTCGACTCTCCTCGGGGCTGCCGAGTGCTCTCACCGCGTGGCTGGCTCCTCCCACGATCCTGCGCGGGTGCCGAACGAGTAGGCCGACTCACCCGATGAGCTTCCTCCAGCAACCAACCCACCGCAGCCTCCACATCCAATCCCGTATTCGTTTCGGCCAATGCCCGTTTCGCCTCGTCCGCCGCAAACCCCATGTCCATTATCTCCGCGATGGCGGGATCTCTCGGATCCGCGATCGGTGGCGGGGAAGCATGGCGGGCCACTGGTTTCGGAGGGGGGGTAGGCTGCGGTCGCTGCAGCTCGGATACGGGCTTTGCGAGATCCCCCAGGATATCGAAGTCATCGTTATTGTTTTGTGGTTGCGATTTCGGCGGCGGGGCCGGCGAGGGGCGGCGCGAGGAGGGGAGTGTGGGTACACCGAGCGGATCGAGGGCGTGTGAGGTGGAGGGTGACGGGGCGATGTTCGATGCGAATGAGGGCTCGCCGAGTAGGTCGAAGTCGTTCTGTGGTTGCGGTGTGATGCTGGTGTCAGGAGCCGGATAGTGGGAAGCGGAGTTTACTGGAGCTGAGGAGATGAACGCTGCTAGAATATCGTCGTCATCGCTCAATGAGGCCACCTCGTAAGCAGCTGTTGCAAACGTTCCACTGCCTCCTCCGGCGAGAGTGTCCCAACCGGCACCCCCGAACAGCGAGTCCATCTGCTTCCGACGAGCCTCCTCATCCTTCTGTCGCTGCTCTTCCAGCTTCTTTTGCTGTTCCAGTAGCGACAGATTTGAGGTCTGCTTGTCGCGGCCGAAGGATACCAGATTGGAGAAGCTATCGCCAACGGGCTTGTTGGATGCTGCTGAGCCATTCTGAAGGTTAGTGGAGGAGAGCGGGGATGGTTTTAGACACAGATTCGCGAATGCGTCAGAGGGTGGTGGAGATGACTTCCTGGCGGCAGGTTTGCTTGCGGACGCCCAGTTGACTCGGGAAAGATCGTCCATGATGGAGCTCCGTAGGGCGTAGTCTGCCAGTGGCCGCCGAGTTAATCACGGCGAAGGAGATTGTTCTGTGAGAAGTTGGAGGAGTGAAACTTGAGAGGGTTTGGACTTGAGGGATGGGGAACCGATGAGTTACAAGTGAGTGGGAAACGGATGGGGCATGGTGGCGTTCCATTGGGGTCTAGGCGTCGGGTACCTGAACAGTCAGTACACACCGAGCAATTCTGCCCAAATAGAGAACATTCCATGTATAGATACTTCAAGGTGTCTGGGACTTGATTCTTCCGCTCTCTGATTTGTACCCACATACCTATATGCTGAAATGTGATTTCAAGCGTCCCGAGCCCTGCCTAGCTGGGGTCGTATCCTCATGCAACTAGACCCGAGTCGCGTCGCCTCCCTCGTCAGTTCACGCGACTCCGATTCTTGCACATTCAAACGCGACCAGCATCACCAACCACTGCCAAAGTGCTATTGAGCTCATCTGCTCGTTTCTCTTGGTCTACATTCCGACTTCTCGTCTTCCTTTCTGACTATCGCCTGCTCCACCGCGAGTTGATAATTTTTTACCTCCCGACGTTGTCCCCTGCGGGCTGCTGTGGAGAAGCGGGCACAGAGGATGTCCGCAAGCACTGAGGCCTCGATTGATGTCCGGCATCTGCGGAAGGCCTTCTCAGTACGGTTTTCCCGCTGCGCCCCTCCACAGTCTTGCTTACTGTCGTTCCGCCACAGGTAATCCCCGAGCCGTCCTTAGAAGATCCCTCTAGAACATTAGTACCGCAGTCGCCACCACCCGTTCATGCACTTTCCAACGACAACCCGTTGATTCGGTCATCTGTTCCGTCTTCAGTCCCATATCATGCACCGATCGCGCAGCCCCATACGCAGAGCCGAGACATCTCCGGGAACTTACATCTTTCGTACTCGATACCATACTCTCAGATCGACCTTGGGGAGACCCAGGTGGATTCGGCTAGTATGAAGGCGATTAATCCAGCGCAATATCTTCCGTTTGGGAGGGATACACAGGAGCGGCGGCTGCGCGAATATCAGGAGCCGACGGCGACTGAAGAGGATGTCGTCGTATGCGGCACTCAGGAGCAAGAGCACGAAGAAACGGCTACCGAGGCGGGCGCCATAAGACCCGATCATGAGATAACAGCAATAGCTCTAGAGGAGCCCGGCGAGCCAATAGTATACGACGATATCTTGGACGACGACGAAGAACATGAGGGGAAAGCATTCCATTTCCCCGAGGCCAGTCGGTTCGAGTCTCCTAGACGGCAGCAGCAGTCGAGCCCAATGAAGCCAGACATCAATCCCCTTGGCCACCTGAGGGGAATGGGTACTGGGACTGGTGTAAGTCTGGCAGATGTGTTCAATACTCCATCATCTCCCGTCGACAGGATGAGAGTGATGGGCTCATTACCGCCTACTCCGTCCTACGCCGCAGCGAGACTGATGGCGCAGTCGCTGCCTTCCGCTCCGGGTATCTGGAATGGCTCAAGTTCGCCGGTTTGGCCAACGAGTCCGGACTGGCGGCGGGGAACCACGGAACCTCCAGAGTGTTCCCGGCCGTCCGAAATCGACCAAAATAGAGGATTAGCCAAAGAGCCGTCGAAAACCCCTGTTCGTCCGCGGACGTTGTCACCGGTACCGTTTTCATCCCCAGCTCCTCTCTTGGGCGCGCGCCCGATGCCGAAGGTTGTTCTTGGCGATGAAGACTTGTTCTCGAATGAGGAACTCAGAAAAATGAAAGCCGATGAGAGAAAAAGGAAAGCAGAAGCTGCCATCAAAGCTTATCGTCCTTCTGAATCCGGGACTTTGTCTGCAAAGCGAGTGAAAAGACCAGGAAGACCTGCTAGGGGTTCTGGAAAGTCTGTCGACAGGAAAACTGTTGAACGCTCGGTTGTTGAATTGGTAGACGATGACGAGACAGCGAGTGATACAGGACCCGAGAGCCAAAGTCGGGACGATTGCGAAATCTTTGCTACTGCTGCGGCGGCTCGTCCCTGTCCAGTAGTACCACAGACTCAAGTTCCAGCCAGTCCTCCCATAGCACGCCCAGCGCCACGCACCCAGCCCCGAACGATTCTCGAATTGGACGAAACGTGGGAGCAACTCCACCAGGTGACCACGCTCCAACGACGATCGAAGTCGTACAATTCTCTTCGGCGCCGCCCAGATCCACCGGAGAGCGCTTTGCATCACACCAAATCACTCCCCAACATATCTGCTCCGCAGCTGGAGGGACGCGGAACCAGCACTAATCCCATATCCTTAACTCAAATGGTCCCTTTCAATGTGCCCGACTTCCCTCCTACACCCCCAGATCCAGAATCTACCGACGCGACCCCCGAGATACCGCGAGAAGTCCCTGGATTTGTGCGAGAATCTTCCGGTCTGGTCCCGCTTGCCAGCCAAACCCAGATCCACTTGACGCCGGGTCTCTCGAGTCCTGTTCACGAAACACGAGCGTCGCTGCCGCCAGCAACACATGGCTCCAACGAGAAGGTGTCGGCGATGCCAACTGCAATCACAGAGAGCGACAGCGTCCATTTGCCGAGGCGGATGTCTCCAGGGCGGGTTTTGGTCCGTCATACTACACCAAACGAGGTCGGGACACGTACCAAGAGACGCAGGGAAATGGACGGCGGCGACGACGGTCTCACTGTGTCGTCTGCAGAAGCTCACCAGCCACTTAAAAGCTTTGCTGCGATGAACGACAGCCAACCACCTTTGAGCAGTCTAGAGGAACCCGATGAAGTCGACATGATTGGTATCATTCGGGATGTGGGAATCGGTTACCGGCCCGACTTGGAGGTGCCTGAGGCTCCGCCTCCAATTCCGAAGAACCGAGCTAGGAAGAAGAGAAAGATCTCTTCCAGGTTGGCGGAGGCTGTGGAACCAGTAGAGCCGGTTGTACAAATTCGATTTTCGGATCCACAGTCGCCACATCCTGCTGCTTTCAAGACAACCTCTGCAGCGAATTTCACAGGAAAAGCTACACCAGCTGCCGACCCTCCTTCTAAGCCTAATACCAAGATTAGAGGAACCTCGACCCGCACGAGACCTGCCCCAACAATTTTTCCTAAGTTGGGATTGGACAGTCCTACACTTATGGTAACCACCGAGGACGAGTCCGAAGTTCCGGTAGCCAACGTATTGACAGCACAAGAATCGTCTTCGACGGACCCTCCCATCATCGCACCAAGGAGAGTGTTTGCCTTATTCAAGGACCAGAAACTGCATTATTACCCTGCGACACTATGTCCGACTGAATCCCAAAGCCGGGTGCAGGTGGTTTTTGATGATGGAACGCCCTGCCAGCTGGAGCGACAGTGCGTGCGAAGCCTCGATCTCCGAATTGGGGATACGGTCAGGGTCGATATGCTGGATATGAAGCGGGGGACCTGGACCATCAGCAGCTTTCCAGAGCCATCTCCAGCTACCGAACTGGACAAGTACTCCGACGGTGATGCGGTGCGACATAGCGATATCCGCGGCCATGTCACAGTTTTTGTTACCGCCAAGAATGCCTCGATTTCCGGGATCGAAGTACCTCTCACGAAGATCTATCTCACCAAATCCCTATGGGCGCAGTACGGTCCTCGGGATATTTCTACGAACGCATCCCTGCCCATGCCCGTATCCAACTCCCTTCACGCAGCCTCAAGTCCCTCTATATTCCCGGGGCTCATCACCACCAGCATCCGCAGGACCTCCACGCCAGCATTCATGGATAACAGTCCGATCGCAACAACAAAAGCGGGTCTATTCCAAGGAATGGTCTTTACCCTCTCCTTTGGTCCCGAAGACATCGCAAAGCGCTCGATAGAACGTAAGATTCGCATGCATGGCGGCCGGCTCCTGCAGTCGGGCTTCGACGAGCTGTTCTACGACGTCGACGCCATGAGCGATCCCGCCCATCATCCCATGGGCAACGGCAACCGGCAACAACTCGTCATGAAGGCTGAAGTCCGGGATCTCGGATTCACAGCAGTTATCGCGCCTGTGCACTCACGCCGTGCGAAGTTCCTGCAGGCGCTCGCTCTCGGACTACCGTGCCTTGCGAATCGCTGGATTGATGATTGCATCAAGAAGGGGAAAATCCTCGACTGGCAGCATTACCTGCTTCCTGCGGGGGAGTCGCGGTATCTCGGCGGCGCGCTCAGAAGTAGGACGCTGCCACTTTCGGATGCCGCCATCACGAGGTTGGGGGATATCTACGGAAGACAGACGATCTTCGATGGGTGGAAGGTTATCGCCGTGGAGAAGGGTCTGGGGGCCGAGAAACGGGTTTTCCACCTCCTGTCAGCCAGCCTTGAATCTCCCGCTAACCCATCGGTAGAAAACGTTTACGTTCCTCTCCCTCGCGCTTGGTGCGAACAAGGTTGCCACGTTCAAAACGCTGGATGCAGCTGACCAGCAGCTCAAAGATGCCGGGGCCAAGTGGGACTGCGTACTCGTCTGTGCTGCCGAAAAGGAAAGAGCGAAGAAACTGTGGAGGGCTAGGCGAGGACTGCGAATTCTGGATGATGAGGATGTTATTCAGACCTTGGTTCTGGGAAGATTGGAGTAATGGGTGCCAGGTGGCTTGGCCGTGTTGTGTTAGAGTAGAGTGGCTTTGGCCGACGAACTTTTCGTTCTTTTTTTTTGGAAACCGTGCTTGTTGTCTTGTTATCTATCATTTCGGACGTGCCATAATCTTGTAATACGTTGCCTATCTACTGTGCTTCTGCTCGCGTGTGTAGTTCTCGAATTGAAGGTTTGAGTCGACTGTTGAAAGTGATGAACGTGTGTATTGTCGAAGAAGGCTGAAGCCTCGAGAGAAAGGAGAATATAGGGGTAGGTCCATGCCTGCCGCCATGACTAAGCAACGAGTGAGATATTACAACACTTCCTCACTTGCTACGTTCCGTATTTCCGTGAAAACAAAGCAGCAAGCGCATATAAGAAACGAGAGAACATATGCCCAATACTCCCTGTTGACCTCATTAAAACCTACACAGTAAACCTGGTGGGAGAAACCTGCTAGGAAAGAGTACCAACTCCAATCGTCTGTACCAAAGATAACCAATAAAACCAATAAAACCAATAAAACTTCAGATTTTTGAGTGTAGGCCAATACCGGTAGCAAAGTGTTGGTGTTTTTTGGGGCCAAGAGCCTTGGTCATGATGTTGGCCAGATTGTCATCGGTGGAAATGTCAGTGAAGTTGACAATTCCGTGCTCTTACCAGTTACAACTGATGTGGTACCGGATATTGATCTGCTTGGTTTTAGGCTTGAGACTCTGTGGTAGATCGTTTTCAATGCGCTGTTGGAATCGCGGTGGGTTGTTGGGGCTACAGTCTCACCAGTAATGTTCTTGTGCAGTCGTACCAGCCACTCCGCTTCTCTGGTTACATTGGAGCAAGCAATGTACTCGGCTTCTGTGGTAGAGAATACGACTAGTCCTTGCTTACATGAGAGCCAGAAAATGAGGGCTCTGTACACCTTGAAGATATGGCCACCCAGTGACTTTCGATCTGCTCTGTTGCCAGCAAAGTCTGAATCAGTAAATCTGACTAGATGAGGCTCCACTCAGCCCAGAGCATGCCGTACTCTGTGCCAACATCGAAATCATCACCAGCAACCTCCTAAACCAATATGCCAGAACCATATACACCAAGATCTCCAAGTTCTTTGCCAAAAACAACACCACCTTTCAGAACTCCACCAATAGCCTAACCAAGCAAATTGCCACACTGGGCACCCGAGTCACCCAAATACAACAACAACTCCTCTTGGCTGCACAGGACCCAGCCACTGCCACCAAGCTGGCTGGGGGCCCAAGTACCACCAGCACCAACCCAAAGAAAGAGAGAAAGAGGAAGGGGAAGGAAGCTACCAAGAACAACCACAACATCAACAACCTGCCTACCAACACCAGTACCAGCACCTGTATGTATGCCAACGCTGCCAAAATGGTGACTGCCCAACCACACCTGCCAACAGAACACGCCACACATGCCACCAACGTTGAAGGATGGAAGAACCTGAAGAAGACCCAAGGAAGGAAGCCTACCGTATTATCTCACATAAGAGGTACCCCTATAACCGCCAATATTATAGGTACTAGCGCCCTTGGCGCGCGCTAGAGCATATAGGGTTAGCGCGACGAGCGTTTTTGAGACCTCAGGTGATCAGCTCAAGTACGCGGAATAGGGGATACAGTGCGCTGGCAGTATCACCAACTACCCAATATCTTCACAGCTTTGAAGAAATGCAGCTACCAATCATTGACGACCAAGCATCAGGCTCTACGCAGTCGGTGGAAATCCTCACGATGATCCTCCCGCAAGCTTCCTTATACCTGGCTGCCAATACACCTCGAACCCCTAGTGGCTAGCATTCACCGGTTAAATTCAAACAACGGCTGGGACCTCACAAACAGCCAATTGCCGTGGTTTCTCGCTGGGTTCCTCCAGCAGTGGCCACTCCTTCCCGAGCCAAGAAATGCAGAACAGTTGAGTTTAAGCTTCGAGTATTGTCCTGGGCAGAACACACACAGGTGGACGATGGGAATGGTGGGCAATGGAAACCTACACATAAAGAAGTACAAGTACGATTCGGACTGAAGCAAAAGAATCAGGTCACCAAATGGAAGAAGGTACGTTGTGAGATGGTAAGGCTGTTACTGGATATTACTAATTATTGTGGTCTCCACAGAATGAGGCATTGCTGCTTCAAGTGAGTCAATACACCATACGTATACGGCACAGCAACCCACCATGAAAGGAACTTGAGAAACAACTATGCGATGCGTTTAAGGAGTGGTGAAAACTGGGAGGCGTTGTACGCTGCAAGTGGTTCGAGCGTACCTCGAAGCGGTTGTTCACCGAGATCTATCCTTATTCCACTGTTGAATTTTGCTTCTCCGATGGCTGGTTCTCTCGGTTCCTTCACCGCAATGATATCACACTTCGCATCATCACAAACCAAGCTCAGGCCACACCGGCGCAGCATTGTGAGATGAACATCAACTTTCTATATTTCAATCGACGGAATTCGCAACTACGAGACAGTAGTAAAGATGCAGTTTACGCGGTCGGCCGGTATCTCACCTCCAACATCATCAATATGGATCAAATGCCACTACCCTGGGAGTATCTGGAGGGAAAAACCTACAAGATGAAAGGTAACAAAACTGTGTGGGTTAAGACTCAGAAATCTGGATGGGGAAAGCAGCAGGCAACGATGCAGTTTACCATCTTTGCCGATGGAGTAGCTTGTATCTTGCC
>Ga0307512_10005077_pt1 | contig 13981 bp, 19 predicted proteins | sample 14_EM_MG_FD_200267 | JGI IMG/M metagenome (GOLD analysis project Ga0307512, IMG submission 200267) | Populus trichocarpa ectomycorrhiza microbial communities from riparian zone in the Pacific Northwest, United States - 14_EM | ecosystem: Host-associated > Plants > Roots > Unclassified | place... | reverse complement strand
ACGACTACCCACCATGATGACTGCCACGGTTAGCAAACTCAATGAGCGGAATTATCGTCAGTGGGCCATCGAAGCGGAAACCGTCCTATTCCGGCAGGGGCTTTGGAAGTTTGGTACTGGTGAGATGCGTGTTCCGAGGCCTCCGATCATACCATCGACATCTGGCGAAACCCCAACCACTCCCAAAGTGGCTCATGACCCCCAAGACTCTGACTATAACTTTGAACCCGAATCAACTGAAGCAGCATACCAATCACGCTTCGATAGCTTTCTCAGGGACTGGGAGCGGTGGCCGATGAACAACGACAAAGCATCTGGACAGATCACTGACATCATGGAACGAACTATGCAACTGCGATACCAAGAATACATAAAAACCGAAAGAGCTCTGGGACAAAATCAAGGGAGATTTTGAGATGATGGTCAAGCTCGATGGCCAGCATGAGCTAGAGAAGCTGGTATTGTGCAACCTTGAATCTTACTCGTCAGTCGCAGAGTGGATATCAGCTCAAGATGCGATCATTGGAGACTTGGCAATTTGCGATGTTAAGATTGACAACAATTTGCGAAAATTCTATATCCTATCGAACCTCCCGAACCGGATGAATGGAAGATGTTCAAGACCTCCTTGGAGCTCAGTGGAAAAGCTGTCACTACAGCAAGTATCATCACACATTTGCAATTATTCGCGGTCACCCTCCGCCGAGATAGAGATATCGATCCCGACTCTGCCGTATTGGTGATGAAAAAGGGCCGTGTGTAATGGTGGCACGTGACCCAGGCCGGGTATATGCGATTTTATATAGTCGGCTCGCCACGAGCCTGACATCTCTCACCACTAGGGGGCTAACCCTCTATATGGTGCTATATGGGGCGCTGCACACCTGCCCTACAACTCCTAAATGAGGTGTACAGAGGGCGTCCGCTCCCCACCAAAAACTAGGCAAGATCCCCATACAGTGACATCCATCTATGTAGAGGCCCATATGCGCACGTATGGCTCCCCAAGCAAATCATGGCAACGTAAAGCACCTGCACCCCACCAAAAAACTCAAGTGAACTCCACATATATCTTCATCCATCAATGTAGATAGCTATATGTGCATATACAGTAAATGTTTCTACCAGTTGCGTCATCCTCACCATTTGCATCATCATCATTCGCATCGTCCTCACCATTCGCATCACCCTCACCATTCGCATCATCCCACCACCCAATAACTACTTACCTACGGCTGTAAGTGCACATACGCCTGCCTGCGGCTGCGTAGGGATGAGGGTGGTATTATGAGAGATACAGTTGCACACGTGGCCTCGAGTGATCTTTCGTGTAGAAGTGTAGTAAGATTATCAGTGAGGATCTATGTCCTCGCGAGCAGTCGAGATAAGGTTGCACTGACCCGGCCGCATTACGTGCTCGACGTTGCAACCCTAACCTCTAGTACACGACCTCGCCATTACATCATCCCCCTCTCTATGCGCAGGGCTCCTGGACTACATATCTTCATACAGGGATGGAAACAAAATATAAAACAAATCTCACGATGATTCTGCGGATCCGGCGCACGGGGAAACTCCAACTCCACTTGACTGTGATCCGAAGGTGGTAAAACCCGTGCCAAGGCCATCTGTACCGGGCCGGACCAATAAGAAAAGAAGTGAAGCAAAGACAAGCAAAAGAGATCGTCCAATTGATGCTTTTCCTCCGCCCGCGAATCCCGAAACTGAACCCATTTCCTCCACTTCCGAGTCCCGAAACTCAATTCATTTCCCTCGCGGCTTCTCCGGATGTGTTCGGTGAAATACGTCGACCAGCTCCTGGGCATTCTCGAGGTATTCCGCCGGTTCCCAGCTTGTACGTACGTGACTATCTCCCGCCCCTTGAACAAGATAGTGAGGCTTCCGATAACGCAGCTTAGCATCAAGAATCCGTGCAACCTCCCATTCGTGCTCTCCGGCGTCGTCCACAATCGTCGGTTGCGGTTCTGATGGAGGTGGGCCTGCAACCGGCGGTGCATATCGATCGAGTAATTTTACGTTGAAACCATTGTGGTTGCGCATAGTATTCGGCATGTCTAATTTGTAAGTATTCTTATAGATGATTCTACTTACCGTGTATGGTCCAGTGCGCTTGTAATCGAGCTTCTTCGATGGCCTAGTAGTCCGCAGGTGCTTGGTTGAGAGCCACACTTTATCCCCGACTTGGAAGGTGATTTCTTTGGCGCCAGCATAGTTAGATTGCCGCTTTTGAGCTCCCAGTAGGTTTTCGCGGAGGACTCAATGAGTCTCTTCTAGTCCTTTAAGCACAGCATCCGCTTGGATCTCCGACTTCAGGTGCGATGCTGGCAGCTTCGGTGCTTTAAACTGCATCTGGGGATTGCGATGGTAAAAGGCCCAGAATGGGGTCATTCTCGTTGAAGTGTGCCTGGAGTTGTTGTACGCGAATTCCGGCAATGGGAGGAGCTCGACCCAATTATCCTGTTCGTAGTTGCAAAAGGCGCGGAGGTACTGTTCCATGGTCTGATTTTGACTTTCCGTTTGGCCGTCGGTCTGTGGATGGAATGCGGTGGAGAGTCAGTGATTGATGCTCAGATGAGAGCAGACTCGAGTCCAAAATCGGCTGGTGAATTGCGTGTCACGGTCGGTGATGATATTATCTGGTACACCATGTTTGCAGATCAAGTGCTCGAAAAACATACGTGCCAACTCCGGTGAGTCGATATCCCTTCGGCAGGGTAGGTAGATCGCCATCTTTGTCAGTCGATCGACTATTACAGCGATGCCAGTGAAGCCCGAGTTTGTTGATTCCGGGAGGTCCGTGACGAAGTCCATGGTGATTCCTTCCCAAGGGTGGAGAGGTGGTGGTAGTGGCATGTTGACTCCGTGGCGAGCATGGCGCGGTGCCTTGATTCTGTCGCATACTTCGCAACCGGCAATGAACTTTGGGACTGCAGCATCTATCACGGGCCAGTAGAAGTCTCTAGATACGAGTTCAGCAGTACTAAGAGCTCCGAAATGACCGGATTCGGGGTTATCATGAGAAAGACTTGTCACTTTGTTGCGTAGCGAAGCGTCCGCCAGTAGGCATGTTCTCCCTTCGTAGGTCAGAGCTCCCGAGATGACTTTCCATTGCTCCTCGGTAGGTCCATCAGGCCCACCAGCTTTCGACGGGTCAGGGTATCCGACCATTGGAGTGTCGACGATTCTGCGTTTCACGTCGGCGGCCAACGAGTCGGAGGCCTGAGCTCCCTCGATTGCCGGTAGGAGGGCATCGTATGGTTCAACGGTAGTTACTGCCAAAGTTGCCAAGAGTCGTGCGGTGCGCCTTTCGTAGCCTTCTTCATAATCAGGTCGTCTGGATGGTTTGTCGGCAGGGTTCTTCTTTCCCTCCAGGTGTTCGATAGTAAAGTCGTACGAAGAGAGGATTTCCGCCCAGCAAGCCTGTCTCCGGGAGAGCACTTTTGACATTTGAAAGTATTCGAGATTCTTGTCGTCGTACCGTATCAAGACCTTATGATTTGCTCCCTCGAGATAGTGTGGCCATTGCTTCATAGTCTCCACGATGGCTAAGAGCTCCCGATCGTACGTGTCGTAATTCTGTTCGGCAGGAGAGCATTTTCGAGAGTAGAAGTTGACCGGTCTGAGGGTTCCGAATCAGTCATATTGATTAAGGATGCCGGCGATCGCAAAGCCACTTGCATCGGTCTGGAGAATGATCGGCTTTGCCGGGTCGAAATGCTGGAGGATCGGTGCTCCAGTGAAGGCCCTCTTCAGCTTCCGAAATGCGAGTTCGGCCTCACCAGTCCATTCTCATTTGTAAGTAGCCTTATTTGACATCTGGCTGGTTTTCTGTGCGTTTGATGTTTCTGTCTTCTTTAGTAGCTCCGTCAGGGGTAACGTAACCTTTGCATATTTCCTGATGAACCGTCGGTAGAAGTTCGCGAATCCCAACAGCACCAGTACATCCAGTACCGACTTCGGAGTAGGCCAGTCTTCGATGGTGGATATGCGGTCTGATTCCATGCCGATCCTGTCGGAGTTGATGATAAATCCGAGGAAACCAACTCCTGAGACACCGAATTGGCACTTCTCGGCCTTGCAATAGAGACCGAATTCCTGTAGCCTTTGTAGCACTTTCCGTACGTGATCTTCGTGCTCCTTCTCGTTGGTCGAGTAGATGAGTATGTCGTCCAGGTAACACATGGCGAAGTCGTCGATATAGGGCCGTAGGCAGTCATCGATGTAGGCCTGAAAGGTCGCCGGTGCGTTTGTGAAGCCGAAGGGCATAACTCGGTATTCGAATTGGCCGTACCCGGTTAGAAATGCGGTTTTATATTCGTCGCCTTCCTTGATTCGGATGAGATGATAGGCATTCCGGAGGTCCAGTTTAGTGAAAATCCGAGCTCCGCGTAGTCTGTGGAGCATTTCCGAGATCAAAGGTAGGGGGTACCGGTTCTTGATTGTCCCTGTGTTGAGGGTCCGGTAATCCACACAAAGCCATAATCCTCCATCCTTTGTTTTGGTGAATAGGATCGGTGCTGCCGCCGAGGATGATGACCGCTGGATGAAGCGATTCGCTAGGTTCGTCTCGATACAGGCTTTGAGCGTTCTAAGTTTGAATTCTGAGAGATTGTAGATTCGTCCATATGGTAGTTTGAAGCCTGGTTCCAGGTCAATCGCATGGTCAATGGAAAGGTGCGGCGCGAGTGTTTCCGCCTTGGCTTTACTAAAAATGTCCACGAATTCCGAGTACACCGCGGGAATGAAGCCCCCATCATCTGTGGATATCCTTTCCATATTCGCTCCATCTAGCAATGTCAGTCGATGCCGTATTTACAGGGATGGGATATAGAGAAGCGAAGAAACGGTAATCCAGGACGCCTTGTCGTTAGCGGTTCGCTCACAAGGAGCCATGCCCCGCCGTCCAGTCACTCCCTTCGTGTCTCGGCGAGCCGGTAGCAGTTATTCCGGATTCCCATGTGGACCCCCTTCCGCCTCAACTACCGCCGCTGCTCCCTGCTTGTCGCGTCCAGCGCCTGGGCTTCTCACCTGACAACGTGGTGATCTCCATAGTCGCTCCCAGCAGACCGGTGCATTCCCCTATCCGTTGGCAAATGCCTCAACGACCTCCTCGCCAGCTAAGAGATCGTCGATTGCTGTAGCTCCACGAAGTTCAATATCTGGAGCAGGCGTGTCGTTGTCACGCTCCGGTAGCTTCTCGTGTTCTTCCGGAGGAAGTTTGTCCTCACCACTCAATAAATCCGCAGCCTGAGGACCGTTAGGTGACCGTAAGACAGTCAATCTGCGGAGGCTCCAATCAATTTCCGGGTTACGGGCCCTGAACCACGGTAGTCCAAGTACCAGATCGTAGGCTCGCATCGGTACGACAAGCACTTCCGGTTCTGTAACTGGGGCGAGATGCTCCATATACTGAACTGTTATTGTCGTCTTTTGGCTATCCTTCGCATGTTGCATAATCTGTTCGCCCAAGCCGAGTGTAGTAATGTGTGCCACTTCATGTGATATCCCGAGTTTCTTAAGTAATGTTGGAGCCATAAAGATGCTTGTAGCTCCGCAGTCAATAAGAGCTCGTAGGCGTTGCATCTCGCCGTGTGTATCTCGTATCTGAATCTCGTGGATTATCCGAGCAGAATCACGTGTTTCTGTACCGCATAGATATTGACTCAACATTTGTGCTCTCGGGCTCTCCAGGATAACCTTCGATTTTAGTGCGATCCGATGAGGTTGTATCTCGTCCAAAGTTGCCATCAAAGCCTGCGACCCCTCTTTTCCCAACTAACGCTCACTCTCTTCCAACCTCCCCTGCCGAGCTAAGTACCGGGGGAGGTAGGTTAGTTTTTTGCCTGCTGGGTATCGAAAGATGGCTGCCTTTTGATCTGTCGGTTTCCCCAATCTTTGCCATCTCCTGGAGTGAGTTTATCGGGGAAAGTCGCACTGGAGTATCTCGGGCACTCAAATGACATGTGATCGCCGGCGCAACGTGAGCATTTCCCGCTAGCCTTCCGCTTCTCATAGACCTCCGATGATACCCACGGTGCTGCGGGTAAATCAGATCATTTTCCGCCTCCGCTCGGCTTCGGCTTATTGGGCTTTTGTGTTTCCTTTGGTGCATCCTTAGATTCTGGAATGGATGGTCGGTATCCGCGTTTTTTGCCGCCTTTGTAGGATGTTTCTCCGTATTGCCTTTGTTGTTGTGATTGGTCGTATTTCTGAGGTTTGGTTTCGACATCCACTGCTCGATCTAACAGCTCGTCGATACTGTCGAACATCCCATCCTTATTGGAAAAGGGCCTGATGTTTGGATGTAGTTCGGGTTTGAGGCCCGCCCAGATCATATGGTAGCACGATAGCATCTGTTGCTCTTCATCCCAGCCAGCTTCTCTCCAGTTTCGTCGTAGTTGGTTAGCATATGCTCGTACGCTCTCATCGGGGTCGTGGTGACCTTGGCGAAACCCATGGTAGAGTCGGGTGCCGGTGTTGAGTTTGCGGTCCTTCTCGCCGTACATGGGCTGGATTTCGTTAACGAAAAGGTTGAAATCGTGCATGCATGGGGAATCGTTGGTAAGTAGGTCCTGGCCCCAGGTGATTGTGTCGATCATGCGCGTCTTATGTAGGGTATAATCGCAGTGGTTGCTCCAGCTTCCGAGGTGATCGAGCGCATACTGGACCTTGTCGGAATCACCATCGGAGAAGAGGTGGCTGTGAGTTGGGAAGTTCCAGTAAAGAGAGCCGAGAAAGGTGTCTAATGTGCGTCCGCCTCCGCAGAATTGTCTTGGATGAGTGAGGTCGAATTTGTCGTTTTTGCTGGTCGATTCTCGTCGGGATAGTAGTTTGGTCATCTGTTGGAAGAGGAATTTGATCATTCTCTCCTGTCGTTCCACTGTAGCTCGCTGCTGCTCCACTCCATCTGCCAAAATAATATTCGGTCGTAAGGGGGCGCGTGGATCAACATCTTCATTCCCGTCATTCTCCTCATCGTCGGTTTCGCGATCATCAGTCTCATCGTCAGTTAGGCGTTCTTGATCAGAATTATTGTCGATTTCCGCCTCTGGGAGAACTCTGGGAGAAAGCTGTTCAATAGGGGAAATTCGACTCGCAAGACTCGGAGTGCCATGACCGATCGATGCCCTCATGGTCTCTGCGCTTCCACGCTCATTAGCTGTGCGAAGTGGGAATCTATTCGTCTTCGTATGGGGCATTCTAGTGGTGGAATTGCGTCGTTCTTGTACGTGTGGTGACGCGTCGAAAAATGGGGTAAAATCACACCCCTCGAAATCCTGTGAGCGAAACGTATCTAATTACTGAAAAACCGATAATTGTGTAAGAGCACGTACGCCTGCCTCCGGCTGCGTAGGGATCAGGGTGGTAATATGTGAGATACGGTTGCACACGTGGCCTCGAGTGATCTTAGGTGTAGAAGTGTAGTAAGATTATCGGTGAGTGTTGTACGGTATCCGGTGTCCTGAACCTCTCTATTGACCTAAACTCACTGACTCTCGCTAAGTCTAATTGACACGTACACAAGAACTAAAGTGCGGCTCCGCCGCGCTCAACCCTAAACCAACCCACGTGATGACCGCACTCAAATCAGTCCCCACACTCCTCCAGGGCGGTATCACGACAGTAGTGCTAAACTCCAAAGAAAACAAAGATAGAGCTTGCCTGATGATCCTCCCAAACAATTAACCGTGGCTGTAGCTTCTCCGAAGCTCCTCGGAAGCAGTCGACCGTGCCTGCAACTCCTCCGAAACAATCATCCTCTTGCACGATATCTCTTTCCTGCAAACTTCACATCCAGCCGGAATAACCCTCCAACCTGGCGTGCCACGCCCACAAGATTTCCTCGACCTTGACCAGTACTCTCAGCCGGTGCTTTGTCATATATCTTGATCCCATAGCCGTTGACAGGGACAATCTGCAACCCCCGATCCACAGGGCGCGATTGTGACAGCGAGTTGTTTGCTCCTTCGACATGCAGGACGTTTCTCACAACTATTTCGTGTATACGGTGGCGGCCTCCATGTAGTCGAAGCCTGAACCGAACATCTCCATGCCCGATGGCCTTGCCCGCTACCCTTCCCGCAATGTAACGGATCTCCTGCCCTTCTCTTTTGGTATATTACGTATACCGTTTGAACCTTTGTCAATCTCCACAAATGTGAGAGGTGGTGGCACAGTCTAAGTACCAGCTCTCCTTCGATGGACTCTTTCCGTTCGTAACAGTCATCCAATAGTTCTCGATTGATGTCGTCGTCGTCGCTGCGGCTGCGGCTGTGGCAGTCTCTGTCTGAGCTGCACACTCCATTGGTGCCGCGCACTCCATTGGTGCCGTGCTTGGACAATACCGCGCAATGTGCCCCACCTCATGGCATCTGTAGCACTCCTGAGTATGCCTGCGGCGATGCTTGTCACTCTCCGAACTACTACCATCACTCTCACACTGCTATCACGGGACTTCCGGGACTTCCGAGTCTGCCTCCGTTTATCGCTCTTCGTCCGCAACTTTGAGAACATGGCTGCCACGTCCGAATCGTCTTCCTTCTGTAATCGCGCTTCGTGCGCTTTCAACTTCATGACAATCTCCTCCGGTTTGTCGGCCAGGGTGTCGATCTTGTCGTACATCAACTGGGTGAAAAACCTCCAATCATCATCCTTCGGTACACACTTCATCAGGTAATATGTGTGCTCGCTCTTCAGCATCGTACAACTACCAGTACTTGAACTACTACCGGTATCGGCGCAAAGATTGAAGTCATTCATATAACTCTGAATCTTCGATGCGTACTCCTGTACATTGTCACAATCGCTCAATCTCACAGCTGACATCTCGTCTCGCAAAGCCCAAACAGTCAGCTTCACCTTCGACTTGTAGTCCTCCTTCATCTGATCCCACAGCGCCTTTGCGTCTTGCTGAACGCCATACTGCTGCTGCAATGACCGCTCCATCGCGAGGAGAATGGTCGACCGCGCGATTCCGTGCTGCTTCTTCCATGCTTTAAACTCAGTCGCGTCCTTCACATCCGGTGCTTCCTCTGTACGGACGACAATGCCGAGAACCTGCTTCTGCTCCAAAAGTGTTTCGATGTCCAAACTCCAGCTCTTGTAGTCCGTACCATCAAACTTCTTAATTGTGATCGCTGTCGATTCGGCCATCTTGTCGTCCGTACACAGGTCGAGTCTGTCTGTACTCCTCCAAGACCGTGTCGATGATGCCGCAATTCGAAATCTAAATCCGAGTCGAGTTCGTCAAACCAGTGAAGTGCCCGAGCTCATAACCTGTTGTACGGTGTCCGGTGTCCTGAATCTCTCTATTGACCTAAACTCACTGACTCTCGCTAAGTCTAGTTGTCACGTACACAAGAACTAACGTGCGTCTCCGCCACGCTCAACCCTAAACCAACCCACGTGATGACCGCACTCAAATCCGTCCCCACAGTGAGGATCTAAGTCCTCACGAGCAGTCGAGATATGGTTGCACTTACCCGGACGCATTATGTGCTCGCCGTTGCAACCCTAACCTCTAGTACACGACCTCGCCATTACAACGGCACGCTGCAAATCCCATATGAGCAGCGACGATGAGAACTAGTTTATCGACACCAATGGCAAGCGTACGGTTCCCATGCTGCCACCTCTGCCTCCTCCGACTATGGCCGTTTCTCGTGAACGTGGTGACGGCGCACCACCAAGTCGTGGCCGGCGCTACATGGATAGCATACTGACAGCTGCAGTTTCTCCTAACAATGCGGTACAGATTCCTCTGCTTCATACAGCAGCTGCTCCAAGGATCTCTAAGTACGGCTCTCTGAGCTCATCCCCGCCACTGCTGCACAACGCCGAGCGAGCTACACCGCACTCTGATCACAAGCCACCATGATGGTCGCCGGCTTCAAATATCTCTGGCATCGAGAGTAATCCTTCAAGGAACACTAGGCGTGAGAGTAACCCGTCCAAGATCTCTCCACAGCTTATCAAGCAGCATACCACAGTTTCAACCATGACAACCACCACCACCACTACCCATACTTGGAAGCACTGCATGAGCTTAAGTTCACATCAGAAACAGATGTTCATAACATATTTCGAGAGAGGAATGACTAATGGAAGCCCAAAGACCCTGGCCTGGAGAGAAGAAGTAAGGAGAATAACTGGGCTTAGTCTAGAACAAGTTGGGGTATGTATGTTCATTCTTGGGTGAAAGTGCTAACACATGCACAGCAGCGAAGCTGAAACATGCGCAAAGAGTCTACGAATGACGAGATTAAAATGTGCGAAAGAAGTGCTCAATTGGTGCTCAAGATCAAAGATGTTATCGAGGAGCTCGAAGACTGCTCTATCAGCGAGGAGCTTCTTGATGTGCTACCGAAGTTACAAGCAGAGACTGTACGCTCCCAATTGCTTCACTCCTTAGGCTGCTGCTGACGGATGAATGGAATGAGATTGTAGCTTCTGTAAGCTAAATGGCAGATTCCGGATTGGAACCACATTAGTACCCCGTGGGTAGCTTATGGTGTCTGGGCTCGGTGTATGGTATATGGGTATATACATTTACATATGAGTATATATGGCAACATACACTCGAGTACGCAGTTAGAGCCGTATTGATAAATATATGTCGATATATGCGTATATAGACATATATTTGTAGATACGTGAAAACTTTGAATAACTTGTGAATTATAAGCATATTGCCATATATGGCAACATACAGTCGAGTACGCTGTGAGCTGTATAGATACATATATGTCAATATATGCGTATATAGACATATATTTGTAGATACGTGAACAAATTTGAATAACTCATGAAATATAAGCATATTGGCATATATGGGAACACTGGAGTACGCTATTAGGGCTGTATAGATAAATATATGTCAATATATGCATATATAGACATATATTTGTGGATACATGAACAAATTTGAATAACTTGTGAACTACAAGCATACTGCCATATATGGCAACATACACTCGAGTACGCTGTGAGCTGTATAGATACATATATGTCAATATATGCGTATATAGACATATATTTGTAGATATGTCAACAAATTTGAATAGCTTGTGAATTATAAGCATATTGGCATATATGGCAACACTCGAGTACGCAGTTAGGGCTGTATAGATAAATATATGTCAATATATGCGTATATAGACATATATTGGTAGATACGAGAACAATTTGAATAACTTGTGAACTATAAGCATATTGCCATATATGGCAACATACACTCAAGTACACTGTGAGCTGTATAGACACATATATGTCAACATATGCGTATATAGACATATATTTGTAGATACATCAACAAATTTGAATAGCTTGTGAATTATAAGCATATTGGCATATATATCTCCATATATCTATATACATACAAGTATCGGCATTTAAATAAGAGCTAACGTTCAATTGTCCATATAAGCATATATATGCAAATACAGATGTATATTTATCTCTAAATACACTGTTGGGACGACAGCCCTTGCTTATTTTTCAGATGCTACGAAAATATCCCGTTAGACGTGCGAGTAGATAGCATCAGTCACCATCTGCAAATCAGTTCGGTTGCATGTAGGAAATTCCAGCCGTGTTGAGAGCTTCCTCACCACCATCCATTCCCTCGAGCTCCCTTATAGAGCCGGCAATCAGCTCAGCTACTTTGTCAGTCTCTTCTTTGCCATCGAGGGTTACCATCTTCAGGAAGTTACGACGGTAACCTTGAGTGTTTTGGATGGAGGTCTGCGGGAACATTCGGCCCAACTGGTTGACTATTCTTGGATGCTCAGGGATTTCACAATGATCTTCTTACGGATCATAACTTCCCTATCGGAAACTCCGATATTATCGAAGAACTCCTCCAGGTCTAGTTTGTGCTCTTTACCCACACCCACGATGCACTCATCCCACACGAACTCTTGAATCTTCTTGAGAACGTCATCAGGAACGTTATAGGACTAGATGGCTAACATTAGAGTTGACAAACAGCAATAGTGGGCATAGGAAACAAACCTCAGAGCGCTCTTCCTGGTTATAAATCTCCCTATTGACGACCTCCTCGTCAATGCTGTCGCCGCCCTCAGAAGCTTGAGCAACGAGCGATTTCTTGATCTGCTTGTGGAGCTGTCTGGTGGCCTTGTTGATAACCGGTGCAGCTTCCTGCACTACGACGAGCTACGACAGGTTAGCTATGCGCGATGACGTCAATGACTGGTGCATACCTTCGCATCACCCTTGTTACGGCGAACCATCTTGAAATCTGGGACTGGATGAGAATCGATGGATAACGAGTCGTTGGATCACGGTTGTTCGATGACGGTTGTAGATAGTAGTTGCTTGTAAAGAAACGTATGGGGATGTAGAGAGATGAAGTGCGGATGCTAAGGTTAATCAACGCGGGATGTATCTTGGCGCATAGCCGAGCTGCCAAGGCCGACTTCGCGTACTGATAGGTCGTCACCGATGCTAGCCGACACCATCAACATTAACAAAACTTCAACATCAACGAGATGCCGCGTTCCAGCTCGCAGGCATCTTCGACATCGCTGGCCATCGGCCACCTTGCCAGGTCGGAAGCTCAGAACAAGTATCATGACGAGCTTACAGCGGAGATTATCCTTCGAGGTGATGGGCTCACGAAGCGAGATGTGAATAAAGCCACAATCTTTTTGCGCGCCAATATTAAAGATGCTGTCCGAGTATGTATGCTACTCTTTGCTGTACGGATCCGATAGCTAATTTACTTCAGGGTTGGCTCGATGCCAGAGTTCCACTGGCCAGATCTATGAGCGAGTCTACCAGTCCACAATCCAACATCTCACCATCATTCCGCCTTCATACAGGCAGCCCTGTGCCCAGTGGCCCTGTGCCCAGTAGCCCTGGGCCCAGTAGCCCTGTGATTCATAGCTTTGATATAACGGATCGTGAATTTCAGCCAACTTCACCATCTCGATTCGTGAGAGGTTCGCCAGCGTCGCAACAGAACATATACATCATGGCGCCTCCCCCTTTGCCCATCACGGCACATACTACCTCGCAGGGAATGCAGACGGATACTGTCCAATCTCAGCACCCGCCAGAATTCAATAATAGCAAGATGATTACCGATCAGGGGGTTCAGACTGATACCATGCAACCCTACAATCCACCCGAATTCAACACCGAGACAACTACCAATGGCATCGACACCCATACCACAGAGATGGGGTACGATAACAAGCATCAAGGGATGGCGGATCAGCAGATGGCGGATCAAGAGATGGCGGATCAGGAGATGGCGGATCTTGGAATGGAGCTTCAAGACCTAGAAATGGAGGATCAAGAGGGTAGGCATCTGTGTGCCGTCGATCTTGATTTTATCACTGAATATGAAACTATAGAACAAGAATCGCCACTGCAGCCCGAATATCTAGAGCTTGCGCACACTCTGCTGAATCTGGGTTTAAATAAGGTCCAGCAATTGTTAAAGGCATCCATTACTGATCCACCCGTTCTATCTAACGATGCATGCTTAGTTCCGTTCAACATTCAAAGGAACTTCAACCAGTTTCACCAAAGTCAAAGGTGTCCCTACGAAGAAATTCCGTCCAGATGAATCCAGATACTTTGCCGAGCAGCTGAACAGCTGGGGTTCTCGACGTGACAATCTACAGCGCGAGGCTGAACAAAAGAAGTAGAAGCAAGCCAACTCCAAGAAGAAACGTTTGGAGCGTGAGTGTGCTGCTCTGAAATCAGACTACAATTGGGCTTCTAGCCTATCTCTGAATTGCAGCATCGTTGAATAGGGATGCTAGGATAACCCTATATGCACCGAAGCGGAAAGAAGAAGCAGAGGTAATGATATGGTTCTGTATTTTTAGCGGTATGTTTGGATTGAGTCATTTTCTATCTTTGGCGGTGTTTAGGTTGAATCATTTTGTATCTTTAGCGGCAGTTTTGGGGGGATGATCTTATATCTATA
>Ga0307512_10005076_pt1 | contig 13984 bp, 15 predicted proteins | sample 14_EM_MG_FD_200267 | JGI IMG/M metagenome (GOLD analysis project Ga0307512, IMG submission 200267) | Populus trichocarpa ectomycorrhiza microbial communities from riparian zone in the Pacific Northwest, United States - 14_EM | ecosystem: Host-associated > Plants > Roots > Unclassified | place... | reverse complement strand
AGATTGGACAGTATATTTCAGACATGTAAAATACGATAATGGTGGAGCCAATGCAACGGCAAGCGATGTATACGAAGCGAAGACTGTATTGCAATAAGTGAGAAAATCTCAAAGCTAAACATAAATGAGAGTGCGGCATGTGGCTATCGGCTGAAGCAAGGCATAAACATCGCCAGGCGTTGTGTAAATGGCAACTGCATAACTGCAACCCCTGCGAAGAGTGTAACATACGTGTCGTTCCGATGGTGCGTATACGTCACCACATTCCGGACGCAAAGTAAAGGAAGCCTGACGCCGGAGCGCCGAGCGTAGTATACAACGCGACGCATCGCAAGAATTAGAGGCATGGTATAATCGCCGCCGCAAGGGAGGTATGGAACACGACCCGTCGCTTGGGCGACGGGTCGCGTCTGATTCTCCGTCAGAGGGTACGAGGTTCCGCCAGAGCCGTCAGAGCCGTCCGGAACACCCAGGTGTTTCAGACGGAAACTAGGGTTGTTGCTGATGTGGGTCACTCTCCTCCATTCCAGCTATCCAGTAGTCTTTCCGGAGGTGTGATTTAATACTGCCAGCCTTTGGCCTGTTGAGTTGCATCATGGAATAGTAGTTGTAGTTCAACCAGAACAGTGTCATCAGGGTGAAGTAGTCAATGTAGTCATTGTACACAGATCCCCCAGCAGTGACAGTTCCACCCAGTAATACTACTCATACTTCCAACAGGCTCAAATGTACTTGGCTACAGTGTGTTTCTATGTCACGGTCTGACCTGCCTTGTGTTGGGGGAAAGCAGATGGGAGTAAGGGACTGATACTAAGGTGGGAGCGAATTCAGTACCAAGATCAACTGCTGAACTCTTTGCAGTAATCAGTGGTAATAGTGTGCAATACATCATGTTTTGAGACCAGGTGATTGAAAAATATCATAAGTAACTCTGGTAGTCAATAACCTTTCTGCTGGGGAAGTAGACCTCCATAGTACTCAAACCTTTGGCAATTTTGACAATTCCAGATTATTTTCCATCTTTTGACACTGGCCAGTTGGTAACAAGATTCACAGTCTGTCCCTTGTATAGAAGAGATGGCAGAAACCGTGGCATGTTGAGTGCATAATTTGTGTCACACAGTGTCTTGATTTGGTGGCAAAACTTTCAGCTGGCAATATACATCTGTACCACTGACTCAATTGTAGGCCGATATAAATATTGTAATATGAGCTTCACTATCTTCAAGGCTGTGAAGTTACTAGATTAGGGATTGCCATAGACATGGCTGGTCATGCAATAATGGAGAGCTGTGGGTATGCGTGTCCTCCTTGCATTCATGAGAGCTTTGTTGATTGATCTCCATTGACTCTCTTCTGCAATTGAAAGATTCACCAAGGTTGGGTGTATGTTCGTGGTCGAATGGTTACTATCCTCGGCGGCCATGAGATCGAGTCGATGGTTACTGTATGATTTGATGATGGTGGCTACTTCTCAGGTGGCCAACAGCATTGCCATTATTCATTGATAGCATACCTCATAGACAGGTCATGGCAAAGGTTCATTGGCTGGTATCGACTTTCCTTTCAGCAGTTGGAAGATCAAGGGAAAAGCAGAGAGAACATTTGCCAATCAAGCCTGGCTCCAGGTGAGCACTATTTACTTCCGGAAGCACTAGACATTCTCCTGCCATTCACAGTATGTGAGACTGTTCTGATTTGCACACTGGAGGGGGTGCCCCTCCAATTCATTGTAACCATCATTGCCTAAAGCACCCGATAATATGCATAGTAGTTGTATTTGGCACCTGGATTGTGTCGAGAGTAGAAGTCGACAGGCCTGACAATCTTGGAACCATCATACTGGTTGAAATCCCCACCAATTGTAAAGCCACATGCATCAGTCGGTTTAATATTTCCCACTGCCAGTTGGAAATGCTGCAGGATTGGTGCATTAGTAAAGGCCATATTCAACTTACAAAATGCCACCTTGACATCCTGAGTCCATCTCTATTTGATCTGTTCACACATCTGGGGAATTGCTACATTCTTCTGTAGGTCTGATATTGGTGTTGCTGCCTTTGAATATGTCCTAATGAACCGCAAGTACCATTGCATGTATTTGAGGAGCACAAGTATGTCCCAAGTGGACTCTGAGGTTGGCCAGTCCACAATCATAGAAATACATTCTGACATCATTCCAATCACATTAGGGCTAATGGCAAATCTGAGAATGCTGACCTGCAAGACACTGAAATGTCACATTTCAGCCTTGCCATAGAGACTGAATTGTCCTTGTTGTACCATCAAATGTCATACCTGCTCCTCATGCTCCTCCTCATTGCTTAAGTAGTGCAGTATATCACCCAGCTGGCACACAGTGATGACTCCAAAACAAGGCTGAAAACAGTTGTCAACATAGGCTTCAGCAGCAAGATGTAAATCAGTCCGGAAGGCACACTCAAACCTCCCAGACACTCCAGTCAGTCTCAGCAGTAGTGCCAAGTAATTTCAGATGCTTCCAGGCCCCCCTGGAGCTAAGCAAATTACTCTCAGACTATGCAAGAGGATTCTCAGGTGCTCCTGAATGCACCTACAGTTGTGGAGGTGCATTTCAGATGCTACAATATTTTACTTATAGGATAGTCACATATTAGAGTAGCTGAGACCTTTGGGCAGATCTGGGGGAGACTTTGAGAGTAGGTGAGACCTCTGTGCAGCACTGTGGGAGACTATAAACTTTGTGCCATATTTCTCACCACAGTGTTGCTCAGGGTATTATATCCACACGGCATTTTGTCAATAGCATATGTCTTCATTACAGTCACAGAATTCAGGCTGTTTTAATATGGCATGTGTCATCAATCTAAGTCTATAGATATACATATGGTCAATTGGGATGCAGAGAGTACTTGATTGGAATCAGAGGAGCACCTGGAGACACCAATCTTGTGAACGTAGAGAGGTGCCTGGATGATGGCATCCTGTGAACTTTGAGATACAATTGAAGGCCGTGATAGAGCAAGATTGGAGATGCACTTGAAGGCCCTGATCGAGCAAGTTCGGAGATTCACATGGAGGTCATGCTTATGCCAACTTTGAGGCCATGATTGTATGAGGTTGGAGATTCACTTGAAGGCCTGGATCGAACAAGTATTGAGATGCCCTCAGAGACAATAATTGTGCCAACTTGGAGTCCTTAATCGAGCAAATTTATACAAGCACTTACAGGCTATGATCCTGCAATCTTGGAGGCTATGATGGAACGAATATCGCGATGCACCTGAAGGTCAAGATCGAGTGATTACAGACAGGAACTTGGACCCAATGATGCTGTGAACTTCGAGGCTATGATTGAGCGACATGGGAGATGCGCCTGAAGGTAATAATCACACAAGGTTGCAAATGCACCTGAAGGCCATGATCAAGCGAGGTTGCAGATGCACTTCAATGCCATGATCATGCGAACTTGGAAGCCATCCATGTATGAATGTCCAGATGCACTTGAAGGCTGGGATCAAGTGGGTTTCATGGTTCACTTGGAGGTCATAATTGTGCAAATTTGGAGGCCATGATGGAGCCAGTTTGGAGATGCACTTGAAGGCTGTGATCTTTCAAAGCTTCAGGCCATGAATGAGCAACATTGGAGATGCACTTGAAGGAGATGATAAAGGTATGTTGCGGATAGACTTGAAGGCCATCAGCGAGTGAGTTTGGAGATACACCTGGCTGGGATGATAGTGCAAAGTTGGAGGGTGTGATCAACCAAATTTAGAGCTACACTTGAAGTTGGTTGATCTGGAAGCGGCATATCAGAAGGGAGACGAAACAGGTGCGGTGACTCGATCCATTCGTTGACTCTTCATCATCAAATTGGAGTGTGTTGGGTACCACAAGGTCTATCAAGACAGGAGCGATTGGAGATTAGAGATGACAGCTGAGAAATGGGAGACTGGCAGGCAGTGGGAGACAGTCGATCTTTTGATAATAGAGTACTGAGTGTATGCATCACTTGATGTATGTGGTACTCCGTATATTCACTACTCGGTGTATGCAGATAGTATTGTATACATTCCCCAATGCATGCGGTGATCAGTGTATGCAGTACTTGGAATATGACATTCTCTGTGTATGCAATTCATGGTGTATGAAGTGCTTGGTATATGGTGTATTCAGTGATAACATATGATTATGGCGCAGAGAGATAGGGAGGAATGACTTAACTTTGTGTTTTTACATGATGGCAGTGTTGAGAACAGGAAAGTGAGGAATGATAGGAGATGGGGGCAATCATGGTGAGCAAAAGAGAATGTTGCATATATGGTTTATCTCCTGTCGTATGGCTTCAGTTGGGCTGATGCACAATCTCTCTAAGATGATGGTCATTCCATACTCAGCTGGAGATGCCACTCAGCTGGAGATGCCAGCTGAGTGTGCATGAATGTGTACAAGACATACAAAGACATACTCCGACTACCGCGTATATAAGTCCATGAATGTACCTGTACTTTAGTATATACAAGCTTCTAGCAATCAGTATTTCAACAGGTTATGAGCCCGGTTATCGCTACTATCGAAAATCTCACGATCTTTCCTACGATCTCCTCCACGATCTCCAAAAAGAGCCTCAAGAACCCTAAACCTTGTCACCGTAGCGACAACCGCATAAACAACGCTGAAAACCTCAACACCATCTCTACGATCTCACGATGACTTCCTCCGAACTCGCCTTCAACAAGATAAGGTGGGGTAACAGCCCTATGCTCACTCCCGACAACTACGACGAGTGGACAGACGACATTCTTCTCATCCTGTCAGCCATGAAAGCATACGCAATCGTTACCGGAGGGGATCCTGAACCGCAGCCACTTGACTTCGACCACGATGACAACTATGATGATTGGAAGGCTAAGGAAGCCGAGGCTGCGTCTATGATCAGACTTTCCTGCTCCACGGAAGTACGGCGCATCGTCAAAGGTATACGAAATGCTCCCGACATGTGGAACACACCAGCAACGAGTCTGGACACCGCCGGATCTTATATCGGCAGGCAGGACATCCTTCGTCAGTTCCGTTCTTGCCGACCTAGGGAGGATGAACCACTTAAACCATACTTCACCAAGCTCAGTAACTACCGCATACAACTGGACCATATTGACAATGCAGTCACCAATTGAGATTTCCGCACGCAAATATTCACATCACTGCCATCTCAGTATGCGATGATATTAATGGTCCTAAAGCATAGAAGGCCATTACCTACACCCGAAGAAGCCATGCATGACCTCCTAGAGGAAGAAACTACTGCCAGCCTCACCAAAGAACTTGGAGATGCATCCATGGGGGCCGCCCTTTTCACTCAACGAGGCGGCTACTGTGGCCGAGGCCAAGGCCGTTGGCGTGGTGGACGCGGAGGACGCGGTGCACACGGTGGACACGGTGGAAGCAGTGGAACCAGAGACAGCCACGAAAGTAAGTGCACCTATTGCATAATTGACAGCCATACTACAGATGCATGCAGGAAGTGGAAACGCACCCAGGAGGGAGGAAACAACGGAGGAAACAATGGAGGAAACAACGAGCGCATTAGCTTCCAGTGCGGGCTCCCAGGACACGTCAAAGTCGATTGCGTCTCCTACAAACGTATAAAGGAGTGGTGGAAAGTGATGAAAGCCACTGCTACAGCAGCCTTCGCTACGACCGGAGACTGCAATCCCTTCTGACTAACCGCCGCCGCCGCTGTGGCTCTGAAGTAGGTCGTTGATTCCGGAGCGTCACACCATATGTGCAATGACCGCACCAGCTTCTCCACGTACAAAAAACTCTCACTGCCTATAGTAATGGAGCTTGGAGACAACAATTCAGTCACCGCCACACACTACGGAATCTTCGACATCATACAAAGCTATCAAGTTGAAGCCCTCCATACTCCTACTTTTCGACTTTCCCTTCTATCGATCAACAAATTGGATCTGAGCGGGCATACGACTATATTTCGGAACAGAAAATGCTCCATAACTTCGCCATCTTCCCGCAGTCTCGCCGGAAAAATAATCAATGGCCTATATATCATAGTCCCCGCAACCGCACTCCTATCATCGTCTACCGGGAACGGAAAAAGGAGAACGAGAGACAGCTCACCTTCAATTGAGCCTACAATTGAGCCTACAATCGAATCATCAAGAGCACCTATCGCAGCCAAAACTAAGTCCACTCGAAAGTCTCTCACAATCTCAGAGTCAAGAATTTGGCACCGACGACTAGCTCATATGAATCCTACTGCCATAAAGTCTCTAGTCAAGGGATATACAAACGATGACTCAATGTGGACAGTCTGCATCCAGGCCAAGCACAAACAAGAGTTCATCAAAGTGCCAGTCAAGCGCACTACGAAGCCCTTTGAACTTGTACACTCGGATGTGTGCGGTCCCTTTTCTACACCGACCTTGGGAGACAATCGATACTATATACTATTCATCAATGACTACATGAGGTACACATCCGTATGGCTGCTCCCAAATAAGAAAGCCAAGACCTGCACCTCCGCCTACCAGTCATTTCAGGCCCGAGTAGACTTAATGGGATATGAGATCAAGCGATTCCGGTGCGATAATGGACGGGGAGAATACGACAATAAAACCTTCCGATATGTCCTCGCGGCCCGCTGTACAACATATGAGCCATGTCGTCCGTACGCTCACCATAAGAATGGGGTTGCCGAACGCATGATCCGTACAATCACTGGAAAGACCCGGGCGATGATAATTGACTCCCAGGCTCCAGTTCAGTCCTGGGGAGAAGCAGTTAATACTGCAGTCTATCTCCATCAGAGATCACCGAATGAAGGCCTGAAAAGAATAAATGACCGCGATGGCTATCAAGCGCCGTACAAAACGCCATATGAAATGCTTCATGGATTTGGAAAACCTACGCACGATGCCGACGGCAACGAAATATCGTATCAAGCCCCTCTCCACAACCTACATCGATTCGGATGTTATGTCAGTAGACTCATTCCCGAAGTTCAACGCCGCCAAGGCAAGTTCTGCCCGAGATCAAAGCCCTGCATGAAGGTAGGCTACACACACGAGTCAAAGTCATTGTGGAGGATATGGGATCCCGAATTCCAGAGGGTAAAAACCCAAGCAGAAGTCGTCTTCGACGAAGAGAGGAATGCACACATGTCGTGTCAGCATGGAAGCAATGAGATCGACATGTTTGGATTTCCAGAAGATGAGCAATATGTCAAAGAGACAGATACCGGAGATGAGCCTCTCCGAGATAGTCAACCTACGCAGATAGCTAAGAGATCCAAATCTCACATGCATGATGCTCCTGACGAGGAAGCAGAAAACGCCCACAGCCGGCGCCTCCGCCGAGAGGATCAGACTGCCCAGCGTTCGGCAGCAAATGCAGAAAACATCCCCCACAGCTGGCACCACAGCAGAGAGGATCAGACTGCCCGGCGCTCGGCAGCAGCAATCAAGAAATCAAGCCAAGTACCACGAGCAGCTCCAGATCCAGCTCCAGTTCCAGCTCCAGCTCCACCGATAGGGAGTCGTGTCACAAGAAGTCAAGGTAAAGTCTTCGCAGAAGCATTAACGGCATCCGCAACAGATCCATTCACTAACGCGGAAGCTATAGAAATCCCTCAACGAGATCACTAGAAAAGAGCCATGGAGGAAGAAAGCACATCGATCCTGCTCAAGAACACCTTCTCCGCTCTCAACTCCGAGACAGCATGGCAACTGCGAGTTAAGCCAATTGGCTCCAAGTGGGTTTATGAGACTAAACACAACCCTGACGGGTCCACACAGTACAAAGCACGGCTAGTCATAAAAGGCTACGAGCAGACGGATTTTGGAGCGACTTATGCCCCTGTTGGGAGGCTAACTACGTTTCGGTATCTCATCTCTCCCATCCGGAGATATGAATGGAATATGGACCACTTGGATGTAGTTACCACCTTCATAAATCCCGAAATCGACGATGATGATATCTATATGACTCTACCAGAAGGATGGCCAGAAGGTCTCAACACCCCCAAAATCATCGTCAGACTCAGAAAAGCACTCTATGGTCTTAAACAAGCTCCACGGTTATGGCACGACGATATCAATACTTTTCCACTCTCTCTTGGGTTCACACAGTCCTCAGCCGATCCCAATCTCCATCTCCGCAGCGATGGTATTCTGATACTTCTGTATGTCGACGATATCTCCATGTCATATCCGCAGGCTGCCGCCAAGGCTGCGATCGAGGTCAAGGCGAAACTCTCAGAGAAATATAAGATTACGAACCTCGGCCTGGCACGTGAATTCCTGGGCATCGAGATCTACCGCCATGAAAATGATACTGGAATCAGACTTGGTCAGAAAGCCTATATCACCACAATCCTCAAACGATTTGGCATGGAGCATAGTCACAGCGTCTCGACGCCCATGGATCCCAATATAAAATTGGACTTGGCCGAGAATCGGGGGGAGAAGGAATTGGAAGATATCACAGACTATCAAGCAGTCATGGGATCACTAATGTATTCAGCACTTGTAACTCGGCCAGATATCTCGTAGGCGGTTGCTGCTCTTTCTCGTTACAACTCGCGGCCATTCACCAGCCATATGACCGCTGCCAAGAGATTCCTTCAGTATCTCAAATCTACAGCCGATTTCCAACTACACTTCAACGGCAATGGCAGCGGCATCGGCATCGGCATCAGCATCGGCATCGGCATCGGCATCAGCATCGGCATCGGCATCGGCATCGGCATCGGCATCGGCATCGGCATCGGCATCGGCATCGGCATCGGCATGGGCGTCGGCATTGGCATCCTCATCGACAATCATTTTGTAGGATACTCGGATTCCGATTGGGCCAATGACATCGCAGACCGCAAGTCTCAGGGAGGCCATGTGTTTCTCGCCAGCAATGGAGCTATCTCGTGGCAGTCTCGAAAGCAAGGTCTCATCGCCATGTCAACTCTCGAGGCCGAATTCATCGCCTGCTCGGAGGCCTCTAGGGAAGCGAAATGGTTACTACAATTGCAAAAGGATATTCACGGTTCTCAGAAAGATTCATCACCGCTGCCAATCAACTGCGACGATCAGGGTGCTCTCACCCTTATCACCACGGGAATCATCAAAGCTCAAACTAAACACATCAACGTTTGCTATCACAACAGTCGAGATCTGCATAGACGACGAGTAGTCAACTACTCCTACGTAAACACACACGTAAGTGTGGCAGATATACTCACGAAAGCACTTCCTAAAGATAAGCATACGAAGTTCATGAAAGCAATGGGTTTATGGTAATAGAGGTCCATTTAAGGTTGGATTTAAGGTTGTTTCACTTTTCTTTTGGGCACGCGGATTTCCTTGTCTCTCTATGGATGGCCATCCTCAGGCTATGGTAGTACTCTTTCCCTGCTCACTTGCCACGCAGGGTTTAAAGGAGGCTACTATGGAAATTACAGTTGTTTGCTCCTTTGTTTGTTTGTTTTCTTGCTCCACGGAGCGTAGCAAGAGGGGGGAGTGTTGCATATATGGTTTATCTCCTGTCGTATGGCTTCAGTTGGGCTGATGCACAATCTCTCTAAGATGATGGTCATTCCATACTCAGCTGGAGATGCCACTCAGCTGGAGATGCCAGCTGAGTGTGGATGCATGGGTACAAGACATACAAAGACATACTCCGACTACCGCGTATATAAGTCCATGAATGTACCTGTACTTTAGTATATACAAGCTTCTAGCAATCAGTATTTGAACAGATAATTTCATGAATGGGTCAATATACGATATCCAATAACACACCGATGACTCACAATCTCGTAGCTATGATAACTGATATGATCCATTCTCAACGCTATCTGGTGACTTATACCCCTTATTCCAAATTTCCTCCCGTATGATCCATATTGTTGCCATATTCATCACCCATCTCTATTGCTTGTCTACAACTCTAACATCAGTACAGAGCACAAAGTTTAGTTATCCCTCAAGATCTCTCCATGCCATGATCATTTCCTAGCACCCAGTGCAGCATCCACAGAGTACAGCATACACTAAGTACATCATACACCAAGTACAGCATACACTGAGTACTACATGCACCCAAGCTGAACTGTCCTCGGTTCACTCTCATCATTACGAGGTGACCCCAGATTGTGGTTCCAGTTTCCCCTGCGCCTCCGTCCAGATCGACCGCCACCAGCACGCTGACCACCAGGACTCATAGGTAAAGTCACCTTCTCACAATCCCACGGTTGCAACATTACAAACTGATGAATCAAAACTACACACCACTGCATGCCTCCTATCGACTGTGATGAAGAGCTCCTTCACTCTCACTCGATCGAGGCCTCAATGTGGATTTCTCAACTAACTTGATGATGGCCTTCCAATGCATCACTCAGTTCACTCGATTGTTGCCTCAAGTGTATCTCAGAGGTTGCTTAATCGTCATCTTCAGTTGCACCTGGAGTATCTCTGAATCCCAGCCTGCAACCAATCCAGATATACCATGTGTTGATTTATAACGATATCGATACATACATACAGACATACAGACATCGATGACATTGAAAACCGAATATATGAGTTTTACAAATCGTTGAATGATAAGTAGTAACAACAGTTTCCAGGCACACCTGCAGCAGACCCAAGGTTGAAGTTGTGTTTTCTAGACAGCACTACAGTGATTCAAGGTGCTCCCAGGCTGGTCACCAGCTTTGTGTGGTGTACCCAAGGGTCTCGCCGGCATGCGCATGTTTTCCGCAGGTTGTTACCAGACTTCGTCTGTTTTCGCAGATTTGTTGCGTTTGCACTCAGGTGTATGTGAAGGGTGGCACTGCATTGATCCAGGTAACTCTGAGATTTGACCACCCTGGGATTCTTGTCCAACAACTCCTATATACTCCCTGAGCCTCCCAGAGACAATGTTACATTTTGCTGATATTGGAGGGTACAGAGTGTGTCCAATGACCCAAATAACATGGATTAGTAATCGAACTGCCAATATGATGTGGCATGCGGGAGTTTGTACTTGTTTCCTTCTTTCCTCCAGCGGAGGTAAATGATATTACCAAAGTGCAATCACCTGATAGTGCAACTGCCATGCAACCTGTTGAGCATCTGTGAGATCAGTGGGTGAGGATATGGGATCTTCCACATGGCTTCATTCAGATCGCAGTAGTTTACACCCAACTGTAGTCAACTGTCCTGCTTGTATCCAAGCAAGGTCAGAGCTGTCTCTGGTGATGATGATTGTGGCATAAATCCATTCGCTAGGTTTGTTTCAATATTGGTGTTCAGAGTTGTCAACTTGATGTCGGAAAGATTGAAGATTTGGCAATATGGTAAGATTATGCCTGGTTCTAGATTGATTGCGTGGTCAATTGGCCAGTGGAGTGCAAGAGTCTCAGCCATATCTCAGCTTGCTGCATGCACATAGTCCCCAGAATTCTCAGTGATATAATTTCTGTCATCAGTAACCACAGTCTCTATTTTGGCACAAGAGCACCAGGCTACATCTCGGACTTAGATATTTGAACAATGACATTGCAAGGAAACCCAGGATTTTCTGATCAAGAGGTTTACCTACAAACTGCCCAAAACGTTCATGACCATCAACTTTCCATTGTGGCACCATGACCAAGTAGCAGTTATTTATGTATCAGAGGAAATTGCCACACCTTCTGCTGCTGCTCCCTCTGTACTCATCCACCACTTGGGTTGATAGACTCATTCTCACCATCACCTTCCAAAGTGGTGACCTCCATAGTCATTTCTAACAGTTGGCTGGATTTCACAATTCATAGGGCCAACATCTGGAGGGTCTTGTTCATTGCAATGTTGTTATCAAATATAGTTACTATAAGTATTTCACTCTCGAGAACAGGACTGTGCTGACTACTCTCTCGTGGATTCCCATCTGGATACACATGGATCTCCGATATCAAGTCGATTGCTGCTGTACTCTTCCCGATATCTGGTGGCCGAAAGTTAGTGCTTTGATTATCGTGACCTTTATTGCAGTGCATTGTCACGGTTAATCCATGTGCCTTGGCTTTGCTACTTGGGGTTCATAGAGAAGTTAATCAACTGCTTGCCCAATCGATTTCCAGCTTGCTGGTTTTATATACTGACTTACCCACTATTATCCTATATGCCCACATCATAATGACCAGCACCTCTGGATTATGGACTAGGGCTAAGTGCTCAATATATTGTACTGTCATGACTGTTATTTTGCTATTGCTGACACATCTGATCATGTAACCATCATGGTCATGAGTGGTGAGGAGTTCTGCATCATGGGCTAGTTTGAGTGCATTCTCAAGTTGTGGAGCTATGAATATTCTTCAAGTGCCGCATTCAATAAGTGCTCATACTTACTGCAATTCTTTAGATTGATCATTCACCTGAACTTGATGGATAATATAGGATGAATCTGATCATGCCATGCTGCATATATATCGACTTGAGATGAGCTAATTGAGGCCCATGGAGACTACCCCCAGCATTGGTGAAGTCCGATGACATTGAATTTCCTCACATGTTGCTATTGACCAGCATATACCCAAATTATTAAATCCAAGCTCGGATGTATCCCTGAACTCTCACTGAGCCAGCTGCCTCGATAGGTTGGTTAGTACTTTGGTTGCTTACCGCCAATGGCGAGTTCCCATTTAATGTATTTGCCAAGTCCTGGTGGGGCCAGGTGATTGTAGAGGTGGGTGTATGTAAATTTTGGGCACCAGAATGTGTTATATTTGGGTAATCTACAGCATATGCAGTTTCCTTCCAACATCTGACATTTGCAGAGCTCAGGCAAGACCAAAGGTGCAGAACTGTGTATATCATTCTTGTCTGGCTCTGAATTGTCAGGGTTTGGTATATGGGCTGACTTGGTTTGGAATGGTAGAACATTGTGTTCCTTGCCACCGTATTGAGATGATTCTTCTGACAGCTCTAGCTATACAAGCAACTGTTCCTTCTGTGCGATCTTGCTATCCAGCTTGAACTCTGAATTTGCAGCTCAATTGAAAAGCACTTTGATTGTGTCAAAAGCTCCATTCCTCCAGGTTAACCACATGATGCTTAATTTGGGTTCTGGACATAGTTTGCATATGGGAATTATGAAAAACTTTTATTCTCTTTGCGGAGCCATCGCACTGCTCTCCAATTTACTTAGTTTCATTTCATTTAGACTCTCACCACTTGATTTAGTGCTTGGAGGAAGTCAATCACCCACTTTGGAGTCACATCAGGTTTGAGGTCTGTATCACTGTACGTACTGTAAATATATTTCCAAGAGGCTTTGATGCTATTGAAACATGTATCTCAGTAACTGCGTCGGTCTCAAAGCCACACCCATTGTATTGATCATCTGGGTATATTCCTGTACCTGGTCCAGATGATTGTGCCATGTACTGCGTACTCTTGCTATATATGTAACTAATCCAGGGTCTCCATACAGGAATTAGCCTAATTGCCTCTTCAAGTTAGATCATAATATGTTGCCCAGGGTATCTGCAACCATTGCTGTGCCATGGAACAGATTAGGATCAGCTATATTTAGGATTTGTGATTTTGATGTGTTTGGTTGCACAGTCTACCTGCACTGATCCTGGTTCACTTCCATCATTTCAGCATTCTGCATGTATAATTTCGTATTCTGTTCAATGCCCTTGTTGAGTATCTTACAGAGTACTTCCATCATAATTCGCATGGCAGCACTCTCAGATTCCATTCTAAGCTCAGGCTCATCTTCAGTTCAATTGTTACCCAGACCATCACTCAGGTCACTATCAAAGTTGGCAAACATTTTCTTGGTATCATGATTAATGTCATTGTTAATTTGTTTCGCCAGAATTTGTGTGAGTTGTTGAGTGTGGTTGGGGGTTACACTGCAGAGAGGAGATCATAGGTTTTCCACGCTCGAACCTGTACAAACCAACACAAATTGATATCTAGCATTGTTCATAGGAGGCATAGCAGAT
>Ga0307512_10005075_pt1 | contig 13986 bp, 12 predicted proteins | sample 14_EM_MG_FD_200267 | JGI IMG/M metagenome (GOLD analysis project Ga0307512, IMG submission 200267) | Populus trichocarpa ectomycorrhiza microbial communities from riparian zone in the Pacific Northwest, United States - 14_EM | ecosystem: Host-associated > Plants > Roots > Unclassified | place... | reverse complement strand
ACACTCCCGGATTCGCGGTGAAGGAGCACGCCCGCACCATCGACTCGACCATGGTCGGCGGTCACTGCCGGGTGCTGTTCGAGGACGTGTTCGTGCCGGACGACGCCGTGCTCGGTGAGGCCGGGCTGGGCTTCCGGTATGTGCAGGTCAGGCTGGCGCCCGCCCGTCTGACCCACTGCATGCGGTGGCTCGGTGCCGCCCGACGCGCACACGACATCGCTCTTTCGCGTGCGGTCGACCGGGAGTTGTTCGGGCAGCGACTCGCCGACCTCGGAATGGCACAGCAGATGATCGCCGACAACGAGATCGACCTGGTGGCGGCCCGAGCGCTGCTGTGGCAGGCCTGCTGGGAGGTGGCCGAGGGCGGCAGGGGCACCGAGTCGTCGTCGCGCGCGAAGGTGTTCATCAGCGAGGCCGTCGGAAGGGTCGTCGACCGCTCGGTGCAACTGGCCGGAGGACTGGGCACCAGCGAGGACCTGGTCATCGGCCGTATCTACGCAGATGTCCGCGCCTTCCGTATCTACGACGGAGCCTCAGAGGCGCACCGTATGTCGATCGCGAAGCGGGCCGCACGCCGTGCCGGCGGTACCGCCGAACACGGAAGCGGGGTCCGGTCATGAGCACCGATCTGCCCGGCCTGCCGGCCGCGGACATCGAGAAGTGGCTGCGGGAAACGCTGCCGGACCTGCTGGACGGCGGCCCTTGGCAGGCCGAGCTGATCTCCGGCGGGCTGTCGAACATCACCTATCGGCTGCGCCTCCCGCACGGAACCGTGATCCTCCGGCGGCCGCCACTCGGCGAAGTGCTCCCCAGCGCACACGACATGAAGCGTGAGTACCGCGTCCAGACCGCGCTCGCAGGGACCGATGTGCCCGTGCCCCGGACGCTGGCGCTCTGCACGGATCCCAATGTGCTCGGCTGTCCCTTCTACGTCATGGCCGAGGTGCCCGGCGTGGTCGTACGCACGGCGGAGGACACCGCCGGGCTCAGCCCCGAGGCGCGCTCCGCGCTGGCCGACGGTCTGGTGAACACCCTCGCGGATCTGCACGGCATCGACCCTTCGAGCGTCGGCCTGGCGGACTTCGGACGGCCACACGGCTACTGCGCACGCCAGGTCTCCCGGTGGGGCGAGCAGTGGCGCCGCTCGCACACGCGTCGGCTCCCGGACATGGACGTACTCCTGAACCGGCTCTCCGACCATGTGCCGGAGCACTCCGACGCCTCGATCGTGCACGGCGACTACCGCCTCGACAACACCATCGTCGACCTGGACGGCGCGCCCCGCATCGCCGGCGTCCTCGACTGGGAACTCTCCACGCTGGGAGACCCGTTGGCCGATCTCGCCATGACGCTGACCTACTGGCACGACCGCGATGACACGGACCGCGAGCTGATTCCCGTCGCAGTGGGAGTCACTACGCGGCAGGGCTTCCCCACCAGTCACGAAGTGGCCGAGAAGTACGCAGGGTTGACCGGCCGGGACCTGAGCCTCCTGCCGTTCTACATGGCCTTCAGCGCGATGAAACTCGCCGTGATCCTCGAAGGCGTCCACGCCCGGTACATCGGCGGCCAGACAGTGAGCGAAGGCTACGAAGGCGCCGGCGCGGCGGTTCCGGTCCTGGTCTCGAAAGCCCTCCGCGAACTGCGCGTGCTCGGACGGGCGTAGGCGGCGGTACGGCTGCGGCGTAGTAGTCCGGAAAGTCGACGGACTGCAGTGGCCTGGGCAAGGGCCTGGGCAAGTGTCTGCGCGGTGACGGTGAACTCGCTGAAGTCGGACTCCGCGGCCGTCGCCAACGGGCGTCTTCCTCGGCCCCCGAACGACCCGAGCAGGGTCTTCGGGCCGGTCGGCGTGTGCAACGTGTACCGCCTGCGAACTTGATCACCAGGAGGCGGCGACGCCGCGCGGCAGGCGTCCTGAGCACGGGTGACTGGCCGACCATTTCGGTGGCACCTCCTACCCGACGGCGGCTTGTTCGCCGGTCGTGAGGTAGGCGATGACCATGTCGCCCAGCAGAGTCCGGTAGTGATCGCGGCGGTCCGGTGCGGTGAGGTCCCGTCCGAAGAGGGCGCCGAAGGTGTGCCGATTGGTGATCCGGAAGCAACAGAACGCGCTGATCATCATGTGCAGATCGACGGCGTCCACCTCGGCGGTGAAGACTCCCTGTTCGCGGCCCGCACGGAGGATCCGGTCGATGATGGCGATCACCGGGGCGTTGAGTGAACGCAGCGTCGGCGAGGCGGCGATGTGCTCGGCCTGGTGGATGTTCTCGATGCTGACGAGACGCATGAAGTCCGGGTGGGCCTCGTGGTGGTCGAAGGTGAGGTCGGCCAGACGACGGATCGCGGACATCGGGTCGAGATGCTCGACGTCGAGTTCCTGTTCGCTGTGCCGGATGCCGGCGTACGCCCGCTCCAGCACGGCCGTGAACAGTTGCTCCTTGCTGCCGAAATAGTAGTAGATCATGCGTTTGGTGGTCCGGGTGCGGTCGGCGATGTCGTCGATGCGGGCGCCGGAATAGCCGATGCGCGCGAACTCCTCCGTCGCGGCCTCGATGATCTCGGCCTGGGTCCGTGTGGCATCACGGGTACGTCTGGCAGCGGGTTGTCCCTCTGTCAGTGTCAGTGGCTGCGGGGGGACGGAAGCTGGCATGAGGTTCCTCACCGGGTGGGACTGCCGACGAGGTCGGCGAGGTCTTCGAGCATACGATCGGTGTGCGGCTCGCAGCCGGTGAACAGCCGGAACGCGTCGGCGGCCTGGAAGACGGCCATGCCGCCGCCGTCGAGGGTGCGGCAGCCGAGGGCGCTTGCCGTGCGCAGCAGTTCGGTGTCCAGCGGTCGGTAGACGACCTCGGCCACCCACAGCCGTGGGTGCAGCAGCTCGGCGGGGAACGGCAGCCCCGGGTGGCTCGCCATACCGGTGGGGGTGGCGTGGACCAGGCCGTCGACACGGTTCAGCTCGGCCGCCAGGTCCGACAGCGGCGCGGTGCTCACCCGGCCGGGCCCGAAGATGCGGTGGAGAGCGGCGGCGAGGGCGGCCGTACGGGTCCGGTCGGCATCCACGAGGACGAGCCTGTCGACCCCGACGGTGAGCAGCGCGTGGGCGACGGCGGCCCCGGCCCCACCCGCCCCGAGTTGCAGGACCGAACCGGTCGGTACGTCGGGCAGTCCGCGCGCGAAGGACTGGGCGAAGCCGGTGCCGTCGGTGTTGTGCCCGATGGCGCGCCCGGCCCGGAAGACGACGGTGTTGACGGCGCCGATCTCCTCCGCCTCGGGCGCGAGTTCGTCCAGGTGCTCGATCACGAGTTGTTTGCAGGGGTGGGTGATGTTGAGGCCGTCGAATCCCAGGGAGCGCGCGGACCTCAGGAGTTCGCCCACGGCCGTGGCCGGCAGCGCCAGTTCGTCGATGTCGATGGTGCGGTAGAGCAGGCGCAGGCCGTGCCGGTCCGCTTCCCGTTCGTGCAGTGCGGGGCTGAGCGAGGGGCCGATGCCGGCTCCGATCAGCCCTGTGAGACAGGAGGAACTCACGGTGGAGGGAGTCACAGTGGAGGAGGTCACGGTGATCGCGGGGTTCCTTCCGGCAAACGGAGGTCGGTGCGCCTGCGGCCGTCCGTACGGAGGCGGGCGGCCGCAGGTGCGGCGGGGACGGGGCGCAGGGTCAGGCTGCCGCCGACTCGCGCTCGGCGGCCTGGGCGGGGCGCATGCCCGGCTTCATGCCGAGTTCGGCGGTGGGCACGTTGTAGGTCTCACGGGCGGTCAGCACGGCGATCGAGCTGACCACGCACATCGAGGCGGTGAGGATCCCGACGGCGACCCAGTTCTTGCCGTCGGAGCCGGAGAGCTGTGCCGCGTAGGTAACGGCGAATCCGGTGATGGCGAAGCCGACCTGAGTGCTGATGGCCATGCCCGACAGACGGACCCGGGTGCTGAACATCTCGGCGTAGAGCGAGGGCCAGATGCCGTTGGAGGCGCTGTACACCAGGCCCATGGTGGCGGCGCCGGCCAGGAAGATCAGCGGGTAGTTCTTCGAGGTCACTGCCCCCAGGTAGACGAAGATCATGACGGCGCTGCCGATGGAGCCGATGAGGAAGACGGGCTTGCGGCCGATGCGGTCGGAGAGTTTGGCCCACAGCGGGAGCGCGATCAGGGCCACCAGGTTGGCGAAGACGCTGACCCACAGCATGGTGGTGCGGTCGAGGCCGACGGCGCCGGTGGAGTAGGACAGCACCCAGACCCCGCCGATCGTGCTCACCGACGCGATGAGCGCAGCGGAAGCCACCCGCAGCATGTCGACCCAGTGGTCCCGGAGGAGTTCGACCACCGGCAGCTTGTGCACCTCGGCGCGCTCCGAGATCTCCGCGAAGGCCGGTGCCTCCTGCAGGCTGCGCCGGATGAAGTACGCGGTCACGGTCACGAGCGCGCTCAGCAGGAACGGGATACGCCAGCCCCAGGTGAGGAGTTGGTGCTCCGGGAGGGAGGCGATCGGGATGAAGACCAGGGTGGAGATGATCAGGCCGAACTGAGTCCCGTTGAGGGTGAAGCTGGTGAAGTAGCCGCGTTGGTTCTCCGGCGCGTGTTCGAGCGTCAGGGAACTGGCGCTGGACTGCTCACCCGCGGCGGACAGCCCCTGGAGGAAGCGCAGCACCACGAGCAGGACCGGGGCCAGCGTGCCGACCTGGGCGTAGGTGGGCAGGCAACCGATCAGGAGGGTCGACAGGCCCATCATGAAGAGCGTGAGGATCATGATCTTCTTGCGGCCGATCCTGTCCCCGAAGTGCCCGAGGAAGACGGCGCCGATGGGGCGGGCCGCGTAGGCCACACCGAAGGTCGCCATCGAGATCAGGGTCGCGGTGGCCGGGTCGTCCGGGTCGAAGAAGACCCTGGGGAAGACCAGCGCGGCGGCGCTGCCGTAGATGAAGAAGTCGTAGTACTCCAGGGCGCTGCCGATCCATGCGGCGAGGGCCGCCTTTCGGTGCCCACTGGGTGGAATCTTCGATTCCGAGGCGTCATCGAGCGAACGAGCGGTCACGTGTGCTCCTCGTTGAGTACCGCGAGTGCTCCCGTTGCGGGAACGGCCGGGGTGAGCGGGGACAGAGGGGGGCGAGCGCGGCGGACGACGTCACAACTCGCTTACGGGATGCCGTGTCGAGCGGACTTGCCGGATGGCTGGCGGGGATGGCAGCCAATTAACGTACTGGGAAGTTAATAGGGGACTTTGAGGTCGCTCACGGTTCACGTCAAGACATCGGACCGAAATTTATTCGCCACGACTCGCCTCTTGCGTCGAGGGCTCCTCACCGCTAGATATAACGAACCAGTGAGTACATTGCTCTGCCACGAAGAGGTGGGCGCTTATGCCGGGGATGCAGGTGGAGACCCTGATGGGGCCCGTCTCAGGCGCTGCGGAGGGCTGCCCGGTCCTCTCCTGGAAGGGCATCCCCTACGCCGCGCCGCCCACCGGGGAAAGGCGCTTCAGACCGCCGGCTCCTGTCAAGCCCTGGACGGCGGTGCGGGATGCCACGCGCTACGGTCCGCAGGCGGTCCAGTTCACCTCGGCCACCGGCCGGGGCATCGAAGGTGGGGAGGACTGTCTCACCCTCAATGTCTGGGCCCCGGCCGAGCCGGCCGCGCCCAGGCCGGTGCTGTTCTGGATCCACGGCGGCGCGTTCCTGCACGGCAGCGCCGCTCTCTACGACGGCGCGTGGCTGGCCGAGGTGTGCGACGCGGTCGTGGTGACCGCCAACTACCGGCTCGGCCCGCTCGGCTTCGTGGACCTGGAGCACGTCGGTATGGCCGACACCGCCAATCCCGCGCTGGGTGACCTGGTCGCGGCGCTGGAGTGGGTGCGCGGGAACATCGCCTCGTTCGGCGGCGACCCCGGCCGGGTGACGCTCTCCGGCCAGTCGGCCGGCGGCATGCTCACCACCACCCTGTTGGCGGTCCCGGCCGCCCGTGGGCTGTTCCACCAGGCCCTGGTACTCAGCGGCGCCGCCCGCAACGTCCACACCCCGGACCAGAACGCCGAGGTCGTCGACCGCCTGCTCACCGCCCTGGACACGACCGCCGACCGGCTGACCGACGTCCCGGTCCGTGCGCTGCGGGACGCCGCGGCGCGCGTCGTGGCCACCGCGGGTGACGAGGCGCTGCGCGGCGACGGTTTCTGTCCCGTGGCGGACGGCTCCGTGTTGCCCAGGGCGCCGCTGGCGGCGGTCTCGAGCGGTGAGGCCCGGCACCTCCCGGTCTGGATCAGCCACGTCAGCCACGAGATGGACATCTTCCTCGGCCCCCCTGCCGCCCCGGTCCTGGCCGGCACGGACACGGCCGGTCGGACGGCCCTCGGCGAGCAGCGCTGGGCCGAGCTCGGGAAGGCGTACGCGTCCCTCGCCGAGGCCGGCCGCGACCCGCAACTCGACCTGCTGGACGACACGATGTGGCTGATCCCCGCCATCCGGCTGGCAGAGGCCCAGCATGCCGCCGGCGGCCAGGTCTGGTTCAGCCGCTTCGACCACGTGCCCGGCCTGCCCCCGTACGACCGCCTCGGCGCGACCCACGGCGCCGACAACCGCTACCTCTGGGCCCGTCCGCCCGCCTTCAACAACCTGGCCGGCCTGCCGCCCGCCCCACCCATGAGCCCGGCCGACCTCGCCGCCACGGCAGCCCTGCACCGGGCCGTACGCGCCTTCCTGTACACCGGCACCCCCGACTGGCCCCGCTACGAACCGGAGGACCGCGCCACGATGATCCTGGACGACCGGCCCCGGATCGCATACGACCCCCGCCGCGAACGCCGTCTCCTCTGGGCAGGCCTGCCCGAGGGCTCCGCCCCCTGACCTTCCCTCAGCATCGGCCGGGAAGTGGCGGTACAAGTACTGCCGATCGTCCGTCCCGTACTCTGGGCAGGGAGGCGATAGCGTGGCGACGGCCGGGTCGAAGTACGTGGTGCAGCGCCTCGACGGGGTCCGTCGGGCCAATCTCGCGGTCGTGTCGCGAACGATCGACCGCCTCCGGATCGCATCGCAAACGGCGATCTCCGAAGAGACCGGGCTCGCCAACGGGGCCGCGGCGAACCTGCTCGCAGAGCTCCGCCGGATCGGGCTGGTGGAGGACACGGAGATCGCCGCGACCGGCGCCAGGGGACGGCCACGCCGGGCGGTACGGCTGGCTCCCCGCTTCGCGCTGGCGGTCGGAGTCGAGGTGAGCGTCGAGGCAGTCGCGATCAGCGTCCGCGGTACAGACGGGGTCGAGTTGGCGAACAGCTGCACCCGCCAGGAGCGACGGCCGGACTCGCTGCCCGCGGCGGTGCTCGATGTCCTCGCGGAGTACGAGAAGCTGCTCGGCACGACCGGCCTCCCACCGCTCACGGCGAGCCTCGTGATCGCGCTCCCTGGCGTTGTGGCCGCGCCGCACCTGCGGGTGCCGCCCTTCGGGTGGACCGACGTCCTGGTCCCTGATCTCATCCGAACCGCACCCCCGACTGTCCGACGGCTCGCCTTCCTCAACGACGGTGACGCCGCTGTCATCGCCGAGGCCGCGCTGCGCCCGGAGGTCGAGTGTGTGGCCGCGATCCACGGCAGTGACGGCATCGGCGGCGGAGTCAGCCTGAACGGACGGCTGTTCTCCGGTGCCGGAGGGGCCGCCGGGCAGTTCGGGCATGTGGTCGTCGAGACCAGTGGGCGACCGTGCCACTGCGGCAACCGGGGCTGTCTGTGCCAGTACGTTTCGACCACCGCGTTCGCGAAGGACCTGCAGGAGGGGACGGCGCTCGCAGCACTGGGTCATCGCGGCTACGCCGCGGATCTCGCCACGCGCGCGCGTCGGGGTGACTCGGCAGCCCTGACGTTGCTCAAGAGCGCCAAGGGGCGCCTGAGTCAGGCCGTGGACGTGCTCGGAGCGGTGCTCAGCCCGGAGACGGTCGTGCTGACCGGGAATCTGGCGCCGCTCGCGTCCTGGCTCGTGTCCTCGCCGTCCTCCCGGACTCCGGCCCAGGAGTACCGCGCCGAGTGGTCCCGCCCGGTGGAGGGCAGCGCCCTCGGCCAGGACAGCGCGGTCAGCGGTGCCGCGGTCGCGGCCCGCACCGCCATCCTCGACGATCCGCTGAGCTTCGCGACGGCCCTACCGTAGGTCGGCGGCCCCGGGCGAGACTCCCTGGGTTCCTGATTCGGCAATTTCGCGCAGGTGGGCGAGCATGCGGGCGGGGTCCGGCCGGACTCCGGTGAAGAGCCTGAGGTTCTCGGCGGCCTGGTACACGAACATGCCGCCGCCGCTCGAGATCCGGCACCCGGCTGCCCGGGCGTCGCGCAGCAGTTCGGTCGTCATGGGCTGGTAGACGATGTCGTCGACCCACAGGTCCCGGCGGAGCAGCTCGGCCGGCACCGGTGTACCGGGATGGGCCGGCATCCCGACCGGGGTGGCGTTCACGACCCCGTCGGCGGTGCCGAGGTGATCGCCCAGTGCGGCGATGCGGTCGACGCGCACCGCGGCGGCCGGGTGGATCCGCCGCAGGGCGTCCGCGCTCGCCTCGGCGGCGACCGTGTTGCGTCCGAGGAGGACGAGCCCCTCGACCCCGGCACGCAGCATCGCGTGCGCCACGGCCACCCCGGCGCCCCCGGCACCGAGCTGGACGACCCGACGCCGGGGGACATCGCCGAGCTCGGTCTCGAAGGCGCGGGCAAACCCGAACCAGTCGGGGTTGTGCCCGATCAGCCTCCGGTCGGCGAAGACCACGGTGTTGACGGCGCCGAGCGCCCTCGCGTCGGGCGACAGCTCGTCCATGAGCGGGACGACCGCCTTCTTGAAGGGGTGGGTGACGTTGATCCCCCGGTAACCCTCGTCGACGAGCCGGGCGATCGTCACGCCGAGGTCGGCGTGACGGGCATCGTCGTCGACGTCGAGTACGCGGTAGCGGTAGTCGAGGCCGAGCGCGTGGGCCTCGCGTTCGTGCACGGCGCGGGCGAGGCTCAGCCGCAGGCTCTCGCCAATCAGGCCGACCCGGTGGGTGGTGCCGTCGGTCATCGCCGCTGCTCCCGGTCGGGGACCGTCCTCAGTGGCTCTCAGCCGCGACGACGGTGCCCGCCATCTGCTCAAGCACCTTGACGATCGCCCAGTTGTCCTCCCCCGGGCATGACCGCATGCCTGCCTCGAAGAGCTGCGCGGCGAGGGCGGTCGAGAACATCGGGGCGCCGACCTCACGGGCCAGGTCCAGGGTCAGTCCCAGGTCCTTGGCCGTGACGGCGATGTGGCTGCCCGTGTCGACGAAGTTCCGCTCCATGACGAAGGTGGTCGCCCGTTTGAACAGGGGGGAGCCCACCACGCTGCCGCCGAGCACGTCGAGCAGCACCTCGGGCTTCACTCCGGCCTTCGCTCCGAGGACCAGCGCCTCGAACGTGCCCTGGAAGGTGACGCCCACCAGCGCCTGCATGCAGGCCTTCACGGCCTGGCCGGCTCCGATCTCCTCGCCGACGTGGAACACGGCCTCGGGGTCCCTGACGGCGTGCAGCACGTCGAGGTTGGCGTCGAAGACCTCCTTCGGGCCGGATGCCATGATCGTGAGCGTTCCGTCGTTGGCACTGGGCAGCCCGCCGCTGACCCCGGAGTCGATCATGTGGACACCCTTCTCGGCCAGGACGGCCTCGATGTCCCGGGAGTGCTGCCGCCCGATCGTCGCCGTGATGATCACGGTCGAGCCCGGGCGGAGCGTGTCGAGCAGCCCGTCCTCGCCGTAGATCGCCGAGCGCGCCTGGGCCTCGTTCACCACCATCACGAACACCGCGTCGGCGCCGTCGGCGACCTCCGCGTTCGTGGCAGCGGCGATCCCGCCCGCGCCGACCAGCTTCTCCTTGGGCTCCTCGCGCAGGTCCGCGCCCTTCACCACGAATCCCGTCCGCAGCAGATTCAGCGCCATGCCGAAGCCCATGTTGCCCAGCCCGACTATGCCCACCGTCTTCGCCATTCCTCGTACTCCTCGTTCTCTCGTGTCTGGTGCGGCATCGGCAGCGTTCGCCCGGGGCAGACGCTGCCGGGCGCGGCCCTAGCGGCCCGCGTACGGGGGCCGCTGGTCGGCACCGGGACCGAACAGGGTCACGAACTCCCCGAGCGCCGCCTCGGCGTCGGCTCGGATCCACCCCTCAAGGGCGACACTCCCGCGGTAGCCGGCCTCGACGAGCCCGTCCCGGACGGCCGGAAAGTCGAGCAGCCGCCCGCCGGGCCACTCCCGGCTGGGCGAGTCCGCCAGTTGGACCTCGGCCGCGAGGTCGGCGCCCAACTCCCGGATCACGCCCGCGACTTCCTCACCGCCGCGGGCAGCGTGGTAGACGTCGAAGTTCATCCGCAGGTGGGGGTGGTCGACCCGGCGGACCAGCTCCACGACCTGCTCCGCGCGGGCGAGGGGGACCCCGGGATGGTCGAACCGGTTGAGGTTCTCCAGGCCGAAGACGACGCCGTGGGCCTCGCCGAGCTCGGCGAACCTCGCAAGCGTCGCGTACGCCGTCTCGGCCATCGCGGCGTCGACCTCGGTCACCGGCACGGCGGCGGGACCTTCCGTCGTCAGCTTGGCGCCGTGCAGGTTCATCAGCGGCGTGCCCAGCCGCCGCGCGATCGGGATCATCGCCTCGGCCGAGGCGACCATGGCGTCCGCGGCGGCCTTGTGGACCAGGTTTCCGGTGGTGAAGCCGTTCATGATGGAGATCCGGGCCCCGCTCCCGGCCATCGCGTCCAGGTCGAGGTCGCGCGGGTCCCACAGGCCTACGCCCAGGCCCGCCACGTCGAGCATCCGCACCCGCTCCAGGAGCGGGCGGTGGGGCTCGACCATGCTCAGGCTGGCCGAGAGGTCGAACATCATTCCTCCTTCGTGCATCGGGGATGCCTGCCGGCTCACTGCGGAAGGCGGTCGGCCAGGAGCGCCTCGAGGATTTCGAGGGTCCGGACCGCGCCGAGGGGATCTACGGGCAGCGGGCCGCCCTCGGTGAGGTGCTGGGCGAGACCCCGGTAGAAGGCCGCGTAGTCGCCGTTCGCCGTCGGCGTCCGGTGGGAGGTGCCGTCCAGCGAAGTGAGCCGTCCCCACTTCGCCCGTGGGACCCGCCCGAAGTCCGGGGCCCACGGCCGTTCTCCGTGCTTGAGCGCCGTTTCCTGCGGGTCCGAGTCCCCGACGGTGTAGTCGGCCGCCGTCCCGGTGATCCGCAGCCGGGGCCGGCTCTCTCGCGCACCCAGCTGCAGACGATCCGGGAGGTCGCCCCGCCGGCGTGGACCAGCCGGGCGTCCATGTCGTCGTCGGCGGGGCCCCCGCGCACCGCCCGCACCGACCCAGTGACGGATTCGGCCGGGCCGAGGAGGTACTGGGCGGCGTCGACCAGGTGGCTGCCCAGGTCGAACGTCACTCCCCCGCCGACGCTCGGCTCGACGGTGTCGCGCCACCCCGGCCGGAGCGGGCCGACGTCGCGCTGGAAGGCGAGTTCCAGGGAGACGACCTCGCCGAGGACGCCCGCGTCGACCAGCGTGCGGGCCGTCCGGACCTCGGCGTCCCACCGCCGGCTCTGGTAGGTCGACAGCGACCGCCCCGCCTTCTCCGCCTGCTCGACGAGCCGCCGCGCGTCGGCGGACGTCGTCGCGATCGGCTTGTCCACCACCACGTGCAGTCCCGCGTCGAGCGCCGCGAGAGCGTGCTCGGTGTGCAGGGCCGTCGGGGTGGTGACGACCGCGAGGTCGAACTCGGCGGCCCGCGCCCAGACCTCCTGGGCCGACCCGAACACGCGGTAGCGCTCCTGGGCCGCCGCCAAGCCGCTGTGGCGACGAGGTCACGACGGCGCGGATGTCGTAGGCGTCGTTGGTGCCGAGGAGCGGCTCGTGGAAGTAGCGCCCACCGATGCCGAAGCCGATGAGAGCGGTGCGGATCGTCATGCCGGGTGCCGCCCTTCAGCCGAAGACCGAGACGAAGGTGTCGACGGACTTCGCGAACGACTCGGCGGCCGTCATGCCGTGCGGGCGGTAGACGTTCTCCAACGAAACGACGCCGCCGAAGCCGTCGGCACGCAACGCGTCGGCGAGGGGGGCGAGTTGGTCGGCCAGGTCGCCCTCGCCGAGCGGGCAGAACTCGATGCTCGCATTGACCAGGTCGACGCGGACGTCCTTGACCTGGATGTGCACCAGGTAGTCGCGGACGGCCTCGTAGCCGTCGGGGAACTGGCGCTCGGTCGAGTAGACGTTGTTCCCGGTGTCCCACATGATCCGCAGCGAGTCCGACGCGATGTCACGGGCCATCCGGGCCGCCAGGCTGCAGGAACTCACCATGGTGTCGCACCCGGTCTCCACGGCGATGACCACTCCCTGTTCCTCGGCATAGGCGACCGGGCCCTCATAGAGCTTCAGCAGCGCGGCCCACAACCGGTTCTGGTGGGCCAGGAACCGCTCCGCGCCGCCTGAGCCGAAGATGACGCTCGGCCGCTGGAACGGCATGGCGCGCACGATGTCCGTGCCGAGCCGCTTGGCGAGGTCGATCGCCCTCTTGAGGGTCTCGAAGTCATCGAGGTACGCGGGGCTCTCGGCCGTGGTGTCCAGGATCGGCAGTTCGTAGAAGGACCGCGGCGACACGGCCGGCACCGTACAACCGTGGCGTCGGATCGTGTCGGCGATGGACGCGATCTGCTCCTCGTCGTGGTGACCGACGTCGATACCCCATACGGACGCCAGTTCGGCGTACCGCAGGCCTTTGGCGACCAGCGCCTTGAGGCTCTCGTCGAGATCCTCGCTGACGCCGCTGGTAATCGCCCCGAGCTTCAGTCCCGGCCCGGCAGGCACTGGGAGTTCAGTCATCGTCACTCCACTCGTCGCCGCCGGTTCGGCAACCCGTCAGTTTTTTGTCAACTCGCGACAATAAAACTTACGGAGGTTCCCAGACGTGTAAAGAGGGCGTCCCGACTGGGCGTTCAGCTCGCGGGAAGCACCTCCAGAACCTTGGACGCCTTGGTGAAGGCCAGCGCCGCCATCTCGTCGACCGGGAGGTCCCGGTAGCCGGGATAGTTGACCTCGACGCAGTACGGACCGCGGAAGCCGCGTTCGTGCAGCCCCAACAGCAGTCCCTGGACGTCCAGTTCACCGTCGCCGGGCAGCAGGCGCCCCTGTCGTGCCTCCATGAGGAAATCGCCGTCCACGACGCGGCCGTCGTTGAGCTGGACGGCCACGATCCGGTCGGGCGGCAGGCCGTCGAGGTCGGCGAGGGTGGAGCGGGTGTTGTAGAAGTGCCAGACGTCGATCATCAGCCCGGCGTTGGGGGCGCCGGAGGCCTCCACCACTGCACGGGCTTTGGCCACGTCCTTCAGGCCGGACCAGGGGAAGGCCTCGACCGCGACGCGCAGCCCGTACGCGGCGACCTCGTCGCAGATCGTATGGAGCCGGGCGCCCGCGCCCGCGATGTCGAGTTCGTCCGCGGTGAACTCGCCCGCTGTGACGTGATGCGGCCGGAACGCGTCGCCCAGCGCACCGACGGCGGCAACGGTGTCACCGCCACCGGTGCCGGCTGTGGCCCAGCCGCTCAGGAACTCGATTTCGCGCAGGGCGAGTCCGTGCGTACCGAGCACTGCGCGCAGGGACTCGTCGCTCGCCCCGGTGGCCAGCATATGCCGGTAGTCGTCGGTGTGCAGGCCGATGCCGGTGAAGCCGGCGGCGGCCGCCGCGCGGCAGCGCTCCGCGAACGGCACTCGGGCGGGCTGGGCGAAGCCCGCGCCGGACAGGGTCACGAAACTCGCGGTCAGCTCCCGCGTCATGGCAGCACCGGGGTGGCGTGGGAGTGGAAGCTCGGGGGCACGTCCAGGCCCCAGGCGGTGGAGCGGCCCTGGCCCTCGGTGGTCCAGGTGACCGGCTCCCAGTCGGGGGCGAAGATGTGGATGCCGCCGGAGAACACCTCGATCCGGTTGCCGCCGGGTTCCAGGACATAGAGGAAGAAGCCCTGGGTGCGGGAGTGCTTGGCGGGACCGAACTCGATTTCCACGCCCAGCTCGC
>Ga0307512_10005074_pt1 | contig 13990 bp, 12 predicted proteins | sample 14_EM_MG_FD_200267 | JGI IMG/M metagenome (GOLD analysis project Ga0307512, IMG submission 200267) | Populus trichocarpa ectomycorrhiza microbial communities from riparian zone in the Pacific Northwest, United States - 14_EM | ecosystem: Host-associated > Plants > Roots > Unclassified | place... | reverse complement strand
GGCCACGACAGGGGAGCCGCGGCCGACGGGCCAGGTCAGGGTCGATCGGTCAGTGCGCGGGCGCGTCGGTGACCACGACCTCTTCGATGCTTCGCTCGATCTCCTCGGACCGGGAGGCGGTCGCCCGGGCCCAGTAGTAGATGACCAGGGAGAAGCCGGCGATGACCAGGATGTCCCACCACAGGCCGATGTTGGCCGTGCCGCCGAAGCTGCCCTGCGCGGAGATGACGCCCATGCCGAGCAGGTAGACCGGCAGCCACTGGGCGGCCTTGAAGTCCATCCGGGGCGCGTCGGGCTGGTTGGTGGCATTCGCCCACCAGGCGTAGCCGCCGAGGAGCAGATAGCCGAGGACGACGGCGATCCCGAGCCGCCACAGGATGTCCCAGCCGGCCCAGTAGATGATCAGGTTGGCCACGATGAACGACAGCGGGGAGATCACCTTGCCGGCGGGCAGCCGGTACGGGCGCTCGTGGTTCGGCAGCCGGTCGGCGAAGACGCCGTACGCCAGTGGTGCGCCCGCGTACATCAGGACGCTCGCCGAGGTGATGAAGCCGACCAGCTGCTGCCAGCTCGGGAAGGGGAGGAAGCAGACCACGCCGGTCACGAAGGAGATGATCAGGCCGAACCACGGCACGCCGCGGGCGTCGGTGCGGGCGAAGATCTTCGGCGCGTAGCCGTTCTTGGCCAGACCGTAGGAGACTCGGGAGGTGGCGGTGGTGTAGATCAGGCCGGTGCCGCCGGGGGAGATGATGGCGTCCGCGTAGAGGATGAAGGCGAGCCAGCCCAGGCCCACCACGGTCGCGAGGCCGGCCCAGGGGCCGCTGATGCCCGGGAAGTCGAGGTGGGTCCAGCCCTTCGCGAAGGTGCTGTGCGGCAGCGCGGCGATGAACACGATCTGCAGCGCCACGTAGATGACCGCGCCGATCGCGACCGAGCCGAGTGTCGCCCGGGGCAGGTCCCGCTTGGGATTGCGGCTCTCGCCCGCCAGCTGGATCGCCTGCTCGAAGCCCAGCAGCGCGAAGATGATGCCGCTCTCACTGATCGCGCTCAGCACGCCCTTGGCGCCGAACGGGGCGAAGCTCTCCGAGGTGAAGTTGCCCGGGTGGAAGTTGCCCGCGGCGATGACGAAGATCGCGCCCAGCGGAACGGCGATCTTCCACCAGGTGGCGGCGCTGTTGGTGTTTGCCAGGGCGCGGACACCGAAGAAGTTGACCGCGACGAAGACGGCCATGAGGAAGATCGCGGTGACGAGCCCGGCGGGCGTCAGCGTCTGGTCCTTGTGCTGCAGTCCCTGCGCCCAGCTCCAGTGACCGGCGTAGCCGATCATCGCCTCGACCTCGATCGGCGCCACGGTCGCCGCCTGCAGCCAGGAGAACCAGCCGAAGGACAGGCCGGCCAGGCCGCCGAAGGCGTAGTGCGGATAGCGTGCCGTGCCGCCGGCCACCGGGAACATGCCGCCGAGTTCGGCGTGCACAAGGGCCAGCAGGACGATGGCCACCGCGCCGATCACCCACGAGATGATCGCCGCCGGGCCGGCAGCAACGACGGCCTTCTCGGCGCCGTACAGCCAGCCGGAGCCGATGATGGAACCGACGGAGGCCCACATCAGACCGATCAGTCCGACGTCCCGCCGGAGGCCGGTGGGGCCCCTGGTCTCCTCCAGGGAGGTCTGCTCGACGCTCACCATATTTTCAGCGGCCTCTCAGGAAGTGAATAGTTATTTACAGTGCGTGCGACGTCGCAGATTAGAGAACAACAGCCGTCGAGCAGAAGACCCATTGTGAAGTTTTGACCAACGCCCGGGGGGTTCCTGAACAGTGCTTCAGGCGCTCTGTACGCACCGGAAACCTGTGTGACCACTGGAGCTGTCCGGCGTGTTGGCGCTGCGCGCGGCCACGCGGTAGCGGTTGCAGTACGACCTGTGGCACATGTGGGAGCCGCCGCGGATGACCTTCGCGGCGCCGGTGGCGGGGCCCGTGGGGCTGTGGAGGGGGCGCGAGGTGTCGTGGGCGGTGGTCCACCAGTCGGCGCACCACTCCCACACGTTGCCCGACGTGTTGTACAGCCCGAAGCCGTTGGGCTCGAAGGCGTCAACGGGTGCGGTGCCGCGGTAGCCGTCGGCGGCGGTGTTCTTGGCGGGGAACGTGCCCCGCCAGATGTTGCAGCGGTACTCGCCGTCGGGGTCGAGCTCGTCGCCCCACGGGTAGCGCTTCTGCTCCGGACCGCCGCGCGCGGCGTACTCCCACTCGGCCTCGGTGGGCAGCCGCTTGCCGGCCCAGGCCGCGTAGGCCGCCGCATCGCTCCAGGACACGTGCACCACCGGGTGGCCGTCGCGGTCGTCGACCGTGCTGCCGGGGCCCTCGGGCCGGATCCAGGCCGCACCCGCGACCCCGCACCACCAGGGGGTGGCCTCGGGACGCGGAGCGCCGCGTCGCAGGCTGCCGGGCAGGAAACCGGCGAAGACGTACGACCAGCCGAGCCGCTCGGCGTCGGTGACATGACCGGTGTCGGCGACGAAACCGGCGAACTGCTCGTTGGTCACCGCGCAGGCGTCGATGCGGAACGGGTCCAGCCGCACGGCCCGTACCGGCCCCTCACCGTCGGCCGGGAACCCCTCGCTGTCCTCGGCGCCCATCAGGAACTCGCCGCCGGGCAGCAGCACCGTCCCTTCCGCGCCCGGCGCCCGACGGCTCCCCGACGGCTGCGGCGGCGGGACCCGCAGCGGATCGGCGGTGCCGCCGCCCGACGGCGCACAGCAGGGGGCGGGCGGACCGGGCTCGTGCATCGCAGGTTCCTCGGGTGCGGACGACATGGGGGCCGGACGGGGGCCGCCCCCATGTGTACGGCACGTCCCTGTGGCCCGCGCGACCCGGCTAGCCGAGGAGAGGAATCTCGATGGCGGGGCAGCGGTCCATCACCATGTCGAGGCCCGCCGCGCGCGTACGCTCGTACGCCGCCTCGTCGAGCACGCCGAGCTGGAACCAGACGGCCTTGGCGCCCTTGGCGACGGCCTCGTCGGCGACCGGACCGGCGAGGTCGCTGTTCACGAAGACGTCGACCACATCAACCGGGAAGGGCACGGCATCGAGCGACGGATACCCCTGCTCCCCGTGCACGGTTTCCGCCTTGGGGTGCACCGGAACGATCCGCTTGCCGAACCGCTGCAGCACCTGGGCGACGCCGTATGCGGCCCGGTGCCGGTTCGACGACAGCCCCACGATCGCCCAGGTGTCACCGGCCTGCGTGAGGATCCGTCGTACGGCTTCCCGCTCGTCCCGCTCGTCCCGCATCGGGCTGCCTTTCTCGTGGCCGCTGTCGCTGTCTACACGGGGAGCAACGGCCGGGAGACGCCGGACATTCCAGGGCTGATCCGACCCGACGATACGGTGTCTGTTCGATGCGGCGCGTGTGCACGGATCATCCGACCCGAAGGGAAGCCATGACCACCGAGACGCTGGAGTTTCAGGCTGAAGCGCGGCAGCTCCTGCAGCTGATGGTCCACTCGATCTACTCGAACAAGGAAATCTTCCTTCGCGAACTCGTCTCCAACGCCTCCGACGCCTTGGACAAACGGCGACTCGCCGCGCTCACCGACGACAGCCTCAGGGCCGACGATCCGCACATCGCCATCGAGGCCGACAAGGAAGCCCGCACCCTGACCGTGCGGGACAACGGCATCGGCATGTCGCGCGACGACGTCGTGGGGCTCATCGGCACCATCGCCAGGTCCGGCACCGCCGAGACCCTGCGCCGGATCCGGGAGAACCGTGAGAACCGTGAGAACAAGGAGTCGGCCGAACTGATCGGTCAGTTCGGGGTCGGCTTCTACTCCGTCTTCATGGTCGCCGACAAGGTTTCCCTGCTCTCCCGCAAGGCCGGCGAGGAGACCGGCGTGCGCTGGGCGTCGGACGGCGACGGGACCTACACGATCGAGACCGCCGAGGACATGCCCGAGGGCACGTCGGTGACCCTGCACCTGCGTCCCACGGACGAGGAGGACGCGCTTCACGACTACGCCGACGAATGGAAGATCCGCGAGATCATCAAGCGGTACTCGGACTTCATCTCGTTCCCCATCCGGATGGGAGACGACACCCTCAACTCGATGAAGGCGCTATGGGCCCGGCCGCGGTCCGAGGTGAAGGACGAGGAGTACGCAGAGTTCTACCGGCACATCAGCCACGACTGGACGGACCCCCTCGACATCATCCAGATGCGCGCGGAGGGCACCTTCGAGTACGAGGCCCTGCTGTTCCTCCCGGCGCGAGCCCCGCACGACCTCTTCCAGCGGGACGCACGCCACGGCATCCAGCTGTACGTCAAGCGCGTGTTCATCCTGGACGACAGCCGCGAGCTCCTGCCCGACTACCTCCGCTTCGTCAAGGGAGTCGTGGACGCCGCCGACCTGTCCCTGAACGTCTCCCGCGAGATCCTCCAGCAGGACCGGCACATCCAGCTGATCCGCCGCCGCCTCACGAAGAAGGTCCTGTCGACCATCAAGGACCTCATGCGGAACGACGCCGAGAAGTACCGCACGTTCTGGCGCGAGTTCGGCCCCGCCGTCAAGGAGGGCCTGCTCGGCGGGTCCGAGGACCAGAAGTCCATCCTCGGCATCGCGTCGTTCGCCTCCACCGCCTCCGCGGACGAGCCCACCAGCCTCGCCGACTACGTCGCCCGGATGAAGGACGGCCAGGACAAGATCTACTTCATGACCGGCGAGAGCCGCGCACAGGTCGAGAACTCCCCGCACATGGAAGCCTTCAAGGCCAAGGGGTACGAGGTGCTGCTCCTCACCGACCCGGTGGACGAGATCTGGGTCGAGGCCGTGCAGGACCACGACGGCAAGGAGTTCCAGTCCGTCGCGCGCGGCTCGGTCGACCTGCCCTCCGAGGAGGAGCCGTCCCAGGAGAGGTCCGGCGCCTACGCCGCGGTGCTGACCTGGCTCAACGAGACGCTCGACGACGTCAAGGACGTACGCCTGACGACCCGGCTGACCAGCTCGCCCGCGTGCCTGGTCAGTGACGCCGACGGCCTCTCGCCGACGCTGGAGAAGATGTACAAGGCGATGGGCCAACAGGTCCCGCCGGTCAAGCGCATCCTTGAGCTCAACCCCGAGCATCCGCTGGTCAGCGGGCTGAGGTCGGCGTACGAGGAGCGCGCCGGGGACCCGGATCTGGCTGAGACGGCCGAGCTGCTGTACGGCACGGCGCTGCTCGCGGAAGGGGGCGACCTGACGGACCCGGCCCGCTTCGCCACGCTGCTCGCCAACCGCCTCAGCAGGACGGTCTGACCGCCGCCCGACCACGAAGACCGCCGCGAGCGCATCCGCCCTCGCGGCGGCCGGCCGCCCGCGGAGGCCCCGCCGGGTGAGCGGTCCCCGCAAGGGGATCGACTCCGCACGCGCGCGTGCTTCCTGAATCCCTGTGCGCCTGGTTGAATCCCGCCACCTTGTCCGGAATCCGTGCCGGATCCCTGCGCGCGGCCGTTTGTCCGCCTACGCTCAGGCCGTGCTGCGCATCACCGACACCCGAACCGGCGACTCCGTCGACCCCGCCCCGGCCCGCCGGGGGCTGACCCGCGTCGAAGTCCATGTGCCGGGCTTCGGCGCCGGCTCTCTGCGCGTGCTCCTGGTCGCCGACCTTCTTGTGCGTGCCCTGGAGCTCGGCGGCACTCCGGTGTGGGGGGTGCTGACCGGTGAGCGGGAGCTGGCGGAGCTGCGGGCCTGGGCGGCGGCACTCGGCATCCGGCCCTTCGAGGACAGCCGGGATGCCGGTCCCGGACTGGGCGAGGCGCAGGTCCTCCACGTAATGGGGGAGGGCGGCGCGACACCCGACGGCCTCCGGGTCACCGTCGCTGCCGTCCGCTCGGAAGGGCCCGGCATCCCGGAGGGCACCGACCCGGACGTCCTGCGGCTGGCCCTGCTCTCCCGGCGCCACGGCGCGCCCGTCCGGCTCGACGCGGCAGCCCTGAGCGAGGCCCGGGCCACCCTCGTACGCTGGCGCCGCGCGGTCGCCGCCTGGGCCGAGCAGCCGTCACGGCCGATTCCCGACGAGGCGCGCACTCGCCTGCGTACCGCCTGGGAGGACGACTTGGACGTCCCCGCCGTGCTCAAGGTACTGAGCTGGGTCGAGACCGAGTCCGAGCTGCCGGACGGCGCCCGCTTCGAGACGTACGCCTACGCCGACCGGCTGCTCGGCCTCGAACTCACCCGCGACATCGGATCCCCGGCATGATCGCGCGGGCGGGAGGCGGCCCGCTGCGCCGCCTGGTGGTGCTGCGGCACGCCAAGTCTGCCTGGCCGGAGGACGTCGCGGACCATGAGCGCCCGCTCGCGCCGCGCGGCCGCCGGGACGCGCCGGCGGCCGGCCGGGCACTCGCCGAGGCCGACTGCCTGCCCGACCTCGCCCTGTGCTCCACCGCCGTACGTGCGCGTCAGACCTGGGAGCTGGCCTCGGCCCAGTGGGGCACGCCGCCGCCGGTGCGTCGGGATCCGCGGCTGTACGCCGCCGATGTGAGTGATCTGCTGACCGCCGTGCACGCGGTGTCCCCCGAGGTCGAGACGCTGCTCCTGGTCGGTCACAACCCCGGCCTCGAAGAGCTCGTCCTCGAACTGGCCGAGGACGGCCTCGACGACGCGCTGGACCAGGTGCGGGCGAAGTTCCCGACCTCGGCGATCGCGGTACTGGCCTGGCACGGGCCCGCCTGGGACACGCTCCTCCCGGGCACGGCGCTGCTGACGAGCATGATCGTGCCGCGGGGCAGGAAGGGCGGCGGCAAGAAGTAGCACGCACGCCGCATAGGCTGGCCGGATGCAGGACGAGTACCGCACGGTCGCGCGCGTGGGCGTGCACGAGACCGAGGTCAACCGCTCCCGCTTCCTGTGCGCCCTGGCGCCGGCGGCCACCGAGCAGGAGGCCCAGGACTTCATCGCCGGCGTGCGCAAGGAGCACGCGGACGCCACCCACAACTGCTGGGCCTACGTCATCGGCGCCGACGCCTCCGTCCAGAGGGCCAGTGACGACGGCGAACCCGGCGGCACCGCCGGCGTCCCCATGCTCCAGATGTTGCTGCGCCGCGACATGCGGTACGTCGTCGCCGTCGTCACCCGCTACTACGGCGGCGTCAAGCTCGGCGCGGGCGGGCTAATCAGGGCGTACGGCGGCTCGGTCGGCGAGGCCCTGGACACCCTCGGCACCCTCACCCGCCGCAGGTTCCGGCTGGCCACGGTGACGGTCGACCACCAGCGCGCGGGGAAGGTGCAGAACGACCTGCACTCGACCGGGCGCGCGGTGCGGGACGTCCACTACGGGGAGGCGGTCACCATCGAGATCGGGCTGCCGGACGCCGACGTGGACTCCTTCCGTGCCTGGCTCGCCGACGCGACCGCCGGGACGGCCGGGTTCGAACTGGGCGGGGAGGCCTACGGGGACGCGTGACGCCCGGTGTGAAACGGGCGTGACGGACCGGCACGGGACGGCTCCTGACGGGCCGATACGGGAGTAGCCGCCCGTGCTGTCAGACCCGGCCGTTAGGGTCGGGGATCATGAGGCTGCTGCACACTTCCGACTGGCATCTCGGCCGGGCGTTCCACCGGGTGAACATGCTCGGTGCCCAGGCCGAGTTCATCGGCCACCTCGTCACGACCGTGCGTGAGCGCGGCGTGGACGCGGTGGTCGTGTCGGGCGATGTGTACGACCGGGCGGTGCCGCCCCTCGCCGCGGTCGAGCTGTTCGACGACGCCCTGCACCGCCTCGCCGACCTCGGCGTGCCGACGGTGATGATCTCCGGGAACCACGACTCGGCCCGCCGGCTCGGCGTCGGCGCCGGCCTCATCGGGCGTGCCGGCATCCATCTGCGGACCGAGCCGTCGGCGTGCGGGACACCGGTGGTACTGGCGGACGCGCACGGGGACGTGGCGTTCTACGGGCTGCCGTATCTCGAACCGGCCCTGGTGAAGGACGAGTTCGGCGTGGAGAAGGCGGGCCACGAGGCGGTGCTCGCCGCCGCCCTGGACCGGGTCCGCGCCGACCTCGCCACGCGCGCGGGGGGCACCCGTTCCGTCGTCCTCGCGCACGCCTTCGTCACCGGCGGCGAGGCCAGCGACAGCGAGCGGGACATCACCGTCGGCGGGGTCGCCGCCGTACCCGCAGGGGTCTTCGACGGGGTCGACTACGCGGCGCTCGGTCACCTGCACGGCTGCCAGACGATCACCGAGCGCGTGCGCTACTCCGGCTCCCCGCTGCCGTACTCCTTCTCGGAGGCCGGTCACCGCAAGACCATGTGGCTCGTCGACCTCGGGGCCGACGGCTCCGTCGCCGCGGAGCGCGTCGACTGCCCGGTGCCGCGCGCGCTGGGCCGGATCCGCGGGACGCTGGAGGAACTGCTGGCCGATCCGGTTCTCGCGCGCCACGAGGAGGCGTGGGTCGAGGCCACCCTCACCGACCCGGCGCGCCCGGCCGACCCCATGGCCCGGCTCACCGAGCGCTTCCCGCACACCCTCAGCCTCGTCTTCGACCCGGAGCGGGCACCGGACGACCCCGACGTGTCGTACGCCAGGCGGCTCGCGGGCCGCAGCGACCAGCAGATCGCGGAGGACTTCGTCGCCCATGTGCGCGGCGCCGGGCCCGACGAGCGCGAACAGCACGTGCTGCGGGACGCGTTCGACACGGTGCGTGCGGACGAGGCCGTGCGGGAGGTGGCCCCGTGAGGCTGCACCGGCTGGACATCACGGCGTTCGGGCCGTTCGGCGGTTCCCAGACCGTCGACTTCGGCGAGTTGTCGGCGGCCGGGCTCTTCCTGCTGCACGGGCCGACGGGAGCGGGCAAGACGTCCGTCCTGGACGCCGTGTGCTACGCGCTCTACGGCTCCGTCCCCGGCGCCCGCCAGAGCGGCCAGGGCCTGGCCCTGCGCAGCGACCACGCCGCATCCGGCACCCGCACCGGGGTGACTCTCGAACTGACCGTCGCCGGGCGCCGGTTGGAGATCACCCGGCAGCCGCCCTGGGAGCGCCCCAAGAAGCGCGGCTCGGGCACGACGCTGGAGAAGGCCCAGAGCTCGCTGCGCGAGTACGACGCGGTAGCCGGCGCCTGGAAGGACCTCAGCCGCTCGCACCAGGAGATCGGCGAGGAGATCACCCAGCTGCTCGGTATGAGCCGTGAGCAGTTCTGCCAGGTCGTGCTGCTGCCCCAGGGCGACTTCGCGCGCTTCCTGCGCGCCGACGCCGAAGCGCGCGGCAAGCTGCTGGGGCGCCTCTTCGACACCCACCGCTTCGCCGGGGTCGAGAAGCGCCTGGCCGAGCGCCGGCGCGCCGCCGAGACCCAGGTGCGCGAGGGCGACGCCGAGCTGCTGGCCGACGCACACCGCATGCAGCAGGCCGCGGACGGCGCCCTGGACCTGCCGGAGCTGGCACCGGGGGAGCCGGGTCTGGCCGAGGCCGTCATCGGCGCCGCGGCCATCGCCCGCAGCACCGCCCGCGAACAGCTGACCATCGCCCACTGCGGACTCGGCGCCGCCGAGTCCGCGCAGGCGGCAGCCGAGACCGCGCTCGGCGACGTACGCGAACTGGCCCGGCTGCAGCGCCGGTTCGCGGAGGCGCGGGAGTGTGCCGCCCGGCTGGAGGAACGGGCCGAGGCGCACCGGGAGGCGCAGACACGCATGGAACGGGCCCGCAAGGCCGAGGCGGTCGCGCCGGCCCTGGACCTGCGGGAGGCTGCCGAGGCGGAACACCGCAGGGCCGCCCAGGCGGAGGCACGCGCGCGTGCGCTGCTGCGGGACGCCTTCGGCGACCGGCACGACGGGTTTCGGGCGGGGGCTGGGGCCGCGGGAGCGCCCGCACCTGCCGAGCCGCGGGGCACCCGCGCGGACGCCGGCGGGACGGGACGTGGGGACTCGCGGGGCATGCTCGCCGACTCCGGCGCGGCGGGGCTCGTGCAGTCGCGCGCTGCCGCTGCCGATGCCGATGCGGCCGGGATTGTGGAGTCGTCCGGTGCTCTCGCCGACGCCGGTGCCGCCGGACTTGCCGCGGCCGCCCGCCGGACCGCCGAGGAGCTGGGCGGCCTGGAATCCGCCCGCCGCGCCGAACGGCGACTGGCCGGACTCGTGGCGGAGCGCGCCGACTTGGACCGTGAGGAGCGGAGCGACGAGGAATTCCTGGAGGAGGCGGAGGTCTGGCTGGCCGGGTGGGAGGAGCTCCGGGCGGGCCTTCAAGGCAGTGTCGAGTCCGTCCAGGAAGCGGCCACGCGGGCCGAACAGCTCGCCGTGCAGCGGGAGCCCGCCCGCAAGCGGCTTGCTGCCGCCCGACAGCGCGACCAGTTCGCGCGGGACACGGACGACGCCCAACGGGAGGTGATCGCTGCGACGGAGCGGGCCCTGAAGGCACGGGCCGAATGGCTCGACGTCAAGGAGCAGCGCCTGAACGGCATCGCCGCCGAGCTGGCCGCCCAGCTCACGGAGGGCGAGCCGTGCGCAGTGTGCGGTGCCACCGAACACCCGGCGCCCGCGCGCAAGGACGCCGGGCATGTGGACCGGGAGACCGAGGAGCGCGCGCTGGCCGCCCTTCAGCACGCCGACGAACAGCGCGCGGAGGCCGAGCGGCGGCTCGGTGTCGTACAGCGGGCCCTGGCGGCTGCCCAAGGCGAAGCCGGTGATGCGTCGACCGGCCAACTCGTGCAGCAGGTGAACGAGTTGGAGCGGGACTACGCGGAGGCCCGCAGGGACGCCTCCGCGCTGCACGCCGTGAACGAACAGCTGCGGCAGGCCGAGCAGGAGCGCGAGCGGCGCATTTCGGCCCAGCGACAGGCCGCGGTGCGCGCCGGGTCCCGTGTCGCCCGACGAGACGCACTCGACCGTGAACGCACCACCCTGGAAGGGGAGTTGACGCAGGCACGCGGCGCCGCGGACAGCGTGGCCGCCCGGGCCGCGCAGCTGGAGCGGCGGGTCGCCCTGCTCACCGAGGGGGCCGACACCGCGCGGGCCGCCGAGGACACCGCCCAGCGGCTCAAGGACGCCGACGCCCGGCTCGCCGACGCGGCCTTCCGTGCCGGCTTCGACACCCCGCAGGCCGCGGCCGCCGCCCTCCTCGACGACGCCTCCCACCGCGAGCTCCAACGCCGCCTGGACGCCTGGCAGTCCGAGGAGGCCGCCGTGCGCGCCGTCCTCGCCGAGGTCGACACCGCGGCCGCCGCCCAGCAGCCGCCCGCCGACCTCGCCTCGGCCGGACAGGCCGCGGCCGACGCGGGCCGGCGGCTGCGCGAAGCCACCTCCGCGCGCGACGCGGCCGCCCGCCGCTGCACCGATCTCGACCGGCTCTCCGCCCGCTCGGCCGCGGGCGTACGACGCCTGGCCCCGCTGCGCGAGGAGTACGAGCGGGTGGCCCGCCTGGCCTCCCTCGCCGCGGGCACCTCGGCGGACAACGAGCGGAAGATGCGCCTGGAGTCGTATGTGCTGGCGGCTCGCCTGGAACAGGTGGCCGCCGCGGCGACCGTGCGGCTGCGGCGCATGTCGTCCGGCCGCTACACCCTCGTCCACTCCGACGACCGGGCGGGACGCGGCCGCAGCGGTCTCGGTCTGCACGTCGTCGACGCCTGGACCGGACGCGAGCGGGACACGGCGACGCTGTCGGGCGGCGAGACGTTCTTCGCCTCGCTCGCGCTCGCCCTCGGTCTCGCGGACGTCGTCACCGACGAGGCCGGTGGAGTCCGCCTGGACACACTCTTCATCGACGAGGGTTTCGGCAGCCTCGACGACCAGACTCTCGACGAGGTCCTCGACGTGCTCGACTCCCTGCGCGAGCGCGACCGCAGCGTCGGCATCGTCAGTCATGTCGCCGACCTGAGGCGGCGCATCCACGCCCAGTTGGAGGTGGTGAAGGGGCGATCGGGATCGGTGCTCAGACAGCGCGGTCAGTGACCGAGCGGGCGCCGGGGCAGCGGCGACGAGTAGACGACGCTCGTGGTCACCGACCCCAGTGTGCCGATCTTCCCCGACACCTCTTCCAGATGCCGCATCGAGCGGGCGGCGACCTTGATGACGAAGCAGTCGTCGCCCGTCACATGGTGCGCTTCCAGGATCTCCGGCGTGACGGCGACCAGGTCGTGGAACGGCTTGTAGTTCGCGTTCGGATACCGCAGCCGCACGAACGCCAGGATCGGCAGGCCCAGCCGCTCGGGGTCCACGACGGCCGCGTACCCCTGGATGACGCCCGCCTCCTCCAGGCGGCGGACCCGTTCGGTGACCGCGCTGGGTGACATGGCGACGGCGCGTGCCAGCTCGGCGAAGCTGGCGCGGCCCTCGCGCTGGAGGACGTCGAGAATGCGCCAGTCGGTGGCGTCCGGGGAAAACACGGTCATCCTGGATGAATAGCAGGGGGATCCCCGGCCGATCAAGGGGAAGCCCAGGGATTCCGGGTTCAGATGGCCGAGTGACCGGCATAGATTCTTGACCATGATCACTAATGCCGTGAACCCCGTCCTGCGCGCAGCCCCCGCCGCCCCGGCCGAAGCCGCCGCCCACTTCCGCGCGAGCCTCGCCTTCCACGCCGACGTGTCGGACGTCGCCGCCGCGCTCACGGCCGGCGGCGACCCCGGGTTCGTCGTCCTGGACTCCCGCTCCACCGAGTCCTGGGACCAGGGCCACGTCCCCGGTGCGATCCACCTGCCGACCGCGCTCATCCCCGAGCAGGCCGAACAACTCCTCGACAAGTCCGTTCCGGTGGTCACCTACTGCTGGGGCCCCGGCTGCAACGGGGCCACCCGGGCCGCGCTCGCCCTCGCCGAACTCGGCTACCGGGTCAAGGAGATGCTCGGCGGCTTCGAGTACTGGGCACGGGAGGGCTTCGCGTACGAGACCTGGGAGGGCCGCGAGCGCCGTGCCGCAGACCCGCTGACGGCGCCGGCCGACGCGGCGGACTGCGGCTGCTGAACCACCGGCGTACCGCTCAGTCCCGTACGACCTCGGGCAGGGGCCGCAGGAAGCGGCGGTCCGTCGCGGCGCCCTCCGCCTCCGGGCGGGCCGCACGCAGCACCACATCCAGCGCGGCGTCGGCGTCGCAGGCGTAATGTCCGCTGGCCCAGGCGGCGTTGGCCTCGACGACGGCCCATCCGGTGCCGTCGATCAGACCGACGTCCACCACGATCGCGCTCGGCAGCTGGAGCGAGGCCAACTGCCCTGCGAACGCCAGCACTTCACCGTGGTGCGGGTCCTCCTTCAGTGCGGCGACGTCGAGTTCACCGCCGGTTGCGTACCGGCTGCCGGTGCGGACCTCGCCGTCGAGGAGGAAGAGCCGGTACTCGACGGCGAACGCCACGATGTCGCTCACCAGCACCGGCTCGGCGTCGTCGACCGCGTCGGGGCCCGGCAGCCCGCTGCCGTCCGGGTAGACGCGCGCGGGGAAGCTCTTGTCGTTGGGCGGTTTCACGAAGGCGGGACGCCGCAGCTGCCGAGCCTCGGCGACCGTCGTGAACTCGATGTCCCTGCACGTGAGTTCGCGCGGCAGCCGGGCAAGCCAGTTCGCGGGAGCTTCCAGCAGCCCGAGCCCCAGTTCACCCGCCACGGTGTCCGCGAACAGCGGACCGGCGTACAGCGAGGCTCCGGCCGCCCCGCGCCACTGCTCCGGCACCCGCCACTCCCGCAGCGTCTCGACGTGCATCGCACGCCGCCGTGCGGCCTGGGCCAGGGCGTGCCCGGTCGCGGTGACGCGCGGGGAGAGGAAGAGAGTCCGGGTGGTCATAGGTGTCGAGGGTGGCGCATGGGGAGGGATGGGGAACAGCGAATTTGTGGGTTCCTTGTGCGTGTACCGTTCTGCGCCATGGTGCGATACGCGGAACCCGGTGTGCTGGAGTGGGTCGAGTCGGCCGGCGGGCCGCTGATAGCGGTGCCGGAGACGGTCCTGCCGTTCTGGGCCGGCGCCGACGGCGAGGAGACCGCCTCCGACTACGACAGGGCGTGCGAGGTCGACGGGAACGTCGGGTTGCTCCCGGTCGGCGACTCGGCC
>Ga0307512_10005073_pt1 | contig 13994 bp, 9 predicted proteins | sample 14_EM_MG_FD_200267 | JGI IMG/M metagenome (GOLD analysis project Ga0307512, IMG submission 200267) | Populus trichocarpa ectomycorrhiza microbial communities from riparian zone in the Pacific Northwest, United States - 14_EM | ecosystem: Host-associated > Plants > Roots > Unclassified | place... | reverse complement strand
TACCCGTACAACATGACATGATTGTTAGCGTCATTTTCATGTAATCTCCTGGGGATTATTTGAGACAAACATCAGCGGACGTCCTTTCCATCGAACAACATCCTATGAATATATAGCGATTAGGCGATTCCGGCGGTCGTACACCGCAGTTTATCCCTGTTATCCAACACACAACATCAGACCGACTTTTTGCAACTTGCGGGGCGGTGGGAAACCCCTGCAACTTGCAGCCATACTCAGCAGGATTCATCATGAGCATAACCATCATGTTGGCTGCTACTTAATCCATTTGGACAAGAAACTAACTATATAGTCCTCAGGGCTTCCCACTTCCTCTCGTTATCATCTTCCTCTCCTATTCCATACCAGCACATCATGGATACACAACCACCTCCGCCAGGTGAGAGCGGATCGAATACCGGCCGATTGGCGGGCGCTACATCAAATACGGATATATTTGGCACACAACAAGAGCGCAGACACAAGTTAGTTCACCGCGACGCTACCAATGCAGCCACCAAACATATGACCCAGGATGCACATTTAAAAATTGTCCGCAAGACTGGAAGCAGGAAAAATATGAAGCAGCATGCAGTGGGATGTGAGTATATCCATATCGAGGCAAAGGGCGGTCAATTTACTGTATAACGTACAGCGGGTGTCCGTAGAGAGCTACGTAACAAATTTATCGCTGCCCGTAACGGGAAACCTCCATGGTCGACAAAGGTATTTGTCCGCACAGTCCGCGAAATTGAACATCATGATGTTGTCAGCTCTGGGATTTTCGCAGATGAATTTGCTGATATGCGTCCCCGTGAGTGGACGAAGCAGGCATTAATCACCTTAGAGGAGGCTATGGAAGCATATATGGTACAGGTAACAGCCGAATTTCATTGTTAGATGCAGCAACTAATGTCTTGTAGGTTTTCAACATGTCTGCAACTATGGCAAGGCAAGGAGGTCGGGTACAGCTGGAACAGTCCGACATGCGCCTGGCCTTGAACATGGCCAAAATGGCCAAAGAAGGCTTTTCGCGGGCCGCAATCGAGGAAACGAAATATCTCATCAAGAAACCACCCACCTAGGTCCGAGAAGAGAAGAAGCGGGGTGTTGAGTTTCCTGGGCACAAAAAGGTGAAGGCTGCAATACGAAGACACCCGGCAATGCTTTATCAAAACCAAACGTCCGGCTGCCTCCCATGCCAAAATGCCACCGCAAAGAATCCGCAGACACGCTGGAGACGCAAAGGAACAGGTACACCTCCACCCGACGGACGCAGAGAGCAGACTCCAGAGCCGACTCCGCCACTGCCCGGCACGACACCCGCCCCAACTGGTTACAGTTCTGAAGTTCAACCTTCTGAAATCGTCAATTTGCCCGCCGGATATACGTATTCGCATACAGCACTGCCCTTTGCGGAATTTTTCGATGATGAGCAAACCGAGCACGATACCGATTTTGATCCAGATCTGCTGACTGATGAAGGTTAGTACACTATCTGTGGTGTGGTAATGCAGCTAACAATCATTTTGAAGACAAGAGCAGCGGATTGAGCGATCCTGCAACTGATGATGAGCATTGACCGAAAGACACGGGATTTTTGAGATTATTATTCAATATATCTATGTATTATTAAAGAACATCGTAGTGATCCAGAAGAAAGTTAATAAAACCGCCAGAAAGGCAGCCAAAACAATGTGAATGATGGAGTGTGCCAAATTAAATGATTGCATATTGCGGATACAGCCATGGCAAAATGAGTGTCAACAGAGTGTCAACGATTTTTGGTCATGCGTCCTGGGAAATCACACCTCCAATAGGTTGTAGTCAGTCATATAGGAATTTTTGGCGGCCTTTATAGGCAAAACAGATTGCAATACCCTCCCTGCCCCATCATGAAAATGAGCATCAACGGAGCGTCAACGATTTTTGGTCATGCGTCCTGCGAAATCACGCCTCCGATAGGTTGTAGTCAGTCATACAGTAATTATTGGCTGCCTTTATAGGCAAAACGGATTGCAATACCCTCCATGCCCCATCATGAAAATGAGCGTCAACGGAGCGTCAACGATTTTTGGTCATGCGTCCTGGGAAATCACGCCTCCGATAGGTTGTAGTCAGTTATAAAAGAATCATTGGCTGCCTTTATAGGCAAAACAGATTGCAGTACCCTCCCTGCCCTATCATGAAAATGAGCGTCAACTGAGCGTCAACGATTTTTGGTCATGCGTCTTGGGAAATCACACCTCCGATAGGTTGTAGTCAGTCATAGAGGTATTTTTGGCCGCCTTTATAAGCAAAACAGATTGCAATACCCTCCCTGCCCCATCATGATAATGAGCGTCAATGGAGCGTCAACGATTTTTGGTCATGCGTCCTGGGAAATCACACCTCCGATATGTTGTATTCAGTCATAAAGGAATTATTGGCCGCCTTTATAGGCAAAACAGATTGCAAAACCAAATATCGTTGATGCTCTGTTGACGCTCTGTTGGCGCTCATTTTCAGGATGTGGTTGGGCGCGTGAGTATGTTAGTTTTGCACATCAAGGTGACTAATACGTTGAAAATGAACCGTGATGTACCAATGTCAATATTTTACGATTTGCAGTAGCATATCTGAATGAGACCATCAATATGAAACCTGAATCGCAGAACCGGAGATCGGAACCGACTGGTCTAGCCAAACCTGCGCGAAACCCGCGGGTTGACGGGTACAGGTCCAGGTTTGGCCCGCCACGAGTCAGTGGGTCGGCTTTTTGGGCGGTTCTGGAACCAAACTGACCCGTTTTTGCCTTCCAAAGCCGGACCGCTGGCGGGTTACCCGGACCCGTTGCTAACACTAGGTGGGAGACAGTCCAACCCCAAATGCAGAGTCAGAAGGCGCCCGCCCGCCCAGGCCCTGCCCCGATGACGGGATCGAGCATGGTCGAGAGACGCCCAATTTTACATATAGACGAGACCGTGCCACCCCCTAATAAGATGGACCAAGAAATCGCATCAGCAATCAACAGAGCGCTTTTCCACCAGCAGGCCCCAGCCCACATTAGAATCATGAATGCGAGACGGAATGCCAAGGGCGCAATCACGTCAATCACGCGCCAGAATGCGACAGTGGCGGTGGCTCTACGATACCGTGATATCATCATCACACCCATGAGGACTGTCGACAAAGCAGTCGTTGATGTCGAAGAAAACAAATCTTGGGAAACGTTCACGATCTATGCAGTACCTCTCATACGTTACATGGGAAAAGGCACAGAAGGCCTGCAGAAGCTGCCCGAGGAATTTGATGCAAAGAACGAGGCCGTGAGAATCCCCACCCAAATGCAGTGGCTGGCGAACCCCCGCGCCATCAGGGAGACGAAACAGAATGGAGAAATCGCCGCATCATCGGGTGTTTTTGTTGTAAAGAGGAGCAAGGTGGAAAAGGGCTTGGACAGGAAGGGCATCAAGGTGGCGGGAGTGTGGTACTAAGTCGAAACGTACACGAACGCGGGGCCTGACAGCAGATGTGAGCTCCGGAGTGGATGGGGTCACCTCGAGAACAAGCGCGGCAGCAAACCCACATGTGGCCACTGCTCAGGTCATCACTGGACAAGCGACAACAATTGCAACGTGGTGGGGTGCACAGCAAAGCACGGATCACTCCGCAGTCATACGCTGGAGAAGTGCCCCAACAGCAAAGGGAATCACATTGCGTTCAGCAAGAGATGCGCAAAGATGACTGAGGCCGCCAAGGTGGCACGGCAGAGTAGGGAATTGGGCCAGCATGGCAGGCCTCCCCAAACGCAGCCACTGGCGTGGCATCGGGGACGAACAGAGTGATGCTTGGAGATTGGCCTAAGGGAACTGCAAAAGAAGAGGGGGGAAGCAGAGCGGAATTGATGGAAGCAGAGAAAGAGGAGGCAATGGGGGAGGCAGAAGACGTTACGATGTCCGAGAGTGCGACTACAGCTGGGACTGGAACTGAGACTGAGACGGGAGCCCCAGCTACCAATGATTAGAGCGATCCTGCACAACTGCGCTAGGTCGTACGAGTGTAGCATTGCGGCCCTGTTGATGGGGTTGAATGTAAGCCGGATGTAGTGTGATTGCAGGAGCCACCGAGGCAAAAGGGAGGCGTAGGGATCAGCCACTTGGCATATGAAATAAGAAAAAGAAAAAGAGTTTGGACGGCGATAGGAGAGGGGAGAGGCCTGGTGGTTGATGAGCGGAAGGATTCCAGCAGGGGAGCTAACGACGATGTTATTGTCACCGATGTCAGGAGGAGTGGGGAGAAGATAACGAGGATTGTCAATATTTATGATCAACGAGACACGCCGTCAGGAGAGACACTGGCATGAAAGTTGAGCTGGCAGAGAGTCAATAGGCAGGGCGGAATGGTCCTTGCAGGTGATTTCAACGCACATAGTTGTCGGTGGGACCCGAGGTGCCGAGTGCAGTGGAATGCCACCTTCTAGGAAGTGGTGATTGACGAGAATGAACTGGAAGTTGGAAATGATGGCCGTCCCACACACTACTGGACAAGAGAGGACCACAAAGGCGAGTCGGTCATTGACTTGACATTAGCAAATCAACCGATAACGAAATGGTTCATACTGGCTAACGACCACGCCACTGGATCTGACCACGAGGTTATTGAGTGGGAGGTCGAAGCGGACAGGCAAGAGGAGGCAGATCATGAGAGGGTAGTAGGGTAGAACTTAGCTGTGATGACGGAGGAGGACGCGGAGGCAGCGGAGAAGCTGTGGGTGGAACTAGCGAAGGAGAGAGCCCATCTGCAGGCAGAATGCACAAAAGACAAGGTGGAACAGGAGGCTGCATGTTGTCAGGAAGCAATGAGCAGCATTCTCAACGCCACGGCAAAGGAGATCAGGATCTGCGCTAAATCAAAGCGGTGGTGGAACCCCGACATCAAAGAGAGGAGACAAGCAGTCGGAAGAGAAAAAAGATGAAGACAAATTTCAGAGGAAGCCACCCAGGCGGACGCAGAGCTCCAGAAGTCGATTCGGCGGTCCAAGTGGCAAATGTGGAGTGACTACCTGCAGGACCTGAGGGGAGCCGAGGTGTGGAGAGCAGCATGATATGCCAACCCTCGAGCGAGCATGACCGTGAAGGCCTTAACGGACAGAGAAGGCAAGCAAGCAAACACTGCCACAGAGAAAGAGGAGATGCTGAGGTGCGAGTCTTTCCCCCTGAATGACGACGACGACCAGTACTACGAGCTATCCCCAGCGGAAAGCGCACACACACATGTCACCGAATACCCAGTGGTACGGAAGCGGGCTAGCGGGGTAGTGATTCACAAGCATGGCAAAGACGACTATACGAAGCTGAAGGCGTATCGCTCCATATCCCTGCTGAGCTGCATGGGAAAAGTGGTCGAAAAAGTGGTCACGGAGTTATTGTCAGAAGAGGCCGAACAAGGAGGGTTACTGAGCAATGGACAACTCGGGAGCAGGAAGGGGCAGTCAGCCATCGACACAGTGGCTATCATGGTTGACAGAGCGCATCCAGCCTGGAAAAACAGCCACATAACAGGCATGCTTCTCATGGACATCAAGGCAGCCTTCCCAAGCATGGCAAAAGGAAGACTAGTAAACTTAATGAAGGTCAGACAAATTGATGGAGACCTTATACGATGGACTGAGAGCTTTCTCTCAGCAAGAACAGTTGAAATGATAATTGAGGGCAACGCCATGGTGAGTCACCCAGTGGAAGCAGGGGTCCCGCAGGGCTCACCCGTGTCACCGATCCTCTTTGCGATCTCCACCTCAGGACTGATCAAGTGGGTCGAAGAGTATGTCTCAGCCGAAGGATTGTCTTTTGTCGACGATCTTGGCTGGGTGGCGACTGGAAGTGATGTCAATGAGGTCGTCAAGACATTGGAGTGATGCTCAGGAAAGAGCATCAAGTGGGCAAGCAGACGAGGGCTACAGTTCGATATGGCAAAGACGGAAGCGGCCCAACTTACGCGCAGGCAAGGCCACAAGAAACACCGCTGGCGAAGGCTGACAACGAAGATAAAGGTCATGAACGGGTTCATCCTGTTCAACAACCAGGCGATGCACTGGCTGGGAGTCTGGATGGATGCGCACCTGACTTTCAAGAAGCACCATTAACAATGCATGAAGCAAGCCAGGGCAGCAGAAGCGAGACATCGAACCCTCACATAGACATACAAAGTAGTACCACACAGCGTAAGGGCCGTCCAAGTAGCCTGCGTCCAAGCGGTCGCACTATATGGGAGCGATCTCTGGTGGGATCCCAAAGAAGTAGGCAAGCGAGCCGACCTCCAACTTCTCCTCCATCGGCAAGCCAGGTCCGTCCTGGGAGCGCTGCGCACATCCCCAAGGGGGGCATTAATGACGGAGTCAGGGCTCACACCCGCCCCTGTGATCTTAGACTCCAGACAACCACGATTTGCAGTGAGGCTAGCAAATGCATGCAGCAGCGAACAGAAGGAGCTTCACGAAGACACTGCTTCCTGCACACTGAAATGCCGAGTAGTCGAGGCAGAACGCTAACATGGCCGCACAACCGAATGCATCAGCTGGCCGGCCCTGGGCGAAGAACCAGTGGTTAAAATAGTCATAGTGGACAACAAAAGCACAGCCAGGAGTGCCACGCAGTCCTGGGCAAGAGCAACGGAATCGAAAGTCGGAGCGGGAGTCTGGATGTGGTGGACAGATGGGCCACGCTCTGACGACGGCCGAGTGGGAGCAGCAGTAGTGTGCAAACATGGTAATGAATGGAGGACCCGCCGCAGTTGTCTGGGCACCGGACATATGCAGGTTTTCGATGCCGAACTGTGGGCGATTTGACTAGTGCTCGGGGAGATGGTGAAAAGAAAAGACAGACAGCAAGAGCATGGAGTGAAAACGGTGGCAGTCTTCAGCGACTCACATGCCACAATTCGATGAATGGCACACCTGGAGCCGGGCCAGGGGCAGTGATTAGCGAGGCAGATTAATCGGAGCCCGCGGGCTCTCCTCGCCCAATGCATCACAACTGAAATTCACTGGGTCCCGGGACACTCCGGCATCCCCGGAAACAAAGAAGCAGTCTGCCAGGCCAACCTCGGCAGAGACGCAGGTGGAAGCAGGGCGATAGAGCAGCCATATGCCGCGGCCTCGAATAGTGCTCGACGAATCTCCGAGGAAAGGCCAGCAGCCAAAGCAAAGTGGGAGGTGGACAAGTGCAAGACGGGGACCAAGAGACCTGTCCCGATGACAAGTGTGAAGTCGCTGGCAACCAGGTTCTACAGACTAAAGTGCAGGCATCCACCAACGGGAGTCTACCTGAAACGGTTCGGCCACCGACAGGGCGACAAATGCGGGTGGTGCGGCGGTGGAGGTAGGACGGCGGCCCAGACATGGGAACACCTCTTCCGCCACTGCAGCTGGTGGAGAGACCAGCAAAAGAAACAATGGAAGGCGGTGGGAATGGCGACGGGCTGGAAAGTGCGCAGATGCAGACACATGCAGATCTCTGAGCTGTTTTCCATAGAAGAGTGCGACCAAGCGGTGATGGACGTCCTGGCGGCTACTGAGGTCGGGAAGTTCCCCGCCCAACTGAACGACAGTATGGAGGAGGCGCAGAGGCGGGCTCAGGTGCTGGGAGGCAGCGATGGCCGGTTATAGTTGTTCCTTTTGTTCCTTTTCTTATCTCTCCTTGTGTTCGGGTTAATGTTGCTATTGGTCTATCTTTCAATGGTCATATATTTCAGCGGGGATGAAGGGTAGCGGGGGGGGAGCTCTGCCATCTAGCCGGCTCGCCCGGAAGCGGAGGGGGTTTTTGGTCCTGTCATACTCTAATCAGAGTGCATACAGTATGAATAAATAATAACAACAACAACATTTGAAGTATGGTATCCTGTACAGTTGTCAAAACATTCAACAACCAATTTGAATACAAGGATTTAGATGAGATGGAGAAGCATGTGAATTCCCACCTGTTATGTTGTTTGTTAGGTGATATAGTTCCTTGCCATCATAATCTGATGATTAGTCTGTGTCAAATCAATATTGTTATATCGCCAATATGGGTACTGTATTTCATTATGAGAAACTGTGATTGTGATTTTAATACATCAGATGCACTGGTGGCAGATGAAACGGGCCTTAGCAAAATATATATATATGTCACAGTGGTGATAATTTGCAAATTAATAACTGAGAATCGTAATATAGGGTTACAATGGTCAATGGTATTGTGGAGATACAATTGAAGAATTGATACTCTCAGCTTCGATTCAGTGTATATAGTGCTCACTTTAGCCCAGAAACTGATCATTTTCATTGCAGTACCCACCATGGCAGAAGTATGAATAGTGTCGAGGATGAGATACATTATGTGACAGACTGTTATTTCAGGAACTTGTTGAATGTGAAGAGTGTAAATGGTAATAGTGATGATCTGAATATAAAGCTTGATAAAGCAGAAAATGATGGGATATTCACCCAATATCATATAATACCTAGGAATGCAGAGTGAAACTATTGGGTAATGGGCAACAGTTTTATTGTTTATAGAGTTTTGTAATGCTTAATATATCTTAACAGTATTATATAAAACACAGTGTGTATTAGTAAATTGGAATGGTTGCTGAAATTGAATCCAAGCTTCATAGTACTCCAATGTGAAGATTCAGCTAACTTTTTGCTTTGTATTAACTGATGATGTCCCTAATTTGAGATTAAACAGAATATGCAGTGTCTGAAACTACAATTTACAAGCACAGCACAAATGCACTGGATTAGCTATCCAGTGAATAATGCATACCAACTGGACTGAAAACAAAGAAATTTAATTGGAAGTGGTCTACAAAATGATACAAATTTCAAAGCTCTGAATAATCAGAAGCTGATTAGAATTATAACTGCCAAATCACAAACCACCAGGAAGAAGTAAAAGAACAATATACACAATGAAGATCTTGAATTGACAGAAGGAGAGTAAACAAGACTACAAAGATTCACAAAGAGGTAAACTGTTGATGATGTATCTGGAGCATGTTTGAGACACAGACAATGCTATATATATTGCCCCAGGATTTTGGGAAACGCCAAAGATCACAGCGATTTCCCTCCTCAGTAGTATGGTAAATGGCCACTGGTTAGTTTTATTTTGATTATTATTAATATTATTGTTGGTTAGTCCACACCAATTTTCAAATCACTGTAAACTTAATTCAATTGAGGTCCACTGTGGCTATATCTGTCATTATCTTACCTTAACATTATCTGCCAGAGTAATATCAAGTTTCAGGTATATAATTGCTGTTTGTCACACTGTACCTAGCAACCACAATGTTCAGCTACGCTATCCTCAATTTTAAAATATAGAACTTTGCAAAATCCCAGTTCCCAATTGCATTGGAATTATAGCTCCATTTTTGATAATAGCTCTGGACAAGGTTTACATTAATTTCCGAAACTGTCTTGATGAAGCTGATATAATATTATCATTTTGCAGTCAAATTTCTTACCATATTAGTTATACTCTATATTCACTTCATCTGTACTAACTATTCAACCGGCTAAATTTTATTTTATTTTGATTGTCAGCTGCCACTACTCTACAATGTATTTGTTGCATTATAGTAAATCTCTACTGGGAATTAGTTTGCATTGGATATTATAAATTACCACTTAAAGAATTGATTATTTCTACAATATGTATTATTATCTATTCAGCCATTGAAGTTTCAATGATTAAGTGATGACATTAACTCACATTGTGTTGTAAAAGATTGCAGAATTACACAAAGAAGAGTTGTAATATAGCCTGAGATATCTTTACTATATATATCAGTATTTTCTCTAGTTAAGTACAAGGTTATATTAAAAGGTTCAACATTAATCAAATCTCTGGAAGTCCCACTCCCGATTTATTCAATCAATTAGAACTTGGATAACTGATGCTTTCCCAATCCTGGTCAATGTTGATTCATTTTTGTAACAATTACTACACTTATTCAATATTTACTTTGTAATTGTTGTTTTTTTAAATCAGGCAGAACTCCTCCTGGGGTATACTTGTAGTAATAATCTCTATCTCATTCAGAATGTTTGTAATCACTTATTATATTATATATCTCTACCACTATCTATTATACCACTCTGGTAGTAATGTGGAATAGTTTACCAATAGACAGTGAATCAGAGTTATTGTTCATCTAATAAAATCCGATCAATTAGCTTTTTCGCAGTTGGTAACTCCTGCTGAGTTCAATACATATATATTTCTAACATATTCTGACATATTCTCTCGGCAACTAGTGCACTATATTACTCATTATCAGCAGTTGTGAATGTTTATTCTGGGAGTGATCTTAGGGTTGCACTTTCAAAATCCACCAAAATTGTAGATTTACCATATGAAAAATACACACTTGGTTATGTATTAAGTAGAGTATTCCAAATATCATTCCAATTATACCTTGTATTAATTATCTAACTGAGTCTTCCATTGCACTTGTTGAAAACTTGTACCGTATTAATGATTAACTACTACCTCCTAGGCCTGCTCAACAATACTATCTGATTCAAGGACAATGCTTCAACATACTGAAGCTGCAAATTGATCTGTATGAGAAAATATATGACAGAGTTAGACAAAAACATCTCATGGACCCATGAAACTATTTTTATTGTGATATAGTACTTTTCTCCCTGGAAAATTTCTTAGCATTGATTACATCTAACTAAATATAATCTTTAGTATAATCATTGCCACTAACATGTAATATCTATATGCATTACTCTGTGGGAATGATAATATAGTATAATATTGTATATTATAATGTTTTTATATTTACAAGCACACCTTTATGTCATATAGTTTAATAATAGAAGTCATTTAACTACAAATTGCACATTTTGCTTCGTAAGTACATGTATGCTGTATTTGACTTAGTGAGTATATTGATTAATAGTTAGTTACTATTATTGCATGTACACCTTTCTATGGAGTTTCACAAATAATCTATCTTATTAAAGCACAACTGGAATAGACTGTTGAATGACTACTACTCACCAGAATCACTATTTGAACCAGATTCATATCTGTTACTGCTTCTACCCTTGTAATATAATATTGCACTTCAAATGCAGTTGATGGTTACCTAAAGCTGGAGAATGGAAGAGAGTGAAATAATCCAAACTGGTTATCTACATATTCAATTTGCCACAATTGTATGGTAATCCTGTCCATACTATTTTTTAACAATTTGTATTTTTCAACCCCTTTTGCTTCATTCAATCACTACCACTTTGATTGGTTCAATGTGCAACAAGTACATACTACAAAATCTGAGTGACCGACTACTATTCAATATTTCAAATTGCGAGAAATTTCTATGCTATTGACACTACCATTGAGTTTAATTGCAGGGTATATGACAAAGTGATGCAAAATATTTATTACTCCACTCTAATCAATTATACTAACCATCGAAACTATATATACATGAGTATATATATAATTCCAATCACATGGTCTAAGACCAATAAAAGCTCTGCTTTAATCGTGATTCCCACTTTTTCTATGACATCCGATATAATTTAGCCAGAAAATTGCCCATGACAATATGTATTGTTAACATCTCAGCAGCTAAATATTTACAGATTGAAAAATTGGCATTATTGCAATTTAATTTTCTGAATTCCAATTTTCTTATATCTTGCCATATTCAAATAATACTAACCTTTTGAATTAATACCAACCTCTAGATATATATAGTGTCAGGAATATTCAGTGTGAATATTGCAGGGAAATAATGTTGTAAGTATGGATAATCTTTATGGTCATGTTAATTCCCATATTTAAACAATTAATAGATCAAATTAGTATTCTTAAATATGTATAGAAAGGATATATTAAGTGAAATTTGTTTCAAATTACGTATTGCTCTTCACATTCTCATCCTATCATCTGTACTTCTCCAATGCTTTCTCTTCACTTCTATTGTTGCCAATCAGCAACTGTACTACACTTACTCCTCTGCTACTTTTTGCCACCATTGTGCTTCCTTTGCTTCATATCTGTATTCTTCAGTATTATGTATCTCTTCAAACGTCATGCTATTTATGTATTATCTCTTCCCCCTTGCTTTCTGGACCCCAATATTCACTTCTTTTTATGGTTAGCAACAGTTCCAACCTGCTAGAATGGTGCTGGGATGGGGTTGGAACTGGAACCAAACCGTTGCAACGGGTTGTACCAGATGAAAAACCCAGAACATTGCATTTGGGCCAGTTCCCACCCAGAAACCCGGCCCCTGGAAGCCCGGTATCCCGGAACTGCTGCTAAAAATGCTTCCTTTACTGAATGGATTATTGTTAAATTAACAAACAAATCACTAATTCCATTTTAGAGTGAAAAAATCAATTCAAATACAGTGTAAGGTATCTACACTCATATCCCTGTTTGTATTTTCCACAATCATATGCTCTCCAGTAATATAACAATTATATTTATTTATAACTACCAATGCTACTACTTCAGAAACACACCACCATACTGCAATTGAGTATTCTATTTCAACCACATGGGATTCAACAGTTATGCAATAAGGTATTGAAATGTTTAATATCCAGAAAGAGATTAAGTTCCATCAATGAATACTAAATTACATGCTATACAAATGTTCTAGTTGGATTAATGTTTTATAAAATTCAAATAAATTGAAATTATACCGAATGTTAACTCTGCACAGGATTAATAACAGCAACGACAAAGTAGATTGTTTATAAAGCCATGGATATTGTTAAGGGAAAGAAATTTTCAATTACTTTTGATGCTTTCAGCTCATTACAGAGGGGTATATTCAAACCTAGGGTATTTAAATCCAGAAGGCTATATATATACAACAAATGATCACCATTGTGCATGGTATTTTGATGGCAGTCGAGGTGTGGTTTTCCGGTGGTGGCAACTGTCGTGTTTAGGGCACTATTCCGGGAGCTATTGACTGGTATATTCTAATCCATTAGAAATTACCAGTGATAATGTTACTTTTCAACTACTCTATCACATCTTAACACACAACTTTGCACCTGTTTGTTCCCAAATAAAATTATATATTGCTATACATGAATATACCACCTTTTACTATCATAGCTCTAAATTAATTTAACATATTCCGCTTAGGGAATTGTGCAATTTGCTTATATTAAATCTGTCGCAAGAGATAACGATATGTCTTATCAATTAATAAACCTGTACAGCGGTTCGCTAGCACTCAAATCCAACTTACTAACTTCCATGGAATTAGTGATATGGTGTAGTTGGTAGTATGGACAGATGAATATACAATGCTAACAGTTTTATTGTAAATATAGATTCCAGCAGTTAAAGTAGATAATAATAACTTCAAATACCTTGAAAGTTAATGTATTGAAGTTATCTGATTTGAAATAACACCAATAATTGTTGTAATCACATTACTACTCTGAATCAGCAAAATGTGATAAATAAAATCTACTTGATGTTGAAATTTCAGTTCACATATCCAATCAAGTGGAAAGCAATGCAGAGACTAAACTAACAACAAATAGCTAAATAATCAGTATAAATAGCTGCTAATTGAGAATACTGCATCATCAAACATACCACATGTTCTACAGCAAGTCTGCAAAAGACTTCGCACGAATGTATCAAATGCATATGATACAAAACCTGTATGAAGTGAATAGTCAAGACATTGAAGGAGCTGTATTCCGATTTCAACCTCTATGACTATTGATCAACATCTGGCAGTTTCTATTATCCCAATCTTGCAATCACTGCTCTGTATATATCATGGATTAATTTACGCATTGCAGAAACTGCAGTAGAAATGTCAGACTTTGTACAATGTACATATAACCTGACTGCAGCAGCTGACCCTTAGCTATTGAACTTCAATCTAGGTTTACCTAAGAAAGTAATAGTGGATGGAGATACGAATTTAGAATCTATGATACTAATTAAAATATGGTATATTAT
>Ga0307512_10005071_pt1 | contig 13997 bp, 16 predicted proteins | sample 14_EM_MG_FD_200267 | JGI IMG/M metagenome (GOLD analysis project Ga0307512, IMG submission 200267) | Populus trichocarpa ectomycorrhiza microbial communities from riparian zone in the Pacific Northwest, United States - 14_EM | ecosystem: Host-associated > Plants > Roots > Unclassified | place... | reverse complement strand
ACCGCGGATCACTTCCGCAAGCCCCCGTTGTGTAGCGGCCTAGCACGCCGCCCTCTCAAGGCGGTAGCGCCGGTTCGAATCCGGTCGGGGGTACAAACTGGTCTAAACCACATTGGTCTATGGTGTAATTGGCAGCACGACTGATTCTGGTTCAGTTAGTCTTGGTTCGAGTCCAGGTAGACCAGCTCGGATCTGCGGAAACGTAAGATCCTCGCCCCCGTTGTGTAGCGGCCTAGCACGCCGCCCTCTCAAGGCGGTAGCGCCGGTTCGAATCCGGTCGGGGGTACGTACAGCAGAGCCCCTCCACTTCGGTGGAGGGGCTTAGTCATGCCCGGCTCACCCGAAGCCGTACCGCCGCGCCGTCTCCTCCTCCTGGGCCAGCCGGTGCAGCGACTGCAGGATCGGCTCGTTGATGATCGCCCCCAGGACCGCGAACTCGATCCGCTCCTCCTCCGACGGATGCGTCTCCATGTTGTCCAGGTCGAGGACGGCTGTCCGGTGCATCAACTCGGCGTACGGCGCCATCAGTTCGGCCCCCCAGCCGTAGCCGATCCGGCGGAACGCGGCCACCGAGACCACCAGTGAGCGGTACGCGGGGGAGATGGTCGAGAGCTGCTTGGCGTTCTCCCAGCCGAGCTGGTCCAGGAGCGTGGCGACCTCCTGCTGTGCGGCCTGGAGGTACTCGTCGTCCTTGTCCGGCTCCGGTACCTGCGGCAGCGCCCACAGCGCCGCACCCAGGCGGATCGTGCGGCCCAGGGAGTCGTCGTCCACATGCTTGAGCACTTCGCGGACCGTCGCCACCGGCACCCGGCCGACCTGGATCATCGCGCGCACCAGACGCAGCCGGCGCAGATGCTCCTCGTCGTACTCGGCCGTGGTCGCGTTGACCTGGTGGCCGGGCGTCAACAGCCCTTCGCGCAGGTAGTACTTGATCGTCGCGACGGACACACCGCTGCGCTCGCTCAACTCGGCCAGCCGCATCTCTCGCGCCTCTCTTCGGGGGGCTTGCGCCCCTCCTTGGGAAGTGCCACTATCCAAGCATTGCTCAGAAGGATAGTGCTGCTATCCGATCGGAGATCCGGGGGATCGTCATGTTCGCGAAACCGATACCGGGCCGCACCACCGCCGCAGTCGAGGGTGACGCGGTCGTGCTGCTGATCGGCATGCGCATCAACCGCTTCTGGGCCGTGCACCACTGGCTGCCGGTGTTCCTCGCGATGCCGCGCATGCTGCGTGAACTGCACAAGGACAAGAGCCGCGGACTGCTCGGCCACGTGCTGCTGACGGCGTCCCCGCGGACGTACTACGTCGTCCAGTACTGGGAGTCCAAGGAGAAGCTCTACGCGTACGCGAGCTCGCCCGACATGCTCCACCACAAGGCGTGGGCGATCATCAACCGCAAGGAGCGGGCCGGGAAGGTGCGCGGGCACGTCGGGCTGTGGCACGAGAGCTATGTCGTGCCGGAGGGGGCGTACGAGGCGATCTACGCCGACATGCCGGCCTTCGGACTTGCTGCGGCGCACGGTCAGGTGCCGGTGGAGAAGCGGGGCCGGCGGGCCGGGGACCGGTTCGCGTACCGGTCGGCGGAGAGAGCCGAAAAAGCCGGGTGACCGGGGGGATCGGGGGAACGAAGGGGCCTGCCGCGGCGTTGAGACAGGCCCCTTCGTCGACGTCCCTGAAGAGTCAGCCGGTGCGGCGCAGGGCCTCGGAGAGGCGGGCCGCGGCGTCGATGACGGCCTGGGCGTGCATGCGGCCCGGGTGGCGGGTCAGGCGCTCGATGGGGCCGGAGACGGACACGGCGGCCACCACGCGGTTGGAGGGGCCCCGCACGGGCGCGGAGACGGAGGCGACGCCCGGCTCCCGCTCGCCGATGGACTGGGCCCAGCCGCGACGCCGTACGCCCGAGAGTGCGGTGGCCGTGAAGCGGGCGCCCTGCAGGCCCCGGTGCAGCCGCTCCGGCTCTTCCCAGGCCATCAGGATCTGGGCGGAGGAGCCGGCCTTCATGGTGAGCGTCGAGCCGACCGGGACCGTGTCCCGAAGTCCGGACAGGCGCTCCGCGGCGGCGACGCAGATGCGCATGTCGCCCTGGCGGCGGTAGAGCTGTGCGCTTTCGCCCGTGATGTCACGGAGGTGGGTGAGCACCGGGCCCGCCGTCGCGAGGAGACGGTCCTCGCCGGCGGCCGCGGCCAGCTCGGCCAGGCGCGGACCGAGGATGAAACGCCCCTGCATGTCGCGCGCCACCATACGGTGGTGTTCCAAAGCCACGGCCAGGCGGTGGGCCGTGGGTCGTGCGAGTCCGGTGGCCGCCACCAACCCTGCGAGGGTGGCCGGCCCGGACTCCAGAGCGCTCAGGACAAGGGCTGCCTTGTCCAGAACGCCGACGCCGCTACTGTTGTCCATGCAACGATACTCGCGTCTCACTCTGTGAAACGCAAGTTCATTTTTCCGTGAGACGCGCAACCCTTGGACGCATGGTGGCCCGAAGACCGACGGGCCTGGCGGCGGGTGCCCGGAAACAGGGGCCCGAGGGCGTCGCCTCCACAAGATCTCTAGTTGGGCCGGTGCGTCACTTGCCGGCCGGAGGGAAAGCGATGGGTAGGACACTCGCGGAGAAGGTCTGGGACGACCACGTCGTCCGGCGCGCCGAGGGCGAGCCCGACCTCCTCTTCATCGATCTCCACCTCCTGCACGAGGTGACCAGCCCGCAGGCCTTCGACGGTCTGCGTCAGAACGGCCGCCGGGTGCGCCGTCTCGACCTCACCATCGCGACCGAGGACCACAACACCCCGACCCTCGACATCGACAAGCCGATCGCGGACCCGGTCTCCCGGATCCAGCTGGAGACGCTGCGCAAGAACTGCGCCGAGTTCGGTGTCCGGCTGCACCCGCTGGGCGATGTCGAGCAGGGCGTCGTGCACGTCGTCGGCCCGCAGCTGGGCCTGACCCAGCCCGGTACGACGGTCGTGTGCGGTGACTCGCACACCTCCACGCACGGCGCTTTCGGCGCGCTGGCGTTCGGCATCGGCACCTCCCAGGTCGAGCACGTGCTGGCCACCCAGACGCTGCCGCTGGCCCGGCCCAAGACCATGGCGATCACGGTCGACGGCGAACTGCCCGAGGGCGTCACCGCCAAGGACCTGATCCTGGCGATCATCGCCAGGATCGGTACGGGCGGCGGCCAGGGCTACATCCTGGAGTACCGCGGCCCCGCCATCGAGAAGCTCTCGATGGAGGCCCGGATGACCATCTGCAACATGTCGATCGAGGCCGGTGCCCGCGCGGGCATGATCGCCCCCGACGAGACCACCTTCGAGTACATCAAGGGCCGCGCCCACGCGCCCGAGGACGAGGACTGGGACGCCGCGGTCGCGTACTGGAAGACGCTGAAGACGGACGAGGACGCCGAGTTCGACGCCGAGGTCGTCATCGACGCCGCGGTGCTGTCGCCGTTCGTCACCTGGGGCACCAACCCCGGTCAGGGCGCGCCGCTTTCGGCGGACGTCCCCGATCCTGCTTCGTACGAAGACGCTTCGGAGCGCCATGCCGCCGAAAAGGCCCTGGAATACATGGGGTTGGAGGCCGGGCAGTCGCTGCGCTCCATCAAGGTGGACACCGTCTTCGTAGGTTCGTGCACCAACGGCCGTATCGAGGACCTGCGGGCCGCGGCCGCCATCGTCGAGGGCCACAAAGTCGCCGACGGCGTACGGATGCTGGTCGTCCCGGGCTCCGCGCGGGTGGGTCTGCAGGCCGTCTCCGAGGGCCTGGACGTCGTCTTCAAGGAGGCCGGCGCCGAATGGCGGCACGCGGGCTGCTCGATGTGTCTGGGCATGAACCCGGACCAGCTGGCCCCGGGTGAGCGTTCCGCCTCCACCTCCAACCGCAACTTCGAGGGCAGGCAGGGCAAGGGCGGCCGTACGCACCTGGTGTCACCGCAGGTCGCCGCCGCGACCGCCGTGCTGGGCCACCTGGCCTCCCCGGCCGACCTGTCCGACGCCGAGACCCGTACGCCCGCTGGAGTCTGAGAGCCATGGAAGCATTCACCACGCACACCGGCCGGGCCGTCCCGCTGCGCCGCAGCAACGTCGACACCGACCAGATCATCCCTGCTCACTGGCTCAAGAAGGTGACCCGGGACGGTTTCGAGGACGGGCTGTTCGAGGCCTGGCGCAAGGACGAGAACTTCATCCTCAACCGCCCCGAGCGGCAGGGCGCCACGGTTCTGGTCGCCGGCCCCGACTTCGGCACCGGGTCCTCCCGTGAGCACGCCGTCTGGGCGCTGCAGAACTACGGCTTCAAAACCGTGATCTCCTCCCGCTTCGCCGACATCTTCCGCGGCAACTCGCTGAAGAACGGCCTGCTCACGGTCGTTCTGGAGCAGAAGATCGTGGACGCGCTGCAGGAACTCAGCGAGCGGGACCCGCAGGCCGAGATCACCGTCGACCTCGAGGCCCGCGAGGTGCGCGCCGAGGGCGTCACCGCCTCCTTCGAACTCGACGAGAACGCCCGCTGGCGGCTGCTGAACGGGCTGGACGACATCTCCATCACCCTCCAGAACGAGGCCGACATCTCCGCGTACGAGGCCAAGCGCCCCTCGTACAAGCCGCAGACACTCAAGGTCTGACCCAGGTCGGGCTCGGAGAGCCGGAACGCGACTGGTTTCGGCCACCGGAACACCCCCGCCGTACCCCCGATCAGCCCGATCGGGGGTACAGCTGTATCTGGGCCCGGACGCCCCTCGGTGCTCTCGTGGTTTTCCCCAACTTCCCACGTTACGACGGTTGTTGCGGGGGTAGCCGAGCCTTGTAGGCGCGACTTCCGGCAGAGCCCGGAAGGCCGTTTGAGGCATCAGTTGCGACCCCCGCAGGCGACAACTCGCCCCAGATGGCACAATCTGTGCATGGAACACGACGGCCAACTCGAGCTCTATACGGCAGTCGCGGACCAACTCAAGGAAGCGCATGGAAGGGTGCGCGCACTGCAAGTCCCGGAGGGCGTACGGATGGCGCTGACCCGGAAGCTGCTGGTCATTACGGCCGCGGCCAAGCACGATCTCGCCGACGCGGCAAGGCGTCTGGAGGCGTTCACCGTGGACCTTGACGAGGGTCGATTCCCCGAAGAGGACCGCTGAACACGTCCGGGACAGCCGAGTTCGTTGCGGCGCACGGGTGATTAGCCCGTTTCGTGTTTGATTTGCGGTATATATCTGCCTAACGTGCGAAAAAGCTTGAACACTTTCGTTCTGGCAATGTCTCCGAAGGGGAAGACGTGAACAAGGCGCAGCTCGTAGAAGCGATTGCCGACAAGGTCGGTGGCCGTCAGCAGGCCGCCGAGGCTGTCGACGCGGTCCTGGACGCCATCGTCCGCGCGACCGTCGCGGGGGACCGGGTCTCGGTCACCGGCTTCGGTTCGTTCGAGAAGGTCGACCGTCCGGCCCGCTACGCCCGCAACCCCCAGACGGGCGAGCGGGTTCGGGTCAAGAAGACCTCCGTTCCGCGCTTCCGCGCGGGCCAGGGCTTCAAGGACCTGGTGAGCGGCTCGAAGAAGCTCCCGCGCGGCGGCGAGGTCGCCGTCAAGAAGGCCCCCAAGGGCAGCCTGACCGGCGGGGCTTCGGCGACCGTCAGGAAGGCCGCGGCGAAGAAGACCACGGCCAAGAAGGCCACCGCCGCCGCGAAGAAGACCACGGCGAAGAAGACGACGGCCAAGAAGACCACGGCCACCGCCAAGAAGGCGACCGCGAAGAAGACGACGGCCAAGAAGACCACGGGCGCCGCCAAGACCGCCGCGGCGAAGAAGACCACGGCCAAGAAGGCCACCGCCAAGAAGGCCCCGGCGAAGAAGGCGACGGCCAAGAAGGCCCCCGCCAAGAAGTCGGCGGCTCGCAAGACCACCGCCAAGAAGGCCACGGCTCGCAAGAGGTAGGGGCACAGGGGCATTCACGCGCCGGGCCGGACTCCGCATCGGAGTCCGGCCCGCGGCGTGTTCACGGGGGGTGCCGACGCGGCGTTCAGAGGGTCTGCAGCGTCACGAGCGTGATCCGGGGGCTGTCCTTGGCACCCTCGACCTCGATACGCACCCGCTGCCCGGGCCGCAGCAGCCTCAGCCCGCCCGCGTCGAACGCCTCGGCGCCGAAGGGGACAGGGGTGCCGTCGTCGAGCAGCACACTGCCGCTGCGCGTCTCGGCGTCGTACGTGTATGCGGTGGCCTGCATGGCGGCCAGCCTAATGCCGCCGATGAGAGCCGGCGCGCCATAGGGGTTGAGGTGCGTCTGCCGGGCGTTCAGGCGCCCGGCATCAGCAACCCTGACGCCGCGGCCGTCGTGTACGGTCCCACCCGCAGTGCCAGTGCCGCGCGCAGGTCGTCGCCGGTGTCCACGTCCTGTCGTACGGAATCGACGGCGTCGAGACGGAGTTCCACCGCCCCGGACGCGCGATGACGGGCCCGGGAATCCGTTCCGAATGCCGGGCGCAATTCCTGGGACGGAACCGCGGTCAGCAGGGTCGTCCCGATTGCGGCAGCATCCGCGAGAAAAGCGCGCGGGAATTCCGCGGCCGCGTCCAGTACTCGCCGCAATTCCGATGGACGTAGCGCCGGAAGATCGGCGTTCAGGGCCGCAACGGGACTTTCGGGGCGTGCGGTGCGTACGGCCGCTACGCCGTGCGACAGGGCCGCGTTGAGGCCGCCCCGGGGCTCGTCGCGGACGATCCGGGCACCCAGCGCGGCCAGCTCACGGCCGGCCAGGGCGTCGTCCGTGACGACCGCCACATCGCTGACCGCCGGGCAGGCCAGCGCCGCCGCCACGGTGTCCTGGGCGAAGGCCAGGGCGAGGCCCGGACGCAGCCCGTCGGCGGCGGTGTCCGACAGCCTGCTCTTGGCCCGCGCAAGGGGTTTCAGGGGTACGACCAAGGTCCACTGCACCGATGTTCCGTCCCTCTCTTGTCGCGGCCATTGTCACTCAGCCGTCACCTCGGCCATCTGGCGGTCGCCTCCTCGGGGCGTACGGTGTTCTCGACAGACCGGCGGCCTGGGGCGACACTTGTGCGGCCCCCGAAGGCCATAGAGGAAGGTGTCCGCGTGCCCCGCCGCAGAATCGGCTTCTGGTACCGCTTCGCAGCGGTCCTCTGCAAACCGCCGCTGGTGGTTCTGATCAAGCGGGACTGGCGTGGAATGGAGCACATTCCGGCCGAGGGCGGATTTATCACCGCGGTGAACCACAATTCCCACGTGGACCCCTTCGCGTACGCGCACTATCAGTACAACACCGGACGGGTTCCGCGATTCCTCGCGAAGAGCAGCCTTTTCAGGAAGGGATTCGTCGGTGCCGCGATGCGCGGCACCGGACAGATCCCCGTCTACCGCGAGACCACGGACGCGCTCAGCGCCTTCCGCGCCGCGATCGACGCCGTGGAGCGCGGCGAGTGCGTCGCGTTCTACCCCGAGGGCACCATCACCCGGGATCCCGATCAGTGGCCCATGATCGGCAAGACAGGTGCCGCGCGGGTCGCCCTGACGACCAAGTGCCCGGTGATTCCGGTCGCTCAGTGGGGCGCCAACGAACTGCTGCCGCCGTACGCCAAGAAGCTCAACGTCCGCCCGCGCAAGACCCATCACGTGCTCGCCGGCCCGCCCGTCGACCTCTCGCGCTTCTACGAGAAGGAGCTGACCCCGGACCTCCTGAAGGAGGCGACCGAGGTCATCATGGCCGCCATCACCCGCCAGCTGGAGGAGATTCGCGGCGGGAAGGCGCCCGAGATTCCGTACGACCCGCGCCGCGAGCGGATCGAGCAGCGGCGCAGGACGCAGGCGCAGAACGGTCAGGAAGAGGAGAGCGCCAAGTGAGCAAGTCGGTCAAGGCGGCGGTCTTCAGCGCCGGTTCGTGGGGTACGGCGTTCGGAATGGTGCTCGCCGACGCCGGCTGCGAGGTCACCCTCTGGGCCCGCCGGCCCGAGGTCGCGGATGCGGTCAACTCCACCCGGACCAACCCCGACTACCTGCCCGGCGTGGAGCTTCCGGACAACGTGCGGGCCACCACCGATCCCGCCGAGGCCGCCGCCGGCGCCGACTTCACGGTTCTTTCGGTGCCTTCCCAGACCCTGCGCGCCAACCTCGCCGAGTGGGTCCCGCTGCTCGCGCCGGACACGATCCTCGTCTCCCTGATGAAGGGCGTCGAACTCGGTTCCACCATGCGGATGAGCGAGGTGATCGAGGATGTCGCCAAGGTGGGTGCCGACCGGATCGCCGTCGTCACCGGGCCCAACCTCGCGCGTGAGATCGCCGCCCGCATGCCGGCCGCCGCCGTGGTCGCCTGCACCGACGAGGCGGTCGCGCAGCGGCTCCAGGCCGCCTGCCACACGCCGTACTTCCGGCCGTATACGAACACGGACGTGGTCGGTTGCGAGCTGGGCGGCGCGGTGAAGAACGTCATCGGGCTCGCCGTCGGCATCGCGGACGGCATGGGCCTCGGCGACAACGCCAAGGGCTCGCTCATCACCCGCGGGCTGGCCGAGACCACCCGGCTCGGTGCCGCGCTGGGCGCCGACCCGCTGACGTTCTCCGGACTCGCGGGCCTGGGCGACCTGGTGGCGACCTGCTCCTCGCCGCTGTCCCGCAACCACACCTTCGGCACCAACCTCGGCAGGGGCATGACGCTGCAGGAGACCATCGCGGTCACCAGGCAGACCGCCGAGGGCGTCAAGTCCTGTGAGTCCGTGGCGGATCTGGCCCGCAGGCACGGCGTCGACATGCCGATCACCGAGACGGTGGTGGACATCGTGCACGAGGGCAAGCCTCCGGTGGTCGCCCTCAAGGAGCTGATGTCGCGCAGCGCGAAGCCCGAACGGCGCTGAGCGCTCCGCCGGGGGGTGCCGCAGTGTGTCGTCGGGCGGCTGCGGCGCCGTCGTGGCTTGTCGCGCAGTTCCCCGCGCCCCTTCACGGCGCTGTCGAAACCGCCACCGGTCAACGGACGCTGACTCGGGGCCCTACCACCGGGTACGCTCATCGCGATATGAGCACCGAGAACCTCCCCCAGAGCCCTGAGCAGCCGCCTCGCAAGCCGCGCGTGGCCGTCGTGTTCGGCGGACGCAGCTCCGAACACGGGATCTCCGTGGTCACCGCCGGCGCCGTCCTGCGAGCCGTCGACCGGACCAAGTACGACGTCCTGCCGATCGGTATCACCCGGGACGGCCGCTGGGCGCTCACCGCCGACGAACCGGACCGCATGGCGATCACCGACCGCCGTACGCCCGATGTCGAGGAGCTCGCCGAGTCGGGCGAGGGCGGCGTGGTGCTCCCCCTCGACCCCGGCAACCGCGAAGTCGTCGTCAGCGAGCCCGGCTCGGTGCCCAAGGCGCTCGGCGAGGTCGACGTCGTCTTCCCGGTCCTGCACGGCCCTTACGGCGAGGACGGCACCCTGCAGGGCCTGCTGGAGCTCTCCGGCGTTCCGTACGTGGGTTCGGGTGTACTCGCCTCGGCCGTCGGCCAGGACAAGGAGTACATGAAGCGGGTGTTCACCTCCTTCGGGCTCAAGGTCGGCCCGTACGTGGTGATCCGGCCGCGCGAGTGGGAGCAGGACGAGCCGGCCGCCCGCAAGAAGATCGTCGACTTCGCCGGCGAGCACGGCTGGCCGCTGTTCGTGAAGCCGGCGCGCGCGGGCTCGTCGATCGGCATCACCAAGGTCGACGACATCTCCGGGCTCGGCGAGGCGATCGCCGAGGCGCAGCGGCACGACCCGAAGATCCTCGTGGAGGCGGCGCTGCGCGGCCGCGAGATCGAATGCGGGGTGCTGGAGTTCGAGGATGGTCCACGGGCGAGCGTGCCCTCGGAGATCCCGCCGCCGGACGCACACGCGTACTACGACTTCGAGGCGAAGTACATCGACTCGACCCCGGGGATCGTGCCGGCGCCGCTGACGCCCGAGGAGACCGCCGAGGTGCAGCGGTTCGCGGTCGACGCCTTCGAGGCCGCGTCCTGCGAGGGCCTGGTACGCGCGGACTTCTTCCTCACCGAGGACGGCGAGTTCGTGATCAACGAGATCAACACGATGCCCGGCATGACACCGATCTCGATGTACCCGCAGATGTGGCAGGCGAGCGGCGTCAGCTACCCCGAGCTGGTGGACAGGCTCATCCAGGCGGCACTGCGCAGGTCAACGGGACTGCGCTGAAGCTCCCCGAGGGGCGCGGGGCTGCATTTGGTGTGCGGCTCCGCCGCGTGGGCGCGATCAGCCACCGGCGGTCCGCAGCCGACGCACGGCCTTTCCGGCTACGGCGACTAAGCGACCTTGGCGAAGTCCGGTGCGGTACCGAGCCCGGTAAGGGGCGCGGGGCTGCATTTGGTGTGTGGCTCCGCCGCGTGGGCGCCACCAGCCCCCACCGGCCCGCAGGATCATCACCGTACTTCCAGCGGAGCGCTTAGTCGGCAATACCCGCCGGGATCGCCTTCTTGATGGCAGGCGCCACATCAACAAGCGGCGCCATGCCACCCCCGGTGCGCTTCGCAGGGATCCTCACCTCGACGTACGCCTTCCGCAACGTCGAGGTGAAGCGGAAGGACCCGTCGTCCTGCTTCTGCAGCAGCCAGCCGACCCCGTCGACCTCGACCCCGTCTGCTTCGGGGTCGTTCATCTTGGCGGGCCGCGCGACACCGCAGCGCAGTATGATCGCCGGGTCGCCCCAGCCCGCGGTCAGCGCGGAGGCGGGTTCGGGATCCCGGCGGTCCTGGCCGTCGACCTCGGACGGCAGCATCTTGTCCAGGTTCCGGCACAGTTCGGTGACCTCTGCGCCCGGGCCTGGAACCGCAGCCCGGGCGTTGTCGTCTGCTGAGGAGCAGCCCGTGGCCGTGATCAGTACGGCGGCGAGAACGGGCAGCCCGAAAACAGTGTGGACAGCGGGGACAGTTCGGTGCCGGTGACGGAAGGAATTCACCGGCCAAGGGTAGACGGGGGCTACAGATGGACGACCGGGCAGGTCAGAGTACGGGTGATGCCGTCCACTTGCTGGACTTTCGCGACCACCATGCGGCCGAGGTCGTCCACGGTGTCGGCCTGGGCCCGCACGATCACGTCATAAGGTCCTGTCACGTCCTCGGCCTGGATGACTCCAGGAATCTTGCTGATCGTCTCGGCGACGGTCGACGCTTTGCCGACCTCCGTCTGGATCAGGATGTACGCCTGTACCACGGAACCTCCAGGGCGGCCACGAGGATCATGTGGGGAAAAGGAACGCCACGGTATCGCGTCGCCGCACGCCACGGGGAGACCCGCGGAGGCCCGGGCCCCCGCGCCGGGGCGCAGGCACGACGGAAGTCGACGGTCAGCTCGACCGTATCGAGGACACTGATGACGCGCGACCGGGCACGGCAAGGGACAGAAGGGGAGCAAGGGTAATGAAGGGCACTGTTGGTGAGCTCGGGGAGTTCGGGCTCATCAGGGAGCTCACCTCCCGTCTCACCACCACCCCGGCGGTCCGGGTGGGCCCCGGCGACGATGCCGCGGTGGTCGCGGCGCCCGACCGCAGGGTTGTGGCCAGCACCGACATCCTGCTGGAGGGACGGCACTTCCGCCGCGACTGGTCCACCGCCTACGACGTCGGACGTAAGGCGGCCGCGCAGAACCTCGCGGACATCGCCGCCATGGGCGCCGTGCCGACCGCGCTGCTGCTCGGCCTGGTCGTGCCCGCCGAACTCCCGGTGACCTGGGCCAGCGAGCTGATGGACGGGCTGCGCGACGAGTGCCAGGTGGCGGGCGCGTCGGTGGTCGGCGGGGACGTCGTACGAGGCGACACGATCATGGTGTCGATCACCGCGCTCGGTGATCTGCGCAACCGCGAGCCGGTCACCCGGGGCGGCGCCCAGCCTGGTGACGTCGTCGCGGTGACCGGCTGGCTCGGCTGGTCCGCCGCCGGGTACGCGGTGCTCTCGCGGGGCTTCCGCTCGCCGCGCGCGTTCGTGGAGGCGCACCGGCGCCCCGAGCCGCCGTATCACGCGGGCCCGGCGGCGGCCGGGCTCGGCGCGACGGCGATGTGCGACGTCAGCGACGGGCTGATCGCCGACCTCGGGCACATCGCCGAGGCCAGCAAGGTCCGCATCGACATCCGCTCCGGCTCGATCGACATCCCGTCCCAGATGAACGACATCGGGCAGGCCGTCGGCGTCGACCCCATGCAGTGGGTGCTGACCGGGGGAGAGGACCACGCGATCGTCGCGACCTTCCCTCAGGACGTGAAGCTGCCGGCCCGCTGGAAGGTCATCGGCGAGGTGCTCAACCCCTCGGCGCTGCCCCAGGTGACGGTGGACGGGGCGCCGTGGACCAGCAAGGGCGGCTGGGACCACTTCGGGGACATCGAGTCATGAAGCCGAGGGTGCTGACCGTGGCGGGCTCCGACTCCGGCGGAGGGGCCGGAATCCAGGCCGACTTGAAGACGATGCTCGCGCTGGACGTGCACGGCATGAGCGTCGTCACCGCGGTCACCGCGCAGAACTCCCTCGGTGTGCAGGGTGCTTGGGAGCTGCCGGTGGAGGCGGTGCGGGCGCAGTACCGGAGTGTCGTGGACGACATCGGCGTACAGGCCGTCAAGACCGGGATGCTCGCCTCGGCCGAACTCGTCGAGGCCGTCGCCGAGTTGATCGGCGGTACGGATGCTCCGGTGGTCGTCGACCCGGTGGGTGTCTCGAAGCACGGGGACTCACTGCTGGCGGACTCGGCACTGGACTCCGTACGCACGAAACTGCTGCCGGTGGCGACCGTCGCGACGCCGAACCTCGACGAGGTGGCCCAACTCGCCGGTGTGCGGGTCGAGTCGGAGCCGGACCTGCGCGAGGCGGCGGCCGCTGTCCTGTCGTACGGGCCGAAGTGGGTGCTCATCAAGGGCGGCCATCTGCCCGGTGATGCCGTGGACTTGCTCACCGACGGCTCCGAGGAGCACTGGCTGCGTGCCCCCCGTCACGACAACCGGCACACGCACGGCACGGGCTGCACCCTCGCGTCGGCGATCGCGTCGCAGCTCGCGAAGGGGCAGACCGTGCCGCAGGCGGTGGCGGTGGCCAAGGAGTACGTCACCGGGGCGATCGCGGCCGGGTTCGCACTCGGCGGGGGGATCGGGCCCGTGGACCATGCCTGGGCCCTCAGAACGGGTACTCCCGCAGTTTGATGTCGGTGGCCGCCTTCTCCGTCAGCTTCTTGAAGAAGCGGGCCAGCGGGCGGGCGCTGAGAAGCCGGTACATCCGGTCCCGGCTGCGGATCCGCCGTTCGGTCGCCGGGGCGAAGAACGGGCCCGCGTTGCCGGAGATCTTCTGGCAGCCCTTGGCGAAGTCCCGGATGCGCGTGTCGTACTCGGCGAAGGCGGTGCGGAAGTCGCCGCCCGCGAGGGCGAGTTCACCGGCCAGCACATACGCGCCGACGATCGCCACGCCCGTGCCCATGCCGCCCATGGTCGCCCCGTGACCGGCGTCGCCGAGCAGTGCCACACGCCCCTTGGCGAGGCGGTCGACGTGGATCTGGGCGATCGCGTCGAAGTACAGGTCGTCGGCGTGTTCGAGGGCCTTGAGGACGCCCGGGACCTCCCAGCCCATCCCGGCGAACCGCTCCATGAGGATCCGCTTCTGGTCCGTGACGTCCCTGCGGTCGTACGACAGCCGCTCGGACCGGAAGACCAGCAGGGCGCCGGAGCGGTGCGGGTCGCCGTCGTAGTTGCCGATGACGACCGCCCGGCCGGGCTCGCTGTAGACCTGGCCCGTGCGGTCCAGGCCCAGGTGGTTGGGGACGTCGAAGCCGGCCACGTAGTGGTCGAAGAAGCGCAGGTAGCGGGATTCGTCGCCGAAGGCGATCCGGCGGGTGTTGGAGTGCAGCCCGTCCGCGCCGACGACGAGGTCGAAGCGGCGCGGGGCGCCCCGCTCGAAGGTGACGTCCACGCCTTGGGAGGTCTCCGCGAGCGAGGCGATCGAGTCGCCGAACACGTACTCCACGTCGTCCTTCGTCCGCTCGTACATGATCTGCGCGAGGTCGC
>Ga0307512_10005070_pt1 | contig 13999 bp, 11 predicted proteins | sample 14_EM_MG_FD_200267 | JGI IMG/M metagenome (GOLD analysis project Ga0307512, IMG submission 200267) | Populus trichocarpa ectomycorrhiza microbial communities from riparian zone in the Pacific Northwest, United States - 14_EM | ecosystem: Host-associated > Plants > Roots > Unclassified | place... | reverse complement strand
GTCCCCGGCGTACGCGCCGGCGACATAGTTGCCCACTTTGCTCATCGCCCGCAGCAGGTCGACGGACGTGCTGTGCAGTCCCGGCCCGGGCCGCCAGATGTCGTCGAACAGCTCGGCCACCGCCTCGAACTCGGCGAGTTCGGTCAGCTCACGGATCCGCGGTTCGCCCATGCCGACCATTCTCACCCGAGCGGGCCCCGCTTTCACCCAAGGAGATCTTCGATCAGGGCTGCCACCAGGGCCATCCGGGTGGGCAGCTCATCGACGAGAACGTGCTCGTCGTCGGCGTGCGCGCCGCCGCCCACCGCCCCGAGCCCGTCCAGGGTCGGCACGCCCAGCCCGGCGGTGAAGTTGCCGTCGGAGGCGCCGCCGACCGCGGCCCGCCCCGGCGGATCCTGGCCCAGCGCGCCCGCCAGCTTCACCGCCCGGGTGTACAGCTCGGCTGACGCGCCGGCCTCCAGCGGCGGCCGGTTGAACCCGCCGGTGACCGCCAGCCGGGCGCCGGGCAGGGCCGGGCGCAAGGCCCGCAGCGCCCGGTCCACCCGATGCTGTTCGGCCACGTCGCGGACCCGCACGTCGACCGCGAACTCGCCGGTCGCCGGCACGGTGTTGGTCGTGCTGCCCGAGGTCAGAACGGTCGGCGTCACCGTCGTGCCGAGCGCCGGGTCGCCGAGCGCGGCGACCGCGAGCAGCTGGTGCGCCAACTCGATCGAGGCGTTGACGCCACGTTCCGGTTCGAGCCCGGCGTGCGCGGCCCGGCCGATGGCCTGTACCTGGTAGCCGGATGTGCCCTTACGCTCGGTCTTCAGGGCGCCGCCGGTGGCCGCTCCCTCGAACACGAGCGCGGCCGCGCAACCGCGGGCGGTGGACTCGATCAGCTCGCGCGAGGTCGGCGAGCCGATCTCCTCGTCGCCGGTGACCAGCACGGTCACCCCGTCCCGCTCCGGCAGCGCGGCCACCGCGTAGAGCGCGAGGACCAGCCCGGCCTTCATGTCGAAACAGCCGGGGCCGCGCAGCACGCCACCCTCGACGCGAAACGGCCGGGTGGCGAGCGAGCCGAGCGGCCAGACGGTGTCGTGGTGGCCCAGCAGCAACACCCGGGACGAGCCGCCGAACTGCCAGCGCAGGTGGGTGGGGCCGAGACGCTCGGGTGCGGCGCCGAGCAGCCGCTCACCGAGAGCGGCGACAACATCGGCGCTGCGGGCCACCGCGGCCGGGTCGGCAGATGGCGACTCACACTCGATCAGGGTGCCGATATCAGCCAGCAACTGCGGCAAGAGCGATCGCATGTCAAGAAACCCTCGGGGTTGCGCGCACCCCGAAGTGCACGTAGCGCTCGCCGGTTGGCAGGGCGTAGAACGTCACCGGGGTCCATGTCTGTGTTCCCGGCTCGCGTACCACGAACAGATCCTGTTCCACCGGCACCAGATCGTACTCCTTGGTCGGCTCGGGAATCAGCGCGGCGATCGGGCCGGTGGCCGTGGTCCGCATCATCGGCCCGTGCTCGCCCTCGAAAACCTCGATCAGCTCGGCGGAACGGGCATAGCGGCCCAGGTGCGGCCCCACGTCGACGATCGGAGGCTGGGCCGGCGGGGCGAGCGGCCGGCCCATCGCGACGCCCGCGACCTCGGCGAAAATCTCGGCGAACAGGTCCTCGTACAGGTCTCGGGTGTGGCCGCCGTTGGTGAGCAGGGTGACCGCGAGCCCCTGGGCGGGCAGCAGCCGCAGGAAGGCCGACTGCCCGATGGTGTTTCCGTCGTGGCCGACCAGCCGGTGGCCGTCCCAGCCCATCCGGACCCAGCCGAGACCCCAGGAGTCGCCGAGGGTGTGCCGGTCCGGCAGGTCGGCCTGCTTGTCGCTCATCTCCGCCACGCTCCGCTCGGAGATCAGCCGGCGGCCGTCGGGGGCCAGGCCGCCGGTCAGGTGCAGCCGGGCGAAGGCCAAGACGTCCGCGACGGTCGAGCTGATCAGTCCGGCCGGGCCGAGTGCCCGAGGCAAACCCCAGACGGGCGTACGCCCGGTGCTGAGGTGCCCGACTGCCGCGCGGTGCAGCAGCGCCTCCTCGGGCAGCGTGACCGTGTGGTGCAGGGCAAGCGGTTTGATCAGTCGTTGCCGCACGGCCTCGTCCCAGGTCCCGGCGGTCAGCCGCTCGATCACCCGGCCGGCCAGGCAGAAACCGGAGTTGCAGTACGACCAGGTCGCGCCGAGCGGGTGATTCTGCGCCACCTCGCGCAGTCCCGCGACGTAGAGCTCCAGGCAGTCGTCGCCGCGCCCGGTGTCGGTGAAGACGTCGCCGTCGATGCCGCTGGTGTGGGTGAGCAGGTGCCGCATGGTGACCCGCTTGGTCACCTCGTCGTCGGCCAGTTCCAGCTCGGGCAGCACGTCCGCGATCGGTGCGTCCAGGTCGAGCAGGCCCTCCTCGGCCAGTTGCATCGCGAGGGTGGTGGTCCAGACCTTGGTCATCGAGCCGATCTGAAACACCGAGTCAGCGGTCACCTCGACCCGGGTATCCACGTTGAGCAGCCCGTACGCGGCCTCCATCAGCTCGTCGCCCGGCGTGCCCAGCCGCAGCACGCCCAGAGTGGCGCCGGGCACCTCGTGCCGGGCGGCGAGCACCGCCAGCCGGCGCTGCCAGTGCGCCGCGTCCAGGCGCGGGTGGCCCGGCCCGCAGACGTGCCGTTCCAGCCAGTCGACGGTTCGCTTGTTGAAGTCGATCCGGTGCGACGGCAACCCCTCCAGCGGGAACAGGTGGGATCCCCCGGGATAGAGCACAAGCTGGGTCGGCACGCCACGCTCGCGCAGTGCGGTGTGCCATTGCTGGGCCTGGCCGACCGGGCAGCGCAGGTCGGCCTCGCCGTGCAGCAGCAGGGTGGGCGTGCGGACCTGGTCGACCCGGGTCAGCGGGGACTGCGCGGCGTACCGGGCGGGGTGCTGCCACGGCCGGCCGCCGGTCTCGTACTCGCTGAGATAGTGCCCCAGGTCGGAGGTGCCGGCCATGCTGACCAGGTCGGTGACGACGCCGCCGCCCACCGCGGCGGCGAAGCGGTTGTCCCGGCCGGTCAGGTAGCACGTCATGTACCCGCCGTAGCTGTAGCCGGCGACGGCCAGCCGGGCGGGATCGGCCACGCCCTCGGCGACGAGCTGGTCGAGCGGCTCAAGCTGGTCGTTCGCGTCGGCCTCGCCCCAGGCGCCCCGCCCGGCGGTGAAGAACGCCTCGCCGTAGCCGTCGCTGCCGCGCGGGTTGAGCACCAGGACGGTCCAGCCGCGCGCGACGAGCTCCTGGTGGTAGAGGTGCCACTCGTCGGCGCCGCCGTGCCAGGCGTTGTGCGGGCCGCCGTGGATGTCCAGCAGCAGCGGCTGCGGGCCGGTGGCGGCGGGGTCGCGCATTAGCCAGCCGTGCACGATCGTGCCGTCCGAGATGGTGAACTCGCGCTCGGCGCGGACGTAAAGCTCGACGTCGTCGGCGGCCGAGTGGTTCGTGCGGACGGTTTCGGTGCCGGTGGCGAGGTCGATGGTGACGATCTCGCCGAGCGACGTCGGGGTGCGCAGCACGGTGGCGGCCGTGTCGCCGGCCGTGCTGAGCCCGATGACGATGCGCCCGGCGCCGGTCAAGACGGGACGAGGGGTGCCACCCGCGACGTCCACGGCGTACAGATGAGTGTTGCCTTTGTCTCTGATGCAGAACAGCGCGGTGCTGCCGTCGGCGGCGAACCGCGGGGTCGCTCCCGGGTAGGCGGGGCTGCCGGCCATCACGTTGCGGTCCAGCACGCCGGCCAGGTCGGCGGGCTCGCCGCCGGCCAGCGGCACCCGGAGCAGGCTGTTGTGCCCGTACGGGGTGCCGAGGGTCCCGATGACCAGCAAGCTCGCGCCGTCCGGGCTCCACTCGACGGGCCCGGCATAGCCCTCGGCCAGGCCCACGACGGCCGGGCGGGCACCGGGGTCGGTCACGTCCAGGACGTGCACGGGCGCGCGATCGATCAGGTCGGCGTCGGATTCGGTGGCGGCGGCGAAGGCCAGCCGGGTCGAATCGGGCGACCAGGACGGGATGCCGGCGTGCCAGTCCCCCTCGGTCACCTGGCGGAGCTCGCGGGAGGCCAGCTCGAGGACGTGCAGGTGCATCCGCTTGGTCCGGAACATGCCGGCGCCATCGGCCCGGTAGTCGAGCCGGTCGGCGACCGTCGGTGCCTGCTCGGGAGCGTCGTCGCCGCGCGAATCCACCGCCGCGGTGAACGCGATCCGGGTCCCGTCCGGGCTCCACACCGGCGCGCCCGCGCCGAGCGGCCGGGTAGTCAGCTGCTCGGGCTCGCCGCCGTCGGCGGGCAGCAGCCACAGCTGGGCCGGCCCGTCCGTGCCGCGCAGGAACGCGAGCGCCGTCCCGTCGCTTGACCAGGCCGGGGCGGTGTCGGCCGGTCCCCGGGTCAGCCGGCGCGGGTCGCCGGCGCGCGTGCCGACCTGCCAGATCGTCTTCACCACCCGATCGGTCTCGAGGTCGGCGGTGCTCAGCACGTAGGCGATCCGGGTGCCGTCCGGTGAGATGGCCGGCTGCTCCGGCACCGCGAACTCGGCCAGGTCCTCGATCCGCTGGCGACGGGTCATGGTGATCCTCCCCTGTGGTCAGCGCGCGGGCTGCCGGCTGGCCCGACCGCCGCGCGGGTGGCGCGCGTGCGCCTGGCCGCCGTTGCCCAGGACATCACGGTGCCGCGCACGCCGAGCCGGTCGTCACCCGCGGACGTGCGGTCGCCCGGCCGAGCTGCCGGGCACGGACCCCCACGATAGGCGCAGAGCGATCGATGTGCGGCACTGCGTGACCGCGCGATGGTGGCCCTTTGCGCCGCGCGACGCGTAGCGCTACTGTGCTATCAACCTAGTTGAATGGCACATCATCGTGATCGAGTTTCACCTGGACACCCGCTCCGGCATCGCCCCCTACATGCAGCTCATCCAGCAGGTGCGGCGGGCGTTGCGGCTCGGGCTGCTCTCCGAGGGCGACCAGCTGCCGACCGTCAAGGACGTGGTCTCCCGGGTGGCCATCAACCCGAACACGGTGCTGAAGGCGTACCGGGAGCTGGAGCACGAGGGCCTGGTGTCACCACGGCCGGGGCTCGGCACGTTCGTCACCCGCACGCTGACCGACGAGAGCGTGGCTTCGCACGCCCCGCTGCGCGCGGAGTTGCAGCGCTGGCTGAGCAAGGCCCGCACCGCCGGCCTCGACGACGAGAGCATCGAGGCCCTGTTCATCACCACGTTCCACGCCCAATTAGAGGAGAAAAAGGCATGACCGAGAAGGAGACACAGCATGACGCCCGTACTTCGCGCCGTTGGTTTGGGTAAGCGGTATGGCCGCCGGCCCGCCCTCGCCGATTGCACCCTGGAGATCCCGCCCGGCCGGGTCGTCGGCCTGGTCGGGCCGAACGGCGCCGGCAAGACCACCCTGCTGCAGCTCGCGGTCGGCATGCTCACGCCGACCGAGGGCACGATCGAGGTGCTCGGCGGCCGTCCCGGGGCCGGTCCCGAGCAGTTGGCCAAGGTCGGCTTCGTGGCCCAGGACGCGCCGACCTACGCCAGTCTCACCGTGGCCGACCACTTCCGCCTCGGCGCCCACCTCAACCCGCATTGGGACAACGCCGTCGCGACGGACCGGATCGCCGCGCTCGGCCTCGACCCGACGCAGAAGGCCGGCAAGCTTTCCGGCGGCCAGCGCGCCCAGCTGGCCCTGACCCTGGCCATCGCGAAACGGCCCGAGCTGCTCATCCTCGACGAGCCGGTGGCCAGCCTCGATCCCCTGGCCAGGCGCGGTTTCATGCAGTCGCTGATGGAGTTCACCGCCGACACGGGCGCGAGTGTCGTGCTCTCCTCACATCTGGTCGCCGACCTGGAACGGGTCTGCGACTACCTGATCGTGCTCGCCGCCTCGCACGTGCTGATCGCGGGCGACGTCGACGATCTGCTCGCGAGTCATCCCCGGCTGATCGGCCCCCGCGACACGGCCGTGCCGGCCGGGGCGACGGTGGTCCAGGAAAGCCACACCGACCGGCAGAGCACCCTGGTCGTGCGCAGTTCCGCGCCGATTGACGAGCCGGCCTGGGCCGCCGAGCGGCTCGATCTGGAAGACCTCGTGCTGGCGTACATGGCCGCCGCTCTGCCCGACCGCCGCGCCGTCGCGGCGCTCTGAGCTCAAGGAGAGAAGTTCAATGATCTGGTTGACCTGGCGGCAGTTTCGCTCGCAGAGCGTCGTCGCCGCGGCGGTGTTTGTCGCCGCGGCGGTGGCGCTGGGGATCGCCGGCCGCGCCGTCGCCACCATGTGGACCAATAGCGGCGCGGCTTCCTGCCCGGCGACCGGCGACTGCGCCGCGTTGTCCAGCTTCCTGCAGGAGGCGCAGCAGGGCTGGACCATGGTGGTGTACGTCCTGGGCGCCGGCCTGATCTACCTCGTGCCTCCGCTAGTCGGCGTCTTCTGGGGCGCCCCGCTGGTCGCCCGGGAGCTGGAGGCGGGCACCCACCGGCTGGTCTGGAACCAGTCGGTGACCCCGGCCCGGTGGCTCGGCACCAAGCTCGCCGTCCTCGGCGCGGCCAGCATGGCGTTCGCCGGCCTGCTCAGCCTCGTCACCACCTGGTCGTCGCACCGGCTGGACCAGGTGGGTTTCAACCGGCTGGAGCCCATTCTGTACGGCGCCCGGGGCATCGTCCCGGTGGCGTATGCAGCGTTCGCCTTCGTCCTCGGGGTGGTGGCCGGCATGGTCATCCGGCGCACGGTGCCGGCGATGGCGATCACGCTGGCGGTGTACGCCGGCCTCGCCCTGGCCATGGCGCTGGGCATCCGCGGCCACCTGCTCCCCGCGACGCACCTCCAACAACCGTTGAACACTGCCGAGATCAACGGGATGGGGATCAATCAGGACGGCGCCATGCGAGTCGAAGCCGGTTTCAACCTTCCCGGCGCGTGGGTCATGCACAACACGACCATCACCTCGACCGGCCAGGCATTCACCGGACCGGCCAACATGCAGGTCTGCGGCCGCGACGGCGCGCCGAAGGACTGCATGGGCTGGCTCGGTTCGCTGGGCTTGAAGCAGGACATCACGTACCAGCCGGCCGGGCATTTCTGGCCGCTGCAGTGGGTGGAGTCCGGGGTTTTCCTCGTGCTGACCGCGCTGCTGGTCAGCTTCGGCTTCTGGTGGCTGCGCCGGCGCAGTTCCTGAGGCCGATGCCGCTTCCCTCGAGGCGAGCCACGGGGGCCCGCCTCGAGGGAAGCGCGCATCACATCGCTGGCTAGCGGTCGGTGCGGGCGCGGTCGAACGGGTCGCCGTAGGCGCGGACCGCCGAGCGGGCGAACGCCTGCTGGAAGGTCGACACCCGTTCGGAGCGGCCCCGGCCGAGGAAGCTGACCGCCCAGTGCATCACGGCCGAGACCCGGTTCTTGAAGCCGACCAGGTAGAGCAGGTGCACGGCCAGCCAGATCAGCCAGCCGAGGAAGCCCGACAGCCGCAGCTTGCCGATGCTGGCGACCGCCGAGAACCGGGAGATCGTCGCGAGGCTGCCCTTGTCGAAGTACTCGAATTTCTGCCCGGTTTCCTGGCCGGCGAGGCGGCGCTTGATCTGCCCGGCCGCGTGCCGCCCGCTCTGGATGGCCACCTGCGCCACCCCCGGCAGCTGCCCACCCCGCGGCTGTTCGAGGGCCATCATGTCGCCCACCGCGAAGATCTCCGGATGGCCGGGCAGAGAACAATCCGGATTCACGTGTACGCGGCCCGCCCGATCCGTGGGGACGCCGGCGGCCTCGGCCAGCTTCTTGGCCAGCGGCGGCGCGGCCACCCCGGCGGCCCACATCTTCGTCATCGAGCCGATGCGCTGATGCCCTCGTTCGGTTTCCACCTCGATGCCGGTGGCGTCCACCCCGACGACCCTGGTTTTCAGCTCCACCTCGACGCCGAGCAGGTGCAGCCGGCGCAGCGCGCGGGTGGACAGGTGATCGCCGAACGTGTTGAGCACCGCGGGCAGCGCGTCGACCAGCAGCACCCGGGCCCGGCGGGGGTCGATGTGCTTATATTGCCCCGGCAGTGTGCGGCGGGCCAGCTCGGCGATCTGCCCGGCCATCTCGACACCGGTCGGCCCGGCGCCGACGACCACGAACGTCAGGTACCGCTCGATCGTCTCGGGGTCGGTGTGCAGGTCGGCGAGCTCGAACGCGCCGAAGATCCGGGCACGCAGTTCGAGCGCGTCGTCGATGCTCTTCATGCCGGGCGCGAAGTCGGCGTACCCGTCGTTGCCGAAGTATGACTGCGAGGCGCCGGCGGCGACGATCAGCGTGTCGTACTCGACGGTGTAGTCCAGGCCCGGCGCGTCCACGGACACCGTCTTGGCCGCGACGTCGATCCCGGTGACCGTGCCGAGGCGTACGTCGACGTTGTCCTGCCGGCGCAGCACCTCCCGGATCGGCGGCGCGATCTCGCCCTCGGAGAGGATCCCGGTCGCCACCTGGTAAAGCAACGGCTGGAACAGGTGGTAGGTCGTCGCGTTGATGAGCGTGACGTCGACGGGCACCCGACGCAGCGCCTTGGTGGCGAACAGCCCGCCGAACCCCGCACCGACCACGACTACCCGGTGCCGGCGCTCCGAACGCTCCTGCTGCATCACCGTCTCCACCCGTCTGCCGATGTCAGAGAGCCTATTCGCCCCCAGCCGAAGAGAACTGTCAAGCGGGAGGATGCCCCATCCTGGCGAAGACCGTCACCCTAACGCGCGCGAGTCCGTTAGATCGGAGGCGGTTAGACAAGCGCCGCTTGTTCGCGCATTGCCCGTTTCGCTGGCTTGGGGGAGCAGGTGGGACAGAACCGCGCTTTGCCGAAGCAGCCATCCCGGCCAAAACGTCGCAGGCTGATCTCTACGTCGATGGCCATGGGCCTGGCGACCGGCATCCTGGTGACGGCCTTGTCCGTCACGGCGCCGGGAATCGCTCCATCGCCTACGACTATGGGCACACCGCCGGCATCGCGGGGAACGGGTACCGCACCCGGTACGACTGTCCGGCCGACAGAATCACCGGGGGCGTTGCCGGGCGCATTTCCCACCGGGCCCACCTTGTGGCCGCCAAGCCGGGAGCACCCGGTTGGGGCTGAGGAACCGGTCCAATTCCACCGCCTACGGCCGCCGCGCCCAACCATTCCACCCGAGCAGCTCAATTTCGTCGCCAAGCTGAACAGCGATCGGGAAAACCTCTACAGTGGCATGGCGTCGGCCAAGCTTTACAAGTACTCGGAGGTCGACCGGCCGTTCCCGCTCGATCTGACGGTGTGCGGCTCGCGAGCCGTCCAGTGCTCCATCACCGAATCGGTCGGGCCGCAGGCGGCCGGCGCTCGACCGCACGACGGGCGGCATGCGCAGCTGGCGCCCCCGGTGAAACGCGGCGCGAACACACCGTTGGGACCGGTGCTGATCGGTGGCCGGATCAGGGCGCAGCTGACCAGCATGTACCGGGAAATCGCGGTACAAAGCACCAGCCCGGAAATTCAGGCGATCACCGATCCGGCCGACGTCGGGCAGTGGCGGTGGACGGTCACGGCATCGGACGACGGCACCTTCGATTTACAGATCGCCGTCACGGCCCTGAAGACGGATACGGACCTCCCGCTGGCTCCCACCCGGTACTTCGATATTTCCATCCGGGTGAAGAACACCCCAAGTCACCAAGCCAAGAGCATCTTGACCAATACCTGGACTCAGGTCGGCGGCGCCACCGGACTGCTGGCTGCCGTGGGACTGGTGTTGAGCTATCTGGCGTACCGGGTCTCGAAGAACAACAGCGCGGCCGCGCCGACCGGCGGGCCGAAGAACGCCCGCGGCGATCCCACCGAGCCAGCGAGGCGGAAGCGCGGCAGGCGCAAGCCGCGGTAACAGCCGATCACCGGACCGAACCTAATACGGCTCATGCCCAACGACCCCGAGGATCTGTGGACGGTCGGCATCGACCGGGTGGCGCGATCCCGGCGGCCGTAAGACCTGACCCCGTGAACCGACGACGACGGCCACTCACGGCAACAAGGGCTGGGCGGTATTTCGATCCCGGACTCACGTACGCCGCAGCATAGGCGGCACGGGATGCTCGACGCTAAAGATTGTCGCGGTCGAGGATTATGGACTTCGGGGCGAAACCGTGGCGGGTATAGAATCGCTGCGCAGCTTCGTTGGCGGCGTAGGCGGTTACCGAGGCGCGCTGTGCGCCCCTTTCCGCGGCCCAGGCGAGGAACGCATTCACCATCTGCTCCCCGATACCGCCGCCTCGATGTTGCGGGTAGACGTGGATGCTCTCAAGTTCGGCGACCCGAATCGGGTGCACGGTGCCCGGGCCAGACAGACGTCCGACCAGATGGCCGATCACGGCGTCACCGTCGCGGGCGATCAGAACCAGGCTGTCATCGTCGTTGAGCAGCTGCGTGGCGTACGCCAACCCGCTCTGCCTGGCCCAGGTGAGGTCGGTGGCGGTCGGGTCGTACTGACCAGCGTCGGCGGCGACCAGCGCGCTGGCCGAAGCGATGATGTCAGAAATATCGTCGGGTGTGGCAACGCCGATGCGACCAGGCACACCAGGACGATAGCAGCGGAGGCTTCCACGATCTCCTGGGCGAGGTTTGTCCTGTCTGCCCAGTTGTCGTACCCGCCGCCTAGGCTCGGGGTCGTGACCGTGCATACGCTGTCGCGCACCGACGCGCGCCGCCTCGCCGTTCGGGCCCAGCTGCTGGGGGCTCAGCGCACGAGCGGGATGTTCGATACCGTGCGCCGGTTGACGCTGCTGCAAAACGATCCGGCTGCGGCCGTCGCGCCCAGCGCTGACCTGGTGCTGTGGAGCCGGCTCGGCTCGTCGTATTCCCCGGCCCAGCTGCGCGACGCCATCGACGAGCAAGCCCTGCTGGAGCTGCACGGCCTGATCCGCGTGCCGGAGGACATCGCGCTGTTCCGGGCGGAGATGGCCGCGCGGCCCGGGCCTCCCCCGTTGCGCGACTGGCAGGAAGGCTTGCGGGAATGGGTGGACGCCAACAACGGCTGCCGGCTTGACATCCTCGCCCGGTTGCGCGCCGACGGGCCGTTGCCCGCGCGGGAGCTGCCGGATAGCTGCGTGATCCCCTGGCGTTCCTCCGGCTGGAACAACAATCGCAACGTGACGAAACTGATCGACTTCCTGGTCCAGCGCGGTGAGGTCGCGGCGGCCGGCCGCCGGGGCGCCGACCGGCTGTGGGATCTGGCCGAGCGGGTCTACCCGGACGAGGTGGTGCCCTACGCGGAGGCGCTGCGCATCCGCAACGAGCGCCGGCTCCGCGCGCTGGGCATCGCCCGCAGCCGGTCCGCGGAGTCTCCCGGCGAGCCGAACGACGTGCGCGCCGCGGGCGAGCCCGCGGTCGTCGAGGGGGTGAAAGGTCAGTGGCGGGTCGACCCCGAGCTGCTGGGCCAGGCGTTCGCCGGGCGCGCCGCGTTGCTGTCCCCGCTGGACAGGCTGGTCTACGACCGCAAGCGGATGACCGAGCTGTTCGAGTTCGACTACCAGCTGGAGATGTTCAAGCCGGCGGCCAAGCGCCGCTGGGGCTACTGGGCGCTGCCGATCTTGTGGGGCGATCGGCTGGTCGGCAAGCTCGACGCCACCGCCGACCGCAAGGCGGGTGTGCTGCGGGTGGACGCGATCCATCAGGACGTCCCGTTCACCAAGGCGATGACCGCCGCGGTGCAACACGAGATCAAGGACCTGGCGAGCTGGCTCCGCCTGGATCTCGCCCTGATGGTCTAACGGCCGTGGTCATGGGATTGAGTGGGCGGCCTTGCCGGCGATCATCCGGAGTGTCCGGCGTTGGGTCAGACCTCGGCGGGCGGTCCTCATGAAACATCATCCCTGTGCGGCGTCGCGGCGGGCGAAGGTGACAGCGGCGAGCACCAGGGCGGCGAGCGTCCAGGTGATCGTGGCGGCGGCGCCGCGGGCCGGGTCGAGGGCGGCGGTGTCCGGCAGATAGGCGGCAACGGCGCCGTACCGGGCGCGCAGCAGCGGGCCGGCGATGAAATACAGGCCGAGCAGCAGCACAACGCCGGGCAACGCCTGACGCACGATGCCGGTGACCGCGGCGGCCAGCAGCGTGGTGAGCGTCAGGTAGGCGGTCGCGGCCGGAGTCCACGTGCCGCCACCGGCCGGCAGGGTGCTGATGGCCGCGGTCGCGGCGGCCACCGGGAGGGTCACCGCGGCCAGCGTGAGATCCTTCGCCCCCTGCAGGGGCAGGCGGCGGGGCATCGCGATCAGGGTGGTGCGGATCTGGCCGCCCGCCTGATACTCGGCGGCGGCCGTCAACACGCCGAGCACGAGGAAGCCGGCCTGGGCGTAACCCAGCGGGGCCAACCCCGCGGCGTCGCCGCGGGGTTGGGTGACGCCGTAGGCGTACGCCAACAGCGCGGTTCCGGCCCAGGTCAGCACGGCCGTCCAGCGCAGCGACGGCAGGGTCAGCAGTTTGCGCAGTTCCGCGCGAGCGGTGTTCACGCGTCCCGCCGGTGAAACAGGACGGCGCCGACCGCGAGCAACGTGATGACCCACGCGGTCATCACCAGGCCGGCGGTCACCGGGGCGAGCTCGACGGGGAAGCCGTCGGTGCGTAGGAACATGTGCGCGCCGGCGATGTCCGGCAGGTAGGCGGCGAGGTCGGTCAGCTTCGTCAGCAGGTACGACACCGAGACGACCGTGCTGTTGAGGATCAGCAGGGTCAGCGGCACGATGCCGGTGCGGGTGATCAGTGTGATCGCGTACGCCAGCAAGGCGGTCAGCACCCAGTAGAGGATCGCGGCGGCGACTCGCTCCGGGGCGGGCAGCGGCACGTACTCGCCGTGTAGCGCCTGGGTGAGTGCGAGCGTGCCGGCCGCGGTGACCGCCGCCTGGGCCGCGACGACCAGCACCAGCGCGACGGTCTTCGCGGCGAGCAGGCGCAGCCGGTGCGGCACCGCGGTGAGCGTCGCGGTCAGCTGCCGGGCGCCGGGCGCGTCGTCACCGGTCGACGTGTATTCGCTGCTTACCACGACCACGCCGAGGACCAGCGCGCCGATCAGGCCGACACCCAGCTCGCGAAGGCCCAGCTGGGTCGGGTCGCTCAGGGTGCCGGCGGCGAGCGCGCGGCGGTTGTACGGCGCGTTCAGCAGGACGACCACGGGCGCCAGCAGGGTGCCCAGCACCAGCGCTACCCGGGCGGTGGGCAGGCCGAGCAGCTTGCGGAGCTCGGCGCGGACCGGGCTCACCACGCCCCACCGGCCTCGGTGCCGGTGAGCGCGAAGAAGGCGTCCTCGAGCGTGCGATGAGCGCCGATGACGTCGGCGAGCCCGCCGTGCAGCACGATCCGGCCCTTGTCGATCACGACGACGTCGTCGGCGGTCTCGGCCAGCTCGCCCATCAGGTGGCTGGAGAGCAGGACCGTGCGGCCTTGCGCGGCGCTGTCCCGGAGGAAGCCGCGCATCCAGCGAATCCCGGCCGGGTCGAGGCCGTTGACCGGTTCGTCCAGGACCAGCACCGCCGGGTCGCCGAGCAGCGCGGCGGCGAGGCCGAGCCGGCGGCTCATGCCGAGCGAGAAACGGCCGGCCCGCTTCCGCGCGTTGCTGGTCAGGCCGACCACCTCGAGGACCTCGTCGACCCGGGAACCCGGCAGGCCGTTGCTGGCGGCCACCCAGCGCAGGTGGGCGCGGGCCGTGCGGGCCCGGTGCGCGCCGCTGCCATCGAGCAGCGCCCCGACTGTCGTAAGAGGACGATCGATTTTCCGGTACGGGCGCCCGCACACCAATGCGGTTCCGGTCTGCGGGCGGTCCAGGCCGAGCAGGATGCGCAGGGTCGACGTCTTGCCGGCTCCGTTCGGGCCGAGGAATCCGGTGACGCGGCCGGGCCGGGCTTCGAAGCTGACGTCGTACAGAATCGGCGTCTTGCCTTTGATCTTGCTGACGTGGTCGATCGTGATCATGGGTCGAGTCAACCGGCGTTTCGGACTGCGCACAT
>Ga0307512_10005069_pt1 | contig 13999 bp, 11 predicted proteins | sample 14_EM_MG_FD_200267 | JGI IMG/M metagenome (GOLD analysis project Ga0307512, IMG submission 200267) | Populus trichocarpa ectomycorrhiza microbial communities from riparian zone in the Pacific Northwest, United States - 14_EM | ecosystem: Host-associated > Plants > Roots > Unclassified | place... | reverse complement strand
CCCAATCCTTTCCGCCCTCTTCACCTCCCCCCTCCTAAAATTTATCAATGCTACATGGAAGCGACGTGGCCTCAATATGTATGTTGATGACGGGGCTATCTTCAGCTGTGGTGTCACACACATCCACTCAGCCGAATTAGTATGGAAAGATTTCTCTGAGATCACGGATTGGCTTGCCTGGAATGGCCTCAAGGCTGATCCAGACAAGTCCGAATTTATTTCTTTCGCCCCTAACCTCTCTCAGGACCGTATTGGCGGCGTCGTCACAGACATCTGTCTTTCAGACACTTTCGGAGATTACGGTGTACGCCGTTCAAACATCATCCGTTACCTTGGTATTTTTATTCATCACAAATTCCAATGGAAATACCATGTCACCATTATGGCTAACCACGCTTGTTCAACCATCCGTAGCCTTAACATCCTTGGCAATTCTGTCTGAGGCCTCGACTACGCTAACTGGCGACGCATCTTCCACTCCCTAATCCTCCCTGTCCTCACTTATGGCTTCCCCCTCTATTCCACCCAATGTCACATTGTCACCCTCCTCAACATCCTCCAAATTGCCCAAAATGACACAGTCCGCAAGATCTCCAGCTGCTTCAAAACCACCCCTATCGTCCCCCTCCACTATCTTACCGCCATTCCCCCCATCAAACTCACCATCAAAAAATTAACATCACAATTTAAAATCTGCGTCGCTAATCTTCCCCCAACCCATCTCTTACATACTATTACCACCTTCAACCTGGCGGCCGATTGGCATCTTTCCACTAACCCTGAAACTGCCCTTACCCGCATCCTTCCCACCTATTCCCCTTTCTTTACCTTCCCCTCCCACCCCTTTCAATCTAAATGGGTCCACCCCCAGGTCCGGGATAATACTGTCTTCGCAATAAATCCCGCAACCAAAGAGTCTACCCAATCACTCATCCATCTCCCCCCTCATAATTCTTATTCAATTTTTATCCGCATACTAACCGTCCCATCTCCCCCTTTCGCAGCTGGCTTTGTGGTTTACCGTGGCGAGAGGTTGGTGCACAGTGGCACGACGAGGGCCCCTACCAGACCTGGCGCGCTTCTCCAAGCGCTCCTCCAAGGTCTTACATACGCTTCCTTCTCTAACGAGATCCATATCTTTATTCCAGACCGCTCTACTAGCGTGTCTATTTTTCTCACTTCTAAACACCCCTTCCTTTTTCTTTCATGTGCCATCATTGATCAGATGATCGTCTTTCTCTTGGCACATTCTTACCACTCTATTAATTTCTACAGATACTCCGTCAAGTGGGCTGGTCTACCAGGCAAGACGGTCTTCGATGACTTCACCAATCAGGAACAACACATCATCTTCCCGGCTCCCCCTCCCTCCCTCCTCCGTCCGAAGGATATCCTCCTTCTCGATCTCCAGGACGAATACATCTGCACTATCCGTTCAGCCCACATCTGGCAGTCTATCACCATGCCAGATGGCCGCCCACCCCCTTTTATCCAAGGCGCCCTTTCACAGAAAGACTGCTGCACTTATGCGGCCGCCGGTCAACTCGCTTCCGGCCACACCTTCCATAAACCATACTCTGATGAGTTCCGACCAGGGGCACAAGACAACAATATCTGCCCTTGCTCCGATCCCATACCCCCTCCATCTCCATCGGGCTCAACCCACTCTGACACATCAGGGTTCAACCGCCTCCAGGCAGAACACCTAGCCTGGGCCCATCTCTCTCCTACATCACCTCGTTCTACCCCCTGTGACTCCCTTTCCTGTCACTAGTGCCAGCAGCCTAGACCAAGACGCACGAGGTTTCCCAACTCCACCGCACATGTGTTATATGCATGTCCCCTTCACACATCTCCCTGTCGCCACATCTTCGGACTTCGTCCATCTGAAGAATTCATCTTCAGCACCTTTGACGGCAGCGCCCAACTAGGTGCTTTCCAATGCGCCACCAATCGTCTCCTCTGACCCCTCCCTCCTAGACCAGACCCCCCTTGAATGGTTAGTATTTGACACGGTCCTCACTGTGTCCCATTTCTTTTTCCACACACTTTTCTCCTACTCGGCCTCTGCCACCAATAGTCATCTACACCCACTTTACAACCTTCTCTCTCCATAATCTTAAATTCTTGTGCCTCTATTCTCTGTACATGTATGTAGCGCCAGGATATGTCTTATAGCTTTAGCTCCGGACAATAAATTGTAATTCAAAAAAAAAAAAAAAAAAAAAAAAAAAACCAACCACTCTTTGTACAGCTGTCAACATGGCGAACGTCTTCTTATTTCGGGGTACCAGCGGCTCCATTCAAACAATTGGGTTCTCTTCTCCATTTCTTAGGTTGACACTGTAGACCTTACCTGTGTCATGGTACCATTCAGTGCATCGCTTGGGTTTTCAATCACTTTGATCATGAGTCAATGGCTTCTCACCCATGCACGTGGTCCATACCTTACTATGCCCGGACGAGCGCTGATGACTCAATGAGGCTGGCAGAGGCAAGAACGTAACAGGCTTCAGTTGTTGTATCGCCGCTCCCAACGTCGGACACATTTATACCCGCTCTTCGCTCTGGGGGACAAGCAATACACGAAACCAAGACTGACAGAAAACTGACAGGGAGCTCACTGGAGAGTTCTCACAACACCGCGACCCAGAGCGCATACGATGTCAAAGTGCGAATTGATATGTCATTACTCAAGGACGCCAACTAGTCAGATGGGGAACTTATCAGTTGAGACCTTTGCGCTACTCCCACGATCTTTTTTGTACTTTCCTTGGGCAATCACATCTAATCTGTTTGTCTTATTTCATGAATTACCATTGGTTACTCAGAATTGTGGGTGTTTCTTTGTCTTTGTTACGATCCAGGAATTTCAATTCAGGTCATTTGGCTGGTAGATATGGACAACGTAGGCTAGATTGTATAGTGGATGGAAAGAGAAAATAGGACGTTTTAGGGCTGACGAGTTCTAGCACGCCGCGGAGATTTGAGACCAGAGCCGCCAGATCATGCATTATCTATAGTAATTTAGTACGTACCGTTTGTGGACTAAATTTCAGACACAACTTGAATCCTACCTAGCCATTTGATCTCATCTCATCTACTTTGATCATTCCGTGACAAACATTTTGCCATCATTCCTGATCGATCAATGCTTATGGCATATGCTGAAGATATGTCAACCAATGTGCCTGACTATTCATTCGCCAAGCTTCTGTTGGCCGCTTCACAACATGACTGTTAGGGCACATTGGATGGCACTCCCCTATATTGTTCCTCTCAGTGTTCAACAAACTCCGTATTAAACACAACTCAACCGTCAATTTCACATATTTGACATCGATTCTGACAACACCAGATGATGACAAATCTATGATACTTTCATACTTCTATCAGGTTGCCCTCACTATAAACTCAAGAGCTACTGAAATTCAGTAGTTTCACATACTGAACGGTGTGGAAACACCTTAGTTTCAAGTGAGAAAACCCTGAATTTCAGGTGTTTTGCCTACTGAGATTCAGTAGCTGTTGTGTTCATAGTGCCTGTTCAAACCCATCAAAATTTATGGAGAGACACCCTCTGAGACACAGTTTCGGGGACGGAAGCAAATCGGGTTTGCTCCTCCTGACACCTTCCCCTCTTCAAAAAACGACAACAGCCTCACTCTTCCTCTTCCTCTGTATCTGCTATTCCTCTCCGCAGCCGCGTTCATCTTGGTAGAGCGACCTTGGAGACATGGAAGTCAATTCGTGAGACAAACACAAGAGATTGAGGAAGCATGAGCAAGCAACGGCGCTCATCTGAGTGCTGTGGCAGCGCACAATGCAGGAATGACAAAGGGAACTTCGCAAGGAACGATTGATACGGGCCAGTTTTCTGGCTTGAGATTGGGGTCAGAACTATTGAAGGTCAACAGGCGGGTGAGGATATGAGCAAGGCAAAGATGGTGGGCTTCTTCGATGGCCAAATTAGTATCAAGCGGGGGAGAGTTCGAGATGAAGCTGAACAGGGACTCTATTTCCAAGGTCATCAGAGACGGGCTGATAAGTTCTCCAACCCGGCCAAGCGGACTCGTGGGGCCTGTCAACCAGATAGCTAGTCACAATTTTGTCCATGTCTAAACAAATCAGTGCCCATGTTTCTCCAAGATAAACTTGGCCACCAACTGACAACTGAAACTCATGCACCATAATGAACGTAGTTCACCCAACGCTCCAAACTCATCCCCCTCCCTTTCTTTCTCTGTAATCTCACCACAGCATCTCGAAGTGCCTCTGCTGTTCTCTCATGATAATATACCCCTCGCTTCCCGCCGGAGAACACCGACTTGTAAAAGTTCTCTGCGAGGTCCTGCCCATCTGTATCAGCCATGGCCCACATTGTCCCAACGACGCTTCGGAATCCGCAGTATTGCATCGCAGCAGCAAGATGCAGCGCTTCATCGGCCCGGCTCTCGTTGGTCAACTCTGCCGTGTGGCAAGCCGCCAAGAAAGCAAATTCAGCATTTGGAAGCTGAGATCGTACAATATTGAGCAATGACAGGCGCTTGCCTTGGTAAAGCTTGAAAGAGGAGTCGAATGGCTTTCCGCGCTCAAGTAATCTGTGGCACACAACATGGATGAACCGATGATCCAGGAAGCGTTCTAGCATGACTCTAGGTGTCGCCTGAGAACCAGCTTGCTGTACTGCTTTCATCTCTTCTAGTGCCTGTACCATGGACACATCTGGCTGTACAACAAGAAGCATTGAGGGCTTCTCGAAGGTTTGTGAGTTGGGCTTACAAGACTCAAGGAGCGTGGAAAGCGATGGCATGTATGAGGGGATGTATAGGTCAAGGAAATATCGCGGTGGGCCCATGTCTGATAGGATTGGGCCCATTGCGTGTAGTGGAAGAGAACAAAAGACAGATGTTGGGCACCACCATACACAAGATTGTTCTGGTATATTCAACTCGTTTAGTCTTGTGATCACTGGCTGGCTGACAAGCTTATAGAGATCCTCAAGAACAGCACATAGAGCGTCCTTGTATGCATCAGACTTGAGGCCCTTCTTTCATCCCCCCAGTATTTGATCCTGCAATTTGTTCATGCGGATATAGAAGTCGTCTGAAGTAGGAATCAGGGAGGGTGGAGAGTTGTGCAGTAGAATGAGTATGTCTGATCACCACTGGGAATGGCTGATAATGATCACCGGGCCATGAGATGCAGCGGAACGGAGACTGTTGAATGATGGTGGCTTCAAGAAGGTGTCAAAGCCTGGTAGGGCTTGGATCTGCGTAATGAGCTTCTTGCGATCGTCAAAAAGCTTCAGTTTCCAGATCACGCTATGGCCATATGGGTCCATCCCCTCGAGGTCATTGTTTCCACCAACGTTGTTGCTTAGTAAGAGGGCCATGGTAAGTGTCTCGAGTTCCTGATTGACAGCAGAGAATTTGTCTGCTAAATTGGAGTCGGCCAAATGGATTTGATCGATTGAAGTACGAAGGCCATGCATTTCTGACCATAACAATCCTCTCCCTCATTTGAGGGTCTTGATGGCCTGCTCAAGATGACCAGTGTGGATCTGATAGGATGCGTAGTGCAACAGAATCGTGTACAAAATATCATGCATTGCAACAAGCTGGGAATGCTGACTGTCAAGTGTGGGAGCAAATGTGAGAGAGGCTTGGATTGATGACATGGCACGGTCATATGCGGTCGAGGCAGAGGGGTGTCCAAAACGGCGTGCAATTGTTGCCCAGCCAGATGAAAGAAGGGGCTTGTGAGGTGAGATCAAGGGGCATAAGTCAGCCGCAGTGAGGGAGAGTTGCATGATTTCATAGAAGTCTCCTTCCTGACGTAGCAATACAAGACAAGTTGATAGGGATGAAATAAGCCTGATAAATAATCTAACATTGGGGTGAAGTGAATCAGCGGTATTGATACCATCCCGGGCGGCTGAAATTGCCTTGTTGAGGTACTCAATTTTATGGGTGCATTCAAAAGCAAGATGTAGGAGGGCGCCTAAGACTACCTGGGCGGTGGAAGCAAGTTCACTATGGGGGTAAGAAACAAGCAAGAGTTGACAATACTTAATGCCGTCTTTGATACTTGCTACATCAGTAAATGTAGTGAAAGCATAAAGTGCTTGAACGTGCTTCTTGTATGTCTCCGGATTTAGCTTGACAGGCATCGCCTCGGGAAGAGAGGCGATCAGGTCACGGGATAATGGGAGCTTTGATTTGGGAAAAATGGATAGCACGTCTTGGGTGTTTGCTGTGCGAACCAAACACAATTCCTCCAAGTGAGAGAGAAGTGCAATGAACACAGCACGATCGGAGTCTTCAACAGAAATCCCATCAAGCAGGGTATGACAATGGTAGATGGCATGCTCCAAATGCTCTGGCTTCCCATACGCCTCAAATCGATCATCGGCGAATAGGGCAGCCCAGACCAATGCCCCCACCCTGGATGGACTTGGCTCATCTCCAGAGCCACAAAATGTGAGAATCCTGTCCAAGATTTCCATTCCCTCTTCATAATCATCATCAGAAAGAGCAATGGTGAAGTGATTATAGAGGGATCGGGCAAGCACGATGGAGACTTCATGCAAACCTGGTAGGCGTACAATTGCCTTTCATAGGCAATCTGTGACTTTCCCTGAACAAATTTTCCATTCAAAGGAATCATTGAAATGACGATCAATAGCTCTTGCAAAATCTGTAATGGGGTTGGTCAGGGATTGTATTGATATGTCAGAGTTGAGAAGTTCGTCACAGAGGCCTGCCATCTCCTCGATGTCCTCATCCACATCTCTGATCTCCAATTCTACTTGCATGGCCAATGTATGGACAAGAGCTATCGCGACGGGAACAGGAAATTTCATGGAGACTTCGTGCCATTGTTGATGCAAATAGCAGAAGTATCTAATGCAGGACTTGACATCTTTGGGCCGCCTTGACTCCATGACGCGGGAGAAAAAGCTGATCGTGAGGTAGTAGAATATCTCAACAATGTTTGTGGACGAGGAGGATGATGTATCCCAGGTGTGTGGGAGGTATATTGCCTTAGTGAAAAAGAGGATTAATTGTTCAAGGTCAGCCTGTTCCCTTGACGATAGGAAGCATGATCCTGTTCCCCAATACCGGACAGTGGACATAGAAGAGACGACAAGGGTCAGCTCTGGGTGGTAAGAATCATTGCCTAGTGGAAGGCTCGGAGATGTCAGGAGTAAATGTCAACTTACCCAGTGCATCACGGCATCCTCCTTTTCCTCTAACCACCATCATCTGTGAAAACCACCTGCATAAACAAGTTAACAACTGTTTCTTGCGACTCACACTGCTGGTAATTGCTGTCCACGTCAAACACAATAAACCAACCTTTTGCCTCTCCTATTTTCTGCATTGTCGCCGTCAATCCTCCCATCGTCTCCTCCGCCCACAGGCCTCCCACTCTCAACAATGGATTCCTACGTCCCTACCATCCCTGAAGAAACTGTCCCCATCCCTTATGGCGAAATGGTATTCTCCGCCATTGAGGACACTACCAACCCCTACCCCATCAACATATCCAACCCCCTCCAACTCTTTGACTTCCCCAAGACCACCCAAGGTGCTGTTGCCTTCCAAGCCCTCACCAGAGTCAAGGAACTTCTTTCCCATGGTTTCCATAACCCTTCTGACACCACTCCTTCCTGTGGCCTTTGGCTCAGCATCACTTCCCAACTTGCTGTCGCCATCCATAACAGTGTCCGTCACACTCATGACCCCGACACTCTCCCTTACCACTTTGCCTCCTTCTCCCCCTCTGAGAACTCTGACTTCCAAACCCTCACTTCCACTATTTCTGCCCTTAACTCTTTCTTCACTAACTGTCTTAGCGACGATTCAGCACCCAGCTCCCACGAGCTGTGTCTCCGCTGCCTCAAGGAATGTAAGGTACCTATCACCAAGGCAGAGTGGGAATCCGTCCTCCTCTCATGCGGTCAGAACATCAAGGCTGCCCACCACACTATCATCAATACCAAGCTCTGTCAACTGACAGAAGAAATGGAAACTTGGGTGGACACCACCCGCGCCCACATCAAAGACGCCTTTATCAATTCAGTCGTTAATGATGATATTCCCAATTTTCATAATGAACATGCTAATGATGCCCGTCTTGTTGAATGGGTTTCCTGCACAAAGGCAGCTGTCCGCCAGACGGTGCTTGCCTTCATCACTCATGAGACTATTTTAGAGACTATCAACCCCTGGGCCTCCGAAGCCCTTGAAGGCGCCAAAGTTCATGCACTGGCTGAGAACGAAGCCTTCCTCCTCAACTACACCTGTGACCAATGCGCCCTTGCTGAGGCCAAAGCTATTTCCGACGCCAATGACTACTACACCACCACCCTCACCACCCTCAAGGCTGAAGCCGTTGAACATGCTGAACGCAAGGTTGCCACCTTCAAATTGGACCTTAAAATCAAGGCCGAAGAACGCAAGGAGGCCTTGCGCCTTGATTCTATTAAACGGATCAAAGAACCCGTTTCATCTTCCACTTCTATTTCCCGCACTAACTGCACGAAACAACATGTTGATCCTACCGCACATCCTCCTCGCTCCCGATCGATTTCTCGATCTCGAGCCCCTTCTCCTGAATCTCAGATTCCCTTATCCGCTTCTCTTCCTCTTCCCCTTCCTGTTTCTCGCTCACCGGACCAGTCCACACCTCGGGCCTCACCCGTGGTGGAGCTTCCCCTCACCCGTGCTCTAACGGAGCCGGCTCTGAGCCTCCAGCCACCCCCCACTAACGTCTCTGTTGGTCCTCCTGAGAACTCTCTTGAGGCCGCTATGCTTGACGTCTCTACAACGCATCTCCCCATTTCTGTACCCATCCCCCCTCCTGCTGTCGAGTCATCCTTCGACCCCTCGACTTCAGGGATCCTCTCCGCTATCCAAGGGATGATTAGCGAAGCCATACAGCCTCTCGCATCCCAAGTCTCTGTTATTTCTTCTTGCTGTGATGTGATTCAGAGCTATCAGGCCACTAACGCCACAGATCCCCACTATTCTCCTTCCACTCCAGCCGCCCTCTGGGCCCCTAACCCCACCGCTTGGGCACAGCCAGAGGTCTCTCAACAGAACTCCCTGCCATCATACCTCGACCAGCCCCGTGTCGACTACGACTACGACATGAGACAACAGGACGACAACTACGACTACGTCCCTCCCATCCACCCAGACCTCCTTCCGGTCCCTGAAGACATCGAACACTACTACAGGTGACTCTACAAGATTTACCCGGACGCCACCCTCACCACCTCTCAAGGCTCCAAACTTCACCAATTTCAAGATAATGTTGAGACATACCACATGGAATGGCTCAGCTCCGACACCAGTCCCCTTCCCTGGTCCAACCAAGTCGAATACAACTTCCAACAATGGCGCACGACAATCCTTCAAGCTCGGGCTTTTCAAGCTGAAGAACTACGCTCCACCAAAGTGACCTCTGCAGCCCAGGCAGCCTATGTCCCACCCACCCCCACTAAGCAACCTGGTTCCATCAAGCTCTTCCCAGATCACCCACCCTCAGCACCACCTATCGCCACCATCAATGAGCAACCCGCCCACCAGCCCACCACCAATTTCGGCTGGTCTATCATGGGTAAAAAAGGTAAACCAAAAAGTTTTGCTGCTGCTGCTGCCCAAGAGGCCAAGCCAGCTGTTACCCAGATGGCTGATAAGGCTGTACCCATTACTACTCTGTCTCACCATCCCTTCCTTAACTGTGATCAACTAAACGCTCTCTCCAAAACAGAGATTATCAACGCCTTTGAGATCCACTTCCGATCCAAAGTGCATTCCAAGGCTGCCAGTAAAATGGCCCTCACCAACATGTACCTCCGTTTCGCCGCCAAAGACCCCTATGTGGGCCAAGTTATCCCGATAGGGCAGGCGGACGCCTATGTCGCTAATCGCGACCGGGCCCAAGCAAACCCCCGCAAACCTCGACCCACCCCAGTCATCACCACTGAGTACACCGTCATGAGGTCTCCATCTGCATGTACTCTTCAGAAACCGAAGGGTGACCCAGCGACCATCGTCTGCTCCCTTCAAATGGCCATCCGCCAGGCATTCAGTAATAATGACCCACCCATCACCCTCTTGGGCGGTCGATGGAGCTCCCAGCTCTCATCCAACTTTGTCCTAACTTTCTCTGGGACGCCGTCTAATGATGACGTTCTTAAATTCTCTTCTACCTTATGCTCACCTTTCGGCCCGGGGTCCTCCATCATTCCCCAAAAGGGCTTCACCCGTGTCATCGTACACTCAGTCCCTATCGTCTACTCTAACGGAGTACGACCAGACTCTAAAAGACTATCTTCAGAGCTTGCATGCAACGAAGCGTGTGTTGGCCTTCAGGTCATCCAACAACCAAAGTGGCTCCGCTCTACCCTTGCTGTGGAGCAAACCCAGTCGTCCATTATCTTCGCTTTCCTTGACGAGGACGGGTCTAGGCTTCAATGCCTCCTCACACGACCCCTCTTCCTTTTCGGAAGTCCTTGTGTCATTAAAATTTTTAACTCTCTTCCCCTAATCAAACAGTGTGATCGCTGCCATTCTCTCAGTCACGACATACAACACTGTCGTCACCCGAAAAATGCCATCATCTGCCCACTCTGTGCCGGCCACCATCTGGCCAAAGATCATGGCTTCAAATGCGCCAACGCCAACACCCATCGCACCAGCCTTTCTTGCACTTGCCCACCATTGTGCATTAACTGTAAGGCCAAAGGCCTTAAACCAGTAGGTCACGTCGCTTGGGACCTCTCCTGTCCCTTACATAAACAATTCCGCTGTATAGACAACCGTATGGGTAATTCGTCCAAGGAAGATACCTCGCGACCCATGATTGTGGATCCTCTCCACAATGATACTAACAACATTGTCCCTTCCTCCCAACCAGACGAGGACAACCAAGTCGTCTTTGCCCTGGTCTCCCAAACTGACATCCCCTCTGCCAAAGATCGTGACGACTCCTGTCTGACAGGAGGAACAGCCCTCAGGGGTCCTGGGCCTGTCCCTTCAGTTCCCGTCCGAGTCGATAACACAGGCTCTGTCAACCCTCCCTCTAAACAGTCTCGTGACCTAGCCCAAGCCCGGGCCGTCGCTGCGGACCTCCAGTTCTGGACGGACTTCTCCGCTGACGATTTCAATCGTCTCTCCCTCCCAGAGCTTCTTGAGCTTCCCCCTTTGGGGCTCATGCGCGCTTACCAACTAGACATCAATATTGATTCTCTTCGCAGTGCCCTCTCTAATGTCTGAGAGGCCCATACAAATCATGTCGGTTAATATGAACCAACAGAGTGCTCTCACTCACTCTCTCTTACAAACCTCTACCGCCGATATACTAATCATCCAGGAACCATGGATCGGTACTGTCCAAATTGGGTGGTCCAACTCTGACCCTTCTGGTCTTGATATCACTGGTGCTACTAATAATAATATGTGGGAATGTTTTCTTCCCTTGTTCACTGACCCATCCTCTGTTCGCGTCGCTGCTTATGTCAAAACTGACTTTGCCCGTACCTTCGCGATTACCAACGTACTTTCTCACCCCATCTCCACTCCCAAGTCCATGATCCTCGATATCTCTTTCGATCAGGAACTCTTACGCATTGTTAACATTTACCATAGAACTCCCGTTGACAGAGATGGTCACAACCTCCTTCATCTTCTCTCTTCCTCCTTAGACCCCCTCGTACCTACCCTTCTCTTAGGAGACTTTAATATGCATTCTCACATATGGTCTCTCCCTTCTGCTACTATATCTCCATGGGCCGCAGACCTCGTGGATTGGTTTGACAACCAAGGCCTTGAGCTTCTGAACCCACCTTGCACCACGATGTGGAGGAGCCATCGCGACGGAATTCAACCCTCCGTCCTTGATCTTGCTCTTATCAATGAGGCTGCGGCGATCTCCGGACAGATCTCCCCCCTCTCCATCTCTTTTGTGGATTCTGTCTCATCGGACCACGCTGCACTCTCACTCTTTTGGTACCTGGCGGAGGCCATTGCTATCGCTCCCCCTCCTGAACTTACCGGCTACCAAATTGACCACAACTTCTTCGAAGACTGGTCCAAATTTTTCACTGCACTCTTACCTGAGCCTACACCTCTCCTCACCATCGAATCCCTTCGAGAGGCATCCATATCCCTTCACAGCGACATTGATTCTGCCAGCGCATCCATTTTTAAATGACACAAATACCCCGACCCGCGTGGTGTTCGTTGGTGGAATAAAGACTGCAATCTCGCACTCACTGCAGTCTACTCACAAGACCTCCACAGACTGGCCTGAAAGTCCGCCATCTGTACCCTCTGCAACGTCATCGCACAGTTGAAACAGCAATGGGCCCACAACTTCCTACATCATATGACTTCTGAAAATCTCTGGGAAGCTGCCACATGGCATAAAGGACGTTCCATTAAACGGATTCCCCCCCTCCTCACATCTCACGCCTCTCTCTCTCATAACCCAGTACACATGAGCGCCACTTTGCAGCAGCGGTTCTTTGTTACTGACCATCCCCAGGTTGCACCCATACAACCGGATGATCCTGAACCTTTACCCCCACATGACTTCCCACCAATCACCGAAGAGAAGATCATGGCTGCCATTGCGCTGACCTCCAATAAGTCCGCCCCGGGCTCCTCGGGAATCAATTACACTCTTCTCAAATAGGCTTTCCAGGCTAGACCTGATCGATTCACCTCAATCTACAACGCGTCTATTTCCCTCGGATACCATCCTTGGAAAGACGTGCTTGTTGTCATCGTTCCAAAGCCTCACAAACCTGATTACAGCCTCCCCAAAGCCTACCACCCCATAAGCCTCCTTGAGTGCTGCGGTAAGCTTCTCAAGAAGATCATTGCCAAACGCATCTTATCTGATGCACACACCTACAACATCCTCCCCAACTTCCAATTTGGGTCACGCAACTACCATTGCGCAACTAACGCGGCACTTTGCCTGGTACACCACGCCCAAGCTGCTGTCAAATGCCACTTCGTCGCCTCTGTCATCCTCTTCGACATCTCTGGATTCTTCGATAACATCAACATCAAATAAATCGTCCACATTTTCCGCAACCTGGGATTCGCCCCACATCTCTGTACATGGGTCCAGTCTTTCCTATCTGATCGACAGGTCCGGCTGTCTTTCAATGGATTTAAGTCTGACCCCATCGCCTTAGATCACGGCACCCCCCAAGGTTCCCCCCTCTCCCCAATCCTTTCCGCCCTCTTCACCTCCCCCCTCCTAAAATTTATCAACGCTACGTGGAAGCGATGTGGCCTCAATATGTATGTTGACGACAGGGCTATCTTCAGCTGTGGTGTCACACACATCCACTCAGCCGAATTAGTACGGAAAGGTTTCTCCAAGATCATAGGCTGGCTTGCCCGGAACGGCCTCAAGGCTGATCCGGACAAGTCTGAATTTATTTCTTTCGCCCCTAACCTCTCTCAGGACCGTATTGGCGGTGTCGTCACAGACATCTGTCTTTTGGACACTTTCAGAGATTATGGCGTACGCCATTCAAACATCATCTGTTACCTTGGTATTTTTATTCATCACAAATTCCAATGGAAACACCACATCACCATTATGGCTAACTGCACTTGTTCAACCATCCGTAGCCTTAGCATCCTTGGCAATTCTGTCCGAGGCCTCGACTATGCTAACTGGCGACGCATCTTCCACTCCCTAATCCTCCCTGTCCTCACTTACGGCTTCCCCCTCTATTCCACCCAACGTCACATCATCACCCTCCTCAACATCCTCCAAATTGCCCAAAATGACGCAGTCCGCAAGATCTCTGGCTGCTTCAAAACCACCCCTATCCTCCCCCTCCACTATCTTACCGCCATTCCCCCCATCAAACTCACCATCAAAAAATTAACATCACAATTTAAAATCTGCGTCGCTAATCTTCCCCCAACCCATCTCTTACATACTATTACCACCTTCA
>Ga0307512_10005068_pt1 | contig 14007 bp, 15 predicted proteins | sample 14_EM_MG_FD_200267 | JGI IMG/M metagenome (GOLD analysis project Ga0307512, IMG submission 200267) | Populus trichocarpa ectomycorrhiza microbial communities from riparian zone in the Pacific Northwest, United States - 14_EM | ecosystem: Host-associated > Plants > Roots > Unclassified | place... | reverse complement strand
TTACCGCCACTATTTTTCCAGCGTTGAGCAGGTGGGCGGCTGTTGCTATCGGAGCTTTGCTGTCGCCCAGGGTCAGGTGGGGGCCGCAGTCTGGGCAGCACGTGGGTTGTGCATGGAATCGTCGGTCTTTTGGGTCGTGGTACTCGGCCGCACAGAGCGGGCACATCGCGAAGCCGGCCATTGTCGTGAGTGGACGGTCGTAGGGGACGTCTTGGATGATGGTGAACCGTGGACCGCAGTTGGTGCAGTTGATGAACGGGTAGTGGTGGCGGCGGTTCTCGGAGTCGAACAGCTCGCTCAGGCAGTCGTCGCAGGTGGCGCTGTCGGCGGAGACCAGTGTGCGGCGCTCCCCGGCTGTGTCGCTCGCTACGATCGTGAAGTCGTCGGCGCCGGTCGGGGTTGCCGGGCTGGTGGTAATTCGTTCGATCTCGGCCAACGGTGGCGCCTGCTCTACCAGGCCGGTGAGGAAAGCCTCGACCTGTGCTCGGGTTCCCTCGATCTCGAGGAAGACGCCGTGTACGTCGTTGCCTACCCGCCCGGCCACGCCGAGGCTGGTGGCCAGGCCGTGGACGAACGGTCGGAACCCGACGCCCTGCACGATCCCCTCGACCCGGACGTGCCGTCGGACTCGATCGTTCACACGCCAAGACTAGTGCCGTGTCCACGAACGTTCGTCGGGTTGTCGTCCGTGGTGGGCTTGGCCTCGTTTCGCGGGTAGGGCGCGCAGGCCCCGGACCCGCGAGGGGTGTCGGGCTGTGAAGGGCGCGTTTGTGCCGGTGGCTGATGTCTTGAGGGTGCCCTTCAGGGCGTTGAACCTGAATCCACCGATGCTTTCCCAGGGGTCTGCCCATTCGGCATGGCCCGGCGGGCGAAGCCCGCTCGGCAGGCGAAGCCCGCTTCGCGGCCCGCCAAGCGGGCTTCGCCCGCTTGGCGGGCCGGGCGCGCAGCGCCCAGCCCCGCGAGGGGCGCTTTCGGGACATGGCCCAATGCCCTGAGGGGACCCTTCAGGACGTTGAGCGTCATGAGGGGCACCCTTGAGACATCCGCTCACGTCCCGAAAGCGCCCCTCGCGACGGCGCACCCTTCAGGTGCGCACGGGCGCTACGCGCCCGGCGCCCGCGAAACGGGCCTGACCAGGACCACCCAACGCACCGCGACTAACCAACACCAAGATCATCGGTGGATCGAGGTTGAACGTCGTGAGGGTGCCCTTCAGGACATCGCCCACCGGCACGAACGCGCCCCTCACAGCCCCCAGGGCGCCCTGCGAACACCCGCGCCCGGCCAGCGCGACGAAACCACGACCAGCCGGGCAACTCGGTCAACGTATGTGGACACCGCACTAGGCGTGGGCCGCGCTGGTGTCTCTTGGTGGTTCAGTGGTCACCTTTTCTTCGAGATGGTCGGCTTGGCATGCCTAGTTCTTGTCTTGGGTTTGGTGGGGGGCGGTTGAGGCTCTTACTACTAGTTCCGTGGCTAGTTCTATGTGGTGGGACTCGATCTTTTCGCCGTTGGCCAGGCGTAGGGCGGTGCGTAGGGCCACGCCGCCCATCTCCCTCAGTGGTTGGCTTACTGTGGTTAGTGGGGGCGAGGCCATCTTGGCCAGGAGGGTGTCGTCGAAGCCGACCACGCTCAGGTCTTCTGGGGTGCGTAGGCCTCGTGTTCTGGCGGTTTCTATGACACCCAGCGCGATCTCGTCATTGCCAGCGAAGACGGCTGTTGGTGGTTCCGCCAGGTCCAGTAGGGCCGCGGCTCCCTGTAGGCCCGTTTGGTAGCTGAACTCTCCGGTTCGGACGTAGGCGCGGGGCACCGGCATCTTCCTTGCTTCCATGGCGGCTCGGTAGCCGTGGGCGCGGGCCTGGTTGCAGGCGGCGATGGCCGGGCCGCCCAGGTAGGCGATGCGGCGGTGGCCCAGGGAGAGGAGGTGCTGGGTCGCTGCGAAGCCGCCGGCGAAGTTGGTTGAACCCACGCTGTTGACGTCGCTGTGCGGTAGGTGTAGCGGGTCGAGGACGACCAGCGGCAGGCCTGCCCTCGTCAGTGCGTTCAGGTATGCGGGGGTGTAGACGCTGGTGACCGCGATGAGGGCGCGGCGGCCCGCCGAGACCAGGTCCCTGGCCCACCTCGCGGCGTGGTTCGGCTTGCTGACCACCACCGAGACCTCCAGCTCGGCGGCGGCGTCGACGATGCCCTCCAGCGCCTCGGCCGCGTAGGAGTTGAGGTCGCCGCCGAACTGCACCTCGATGGTCGGGCGAGCCGCTGGATCGGGGCCGCGGAACACAGGTGCGACGTAGTCGTGCTGGTGCAGCAGCTCCTGCACCCGGGAGCGGGTCTCCGGCGCGACGTCACTGCGCCCGTTCACCACTTTGGACACGGTAGCGACCGAGACCCCCGCCAGACGTGCGACGGCCGCCAACGTCGTGCGTCTGGTGTTCGCCGGCATCGGCTTCCCCGGGCCCGTCGCCGGCGGCCGGTCGGCCGTCGTCATCGCCCTGTCTCCACTTCACGACTCGGAAGTTTCGAAATATTTCGGTGCTCAGCCAAAGGGTACGTATACAAGGTTTTTCGGGCAACATCTCCTTGTCGACCTTGACACTCAGGAGAGCCGATACCTAGTCTGGACGAACTCTCGATTTCGAAAGTTTTCGGAGACGGCACCAAAGAAGTCGGCGGCTCTCGGGAACGGAGAACCCGCGTGGAAACCCCAATCTCTCGACGTACCGTCCTCGGCCTCGCCGCCGGCGTGCCTTTGTCCATGGCACTCGCGGCCTGTGGGTCGTCCGGTCCTGGCTCCAGCAGTGGCGGCGCCACGTACTGGTTCCTGAACGGACAACCTCAGGAAGGCGTTCGCACCGGCGCGGTGGACCGGTTCAACAAGGCCAACCCCAACGAGAAGATCACCTTCACCACCTTCCAGAACGACGCCTACAAAACAAAGATCAAGACCGCTATCGGCGCCGGCCAGGCGCCCACCATCATCTGGGGCTGGGGCGGCGGGACGCTGCGCACCTACGCCAAGGCCGGTCAGGTCGAGGACCTCACCTCGTGGTTCGACCAGAACTCCAAGGTGAAGGACAAGCTGTTCCCGTCCACGTTCGGCGCGGCGACCATCGACGGCAAGATCTACGCGATGCCGTGCGAGACCTTCCAGCCGATCGTCCTGTACTACAACAAGAAGGTCTTCAGCGACGTCGGCGTGCAGCCGCCGCAGTCGTGGGGCGACATCATGGACCTGGTGCCCAAGTTCAACGCGAAGGGCATCGCACCGTTCTCCCTTGGCGGGCAGTCCAGGTGGACGAACATGATGTGGCTGGAGTTCCTCTTCGACCGCATCGGCGGCTCCGAGGTGTTCCAGGCCGTCTTCGACGGCGAGAAGGACGCCTGGTCAAACCCGGCGGCCATCGACGCGCTGACCAAGGTGCAGGACCTGGTCAAGGCCAAGGGGTTCATCGAGGGCTTCTCCTCGATCACCGCGGACTCCAACGCAGACCAGGCACTGCTCTACACCGGCAAGGCCGCGATGATGCTGCACGGATCCTGGTCCTACGGCATCCAGCAGTCCGACGGCGGCGACTTCGTCTCCAGCGGCTCACTCGGCTACATGAACTTCCCGCCGGTCGACGGCGGCAAGGGCGACCCGAGCGACACCGTCGGCAACCCGGCGCAGTACCTGTCCATCTCCTCGAAGGCCAGCGACGACCAGAAGAAGATCGCCAAGGACTTCTTCACCAAGGGCGTCCTCGACGACGAGGAGGTGAAGCAGTGGATCGGCACCGGCGGAGTCCCGATCCTGAAGGGCACACAGGACCTGCTGGCAAAGGACAAGAACGCCGACTTCCTCACGTTCACCTATGACATCGCCAGCAAGGCCAAGACCTTCGCCCAGTCCTGGGACCAGGCGCTCACCCCCACCCCAGCCGAGACGCTGCTGGACAACATCGTCAAGCTGTTCCAACTGTCCATCTCACCGCAGCAGTTCGCCGACAACATGAACGCGGTCATCGGTCAGTGAGCACGTCCACCACCCATCAGCGCGGGCGCGGCCAGCGCGGCTTCCTGCCGTGGCTTGCCGCGCCCGCGCTGGTGTTCTTCGTCGGTTTCGCCGTCATCCCGGTCGTCGGCGTGCTCGCGCTGAGCTTCACGACATGGGACGGGATCGGCGCGATCCAACCGTCCGGGCTGACCAGCTGGCGCGCCATGCTCTCCGATCCCGGCCTGCTGCACGCCATCTGGATAACATTCCTGGTGATGATCGCGTCCTGGGCGGTCCAGACACCGTTGAGCATCCTGCTCGGCACGTTCCTGGCCGGCCATCAGCGCTACCGCGGGGTGCTGGCCGTGGTGTACTTCATCCCGCTGCTGCTCAGCTCCGCGGCGATCGCGATCACGTACAAGGCGTTGCTGGACCCCAACTTCGGGCTCGGCGCCGGGTTGGGGATCGATTTCCTCAGCCAGGACTGGCTCGGCAGGCCGACGCTCGCGTTCAGCCTCGTCGTCTTCGTCGTCTCCTGGCAGTTCATCCCGTTCCACTCGCTGATCTACCAGGGCGCTGTGCGGCAGATCCCCCAGTCCATGTACGAGGCCGCGCAACTGGACGGCGCCGGGCGGGCCCGGCAGTTCTTCAGCATCACGTTGCCACAGCTGAAGTACACGATCATCACGTCGTCGACGCTCATGATCGTCGGGTCGCTGACCTTCTTCGACCTCATCTTCGTGCTGACCGAGGGCGGCCCGGGCGACGCGACCCGGGTGCTCGCGCTGGACATGTACAAACGGGGTTTCCAGGCCAGCCTGATGGGTCCCGCCAGCGTCATCGCGGTCATCCTCGTCCTGGTGGGCCTCGCCCTCGCGTTGTTGTTGCGCCGTCTCGGCGGCCGGGACGCGAGCCAGAGCCAGATCGAGGGCGCCTGACATGAGCACAACCCTGACCAGGCCACAACAACAGGCGGCCCCGCACCGCGAGCGGCAGCACCGCACCGGGCCGGCTCGGCGGCCCAACTGGCTCGGCGGTCTGACCAGCGTGCTGTGGCTCGCCATCGTCATCATCCCCATCTACTGGGTCCTCATCACCAGCTTCAAGGCGCAGAGCAGCTACTACGTGAGCAACCCGATGCTGCCGCCCGGGGAGCCCACGATGCAGAACTACCGGTTCGTCATCCAGGCCGACTTCATCCAGTACTTCGTCAACAGCGTCATCGTCACCGCGGGCGCGGTGATACCGGCGGTGACGGTGTCCTTCATGGCCGCCTACGCCATCGTGCGTGGCTGGTCCAGCCGGTTCCTGCGTGCGGCGAACGGGCTGTTCCTCATGGGCCTCGCCATCCCGCTGCAGGCGACCATCATCCCCATCTACCTGATCATCATCAGGCTGCACCTGTACGACAGCCTGCTGGCGCTGATCCTGCCGTCGATCGCGTTCGCCATCCCGCTGTCCGTGCTGGTGTTGGCCAACTTCATCCGCGACGTGCCCAAAGAGCTGTTCGAGTCGATGCGCATCGACGGCGCCAACGAGTGGACCACGCTCTGGCGACTGGCGGCGCCGCTCACCCGACCGGCCATCGTCACCGTGAGCGTCTACAACGCACTCACCATCTGGAACAGCTTCCTGCTGCCGCTGATCCTCATCCAGAGCCCCACCCAGCGGACCCTGCCGCTCGCGCTGTGGAACTTCCAGGGCCAGTTCAGCGTCAACGTCCCGGCCGTCGCGGCCGCGGTCGTCCTCACGACGCTGCCCATCCTGGTCCTGTACGCGTTCGGCCGACGCCAACTGCTGGGCGGTCTCGCCGCAGGCTTCAGCCGGTGACCTGGCCGTTCGCCACGAGGGGAACCGATGGCGCAGGCGGCCGGCGCGGCGTTCCAATGGACTGGTGACGGCGGCATACGACGAGATCGCCGACTGGTACGAGGAGCAGTTCCTCAGCGACCAGCGGGCGCCGGGCCACGATCCGCTCGGCATCGACCGCGCCATGCGCGAACTTCTCGGCGACGGCAGCGGGGTGTGTCTCGAGATCGGCTGTGGCACGGGCATCCATGCCGCACGCGTGCGAGAGCTGGGGTGGACTCCGGTCGGCGTCGACCTCTCCGGCGGGATGCTGCGCCATGCCCGCGGCCGGCTGCCCGTCGCACGGGCCGATGCCCTACGGCTGCCCGTCCGGGACGGCAGTGTGCCGGCCGTCGTCGCCGTGATGGTCCACACCGACATGCCCGAGTACCCGGCCGTGTTGCGTGAGGTGGCCAGGGTGCTGCGGCCCGGCGGCGTGCTGGTGCACGTCGGCGTCCACCCGTGCTTCTGCGGTGGGTTCGCCGATCGCGGCGACCCCGACGCGGTGGTGATCCGCCCCGGCTACCTCGACGGCCACTGGACCACGGCGTCCTGGACCGACCAGGGCATTCGCGACAAGGTCGGCGCCACGCACTGGCCGCTGCCCGAGCTGCTGCACGCGTTCCTCGACGCCGGCCTGACTCTCGAACGGTTCGCCGAGGGCGTCGCCCCGACCCCGGTCGTGCTGGCGGCCAGGGCACGCACACGCCAGAGGTCAGGTCTGGTCGATGGAGACGCCGGCGAGCATGGCCGAGTTCACCCGGGTTTCAGGGGCGGATGAGGACTTTCAGCGCCTGCCGGTCGGCCATCGCGCGGTAACCGGTGGCGACGTCGTCCAACCCGATCGTGCGGTCGAACACCCGGCCGGGTTCGACTCGGCCCTCGAGGATGTCGGGCAGTAGCTCCTCGATGTAGGCGCGGGCCGGGGCGACACCACCGGTCAGGGTGATGTTGTTCATGAACACATCGAAGTCCATCGGCACCTCGGTGTACTGCGGCGCGCCGACCCGGCTCACCGTGCCGCCGGAACGGACCACGCCGAACGCGGTCTGGACCGCCTCGGCCAGCCCGACGCATTCCAGCACGGTGTGCGTGCCGTCGCCACCGGTCAGCTCACGCACCCGCTCGACGCCCTCCGCGCCCCGCTCCGCCACGACGTCGGTGGCGCCGAACGCACGCCCAAGGTCGGTGCGGGCGGTGTGGCGCCCCATGAGGATGATCCGCTCGGCGCCGAGGCGCTTCGCGGCGAGCACCGCGCACAGCCCGACCGCGCCGTCACCGATCACCGCCACGGTGGTCCGCGGGCCGACACCGGCCGTGACCGCGCAGTGGTGCCCGGTCGGGAACACGTCGGACAGCGTCAGCAGTGACGGCAGCAGCGCCGAGTCCTCCCCCACCGGCAGCTTCACCAGCGTGCCGTCGGCCTGCGGCACCCGCACCGCCTCGCCCTGACCACCGTCCACATCGGACGAACCCCACAGACCGCCGTGGCGGCAGGAGGTCTGCAGTCCCTCGCGGCAGAAGTCACACGTGTTGTCCGCCCACACGAACGGGGCCACCACCACGTCACCCGGCTTCAGCCCGGACACCGCGGCGCCGACCTCCTCGACCACACCGAGGAACTCGTGACCGATCCGGTCACCGTGGGCCTGGGCGGGTTTGCCGCCGTAGGGCCAGAGGTCGCTGCCGCAGATGCAGGACCGCAGCACCCGCACCACCGCATCGGTTGGCTCGTGCAGCTTGGGGTCAGGCACGGTCTCGACCCGCACGTCCCCGGCACCATAGATCACAGTCGCTTTCATGACGACCATCGAACGCGCCGCCCCGGGCACGTGGGAGGGACTGCCGTTACAGGTAATGGCAGAACCCCCACGGTGAACTCCGTCGATCGCCCACTTGGTGGTGTCGCCACCCGAGTGGTGGCTACCACACTGGCACCGGGTTTCTCCAGGGCTCGGCTCGCCAAAGGAGGCACGGGCATGCCCACCGCCGTCGAGTACGCAGTGGTGAACCATTGGCACGCACAGAACGGATGCGGTAGCGGCCCACCCGTTCTGAACCTGGTGCACACCCAGAACGGCGCGGGCGGCGGACCGCCTGCCGCGAACCTGACCGCGACCGGTGTCCCACCGGCGATCCCGGCCGGCGAGGCACTGTTCACCAGCCCTCTCGCCGGGCTGCTCCTGATCGCGATGGTCCTGGCCACGATCCGACACAGGGCACACCGCCCGCGGGAGAGGTAGTCAGGGCGCGTTCCCCGAGCCGGCTTCGGTGGCCTCCCGGCTCAGCTCGGTGGCCTCCCGCAGATCGGCCTGTCGCCCGGTGCGCTCGAACCGCAGCCGCAGCGCGGCGCCGACCCAGGCCGCCCTACCGGCACGCAGCAGGTGACCGGCGGGAGTGGCGGCCAGCGCCGCGCGACCGAGCTCGACGGCCTCGTCGAGATCGGCGGACTGGCCGGTCAGCTCGAACCGGCGGAACAGCGCCGTCCCCAGGCTGTTCAGGCTGGTGGCCCGATCGCTCTGGTGCTCCAGCATGTCGTGGCGGAACAGCGAGATCGCGCGCTCCAGGTACCCCGGCTGACCGGTCAGCTCGTACTCACGCAGCCGCGCGACGCCGCTGTCGTGCGGTGAGGTGAGCCCGAAGTACTCCCGCACCCTCGGCGGCACGAGCCGAGGGTCGACCGTGTGCAGCTTCGTGTAGATGGCCTGCGCGAGCCTCCTGTCGACCTGGCCGTGCTCGGGCGGCAGCGCCTGGTGCCGGCTCAGGTGCAGCGCCGCGACGCGCGCGAGGCTGGCGGCGTCCGGCTCACCCAACGTCGCCAGCTCGGTGACCAGGGCCAGAGCGTGTTCGTCGAGCACACCCGAGGAGTCCCCGCCGGCATGCCGGGCGAGGCGGGCGTCGAGCTCCGCGAGGAGCCGCTCCTTCATGGCTCACCATCGTGCCACCGCAGAAGGCTTTGTGAGTCCCGTGAGCCGGCTACTGGTTGACCGAGGCCAGTCCGGGTGGCGCCGAGGCGAGTGCCGCGGTGATGGCGGCCGCCAGTGCGCGGGCGGCCTCCTCGGTCAGCTCGACCGCGACGCGGGCGGCCGGGCCCGCGTCCAGGTCGGAGAAGTCGATGTTGACGGTGTGCCCGTACTGGGCGTGCACCGGGTGGTCGACGTACACCTGCGCGCTGGTGAGGCCGAACCAGCCCGCCGCGCCCTTGCCGCTGCCGTCGATGGCGATTCGCTCGGTCTGGTAAGTGCACATGGCTCCCCCTCAGTTCAGTGTGCGGCCGAAGAAGTCCCAGATCTTCTGCCAGCCGTCGGTCGCGGCCTCCGGCCGGTACGCGGACCGGTCCACGGCGAAGAACCCGTGCCCGGCACCGTCGTAGCTGTGGAACTCGTGCGGCTTGCCGAGCCGGGTCAGCTCCTCGTCGAGCCTCGCCACCTGGTCCGGGCCGGGATACTTGTCCTCCTTGCCGAACAGGCCGAGCATCGGGCAGGACAACCCGGGCGCGAGGTGCAGGATCGGCTGCATCGCCTTGGGCAGGCCCTCCGGCGCGTTCTCCACGATGAACGCGCCGTAGCAGTCCACCGCGGCGTCCAGCTGGAGCGAGCACGCCGACAGGAACGCGTGCCGGCCGCCGGAGCAGTGGCCGATCACCGCGATCTTGCCGGTCGCGCCGTCCAGTGCCCTGAGGTAGCTCGCGGCGCCGTCGACGTCACCCACGAGCCGCTCGTCCGGCACCCCGCCCTTGGCCCGGACGAACGCCGACGCGTCGTCCGGGCTCGCGCCCGGGGCCTCGCGTGAGTACAGGTTCGGGCACAGCGCGGCGTAGCCGTTGACCGCGAACGTCCGGACCATCTCCTTGGTGGCCGCGTCGTAGCCTGGCATGTGGTGGATGACCACGACACCGGCGTGCGCGCCGCCGTCGAGCGGCTGGGCGAGATACGCCTCGATCTCGTCCCCGCCGTGGCCGGTCATCGTGACCGTTTCCGCCCTGATCGCGTCGCTCATCCCGAAGATCGCCTCCCATGACGTTCCCGGCGTTCCGACCGCCGGTTCGCCCCCAACCCTAGGCAGGCGACCAGTTACGACGCAGAGCGGTCCTCAGCCTGTTCGGCGGGTCAGCTTGATGATCGGCAGCTCGCGGTCGGTCTTCGTCTCGTACTGGGCGAAACGGGGCGCGGCCGTGGTGATCCGCTGCCTGGCCTCCTCGCGTTCCGTGCCGTGGAGCTGCTCGGCGGTCACGGGGATCCTGCGGCCGGCCATCTCGATGGTGACCTTGTCGGGGTGGGCGGCGATGTTGTAGTACCAGGCCGGGTTCTTCGCCGCGCCTGCCGCGGACGCGCAGATCAGCCAGCTGTCGTCATCGTCGGTGGGGAACCAGCCGACCGGGGTGACGCGTTCGGTGCCGTTCTTCGCGCCGATGGTCGTCAGGACGAGGGCGTTGAAGCCCATGATCTTGCCGCCCTTGCGGCGGATCTTCTTCGTGTTCCACCCGTTGAACCACGTCATCAGTCGCCCTGCCTTGGGCTGGCGGGCGCCGTGGGTGCCGTTGGGGGTGGTCGTGAAACTCATGGGGGACTCCTCAGCTCACAGTGCGCTTGTTGATCTTGAATTCGCGGACGTCGCTGGTGGTCTCGCCGATGCCGAAGCTGATGATCCGCCTGGGGTGGATGCGGATGATCGCGCCGTCGAACCCCGTCTGCCCGACGGCCGAGGCCCAGGCGGAGTCGGTGGGCTCGGCGATGGCCTCGGCCTGCCCGCGGATCTCCACGCAGCGGGGCCGCCACGGCTGGATCGAGGCGAGGTCGTCGACCACGAACGCGGCCTGACCGTTCTCGGCCACGTTGCGGAACTTGCGGCTCTGCGCCATCCCGTGGCCGGCGATGTCGATCGTGCCGGTCTCCTTGTTGTAGAGGAAGCCGACCGGGCTCGCCTGTAGCGTGCCGTTCGGCTGCGCGGTGGCCAACCGGCCCAGCCGCTGGCTGGCCAGGTACTCGATCTCGGTGTCGGTGAACGACATGACAGTCCTTTCGTGTTGTCAGCGCAGCCCGGCGGCGTCGGCGATCAACGCGACCTGCCCGACGTCCGGGTTGCAGGGGAACAGGATCAGCTCGTCGCAACCCGCCGCCGCGAAACCGGCGACCGCGTCCGCGACCTTCTGTTCGGTGGTGAGGGCGCTGCCGATGACCCGGTCGACGTAGTCGCCGACGAAGCCGTAGTAGTCGCCCAGGTACCGCTGCGCGTGCCCCTCGGCGTCCTCGCCCAGGCTCACGTACCCGATGGCGACCAGGCGCGGCTCGCCCTCGCGGCCCGCGTCACGCCACGACTTCCTGGCCGTCGCCGACGCACCGGTGAACGCCTCGGGCCCACCCGCGCCCAGGATCCAACCCGCGCCGAACTCGGACATCCGCCGGAACGCGGCCGGGGAACCACCGCCGATCAGCAGCGGCGGACCGCCTTTGCGCACCGGGGCCGGCCCGATCGGCCCGGCGAAGCCCCTCGGCTCACCGGCCCACACCGCACGCATCTCAGCGAGCTGCGCGTCGAAGGCCTTCCCGCGCTCCGCGTACGACGAGGCCGTCGCGTCGAAGTCGTCCTGACGCCCGCCGACGGCGATGCCGACCGTCAACCGTCCGTCGGCGATGCTGTCCACTGTGGCCAGTTGCTTGGCCAGCAGCGCGCCGTTGCCCCGGTACGGGCCGATCATGACCGCCGTCGTCAGCCCGATCCGCTCGGTCACCGCGGCAGCGGCAGCCAGCGTCGGGATCGTCTCCAGGTTGCCGTAGACGAGGCGGTCAAGCGTGCCCAGCGTCGAGAAGCCGGCCTGCTCAGCGGCGGTGGCCCAGTCCAGGACCAGCCGGCCGGGAATACCGGAAATGGTGGAGGGAAGTCCGATGCCGATGTCCATTGGCCCTCATTTCTGTCGGTGAGCCTGCTCGGGGAACAACGCAACGTCAGTTACTATTTCCAACTTGATCGAACGGCCACGTAGGCTGACGTCATGGCTCAACCCGCGGACGCCTGCCCGTGCGCGCCACGGACCGGAACCGTGTTCACGCTGCTGGGGAAGCGGTGGAACGGGCAGATCGTCGACCTGCTGCTGCAGGGCCCTGCCCGTTTCGGCCAACTGGCCGCCGCGCTGCCCGGCCTGTCGCACCGGGTGCTCACCGAACGGCTCGCGGAGCTGCAACAGGCAGGCGTCGTCGCCCGCACCGACCAGGCCTATCGCCTGACCCAGCACGGCGAGGGCCTGCGCCCGGCGATCGACGCCCTTGCCACCTGGTCCGCGACCCCACCGTCCGTAGACCCGACCGACGGCTCCTGCTTCGCGGATGACCACCGCGCGATCTGGGATGCCTTCTCCCACGCGGGCGACCGCGTCCGCGACGCGCTGGAACGGCGGGTGCAGAACAGCTCCGGCATGCCGCCGAGCTACTTCGAGCTGCTCATCCAGCTCCGCTACGCCCCGGGCAGGCGGCTGCGGATGAGCGAGCTGGCCGCCGCCACGAGCAGCAAACCCAGCCGCATCACCCACGCCGTCAACCGCCTCGAACAGGCAGGCTGGATCACCCGCGACAGCCACCCCACCGACGGCCGGGGCAGCACCGCCACCCTCACCGACAAGGGCAGCCAGGCCATGGACGCCGCGCGCCCCGAGTTCACCCGCGTCGTCCGCGAACACGTGCTCGCGCCGCTGACCCCCGTCGAACAGCACCAGCTGCGCGTACTGTGCGAGAAGATCCTCGCGAGCTTCTCCGACACCGACCACGCCGACGACGCCCCCTCCGCTCACTGACGACGACCTCGCGAGTATTACAGCGCTGAACATACTCCGCTGAGGGCCGGGAGCGCCTGAGGGGTCAGCCCATGGCGTTCAACGCCGCACGCACGCGGTCGACGGCGGCGGGTCCTGTCGAGGCGTGGGGGGACAGCCGCACCTGGTCGGGTCGCACGGTGGCCGTCACCTCCGCGTCCGCCAGCGCGGCCGCCACCTCCTCGATGGCACGGCCGGGCACGCGGAAGGCCAGGATCCCGGCCCGCCGGTCGGTCGCGGACACGATCTCGGCGCCTGCCGACCGCAGCAGCTCGTCGAACTCGGCCACCCGGTCCGCGATCCGCCGCGAGACCACCGCGGGCCCGATCTCCTCGACCAGCTCCAGCGCCCTGGCCAGCGCGCCGGCGGTCACCGGGCTGAGGTTGCTCACCGACCAGGACCGGGCATCCGCCACCGGCTCGTGGACCTCGTCGTCGAACAGCCCCGGCTCACGCACGCCGGTCCACCCCGAGATCACCGGGTCCATCCGCTCCAGCGCACGCTCCGACAGCACCGCGAAGCCGGTCCCCCACCCGGCCCGCAACCACTTCTGCCCGCCACACACGAGCACGTCGGCGACCTCCCACGGCTCGTCGACGACGCCGACCCCCTGGATCCCGTCCACGACCAGCAGCCGGTCCCCCGCCACCCCACGCAGCGCGGCGAGGTCGGCCCGGTACCCGGTGCGGAAGTCGACGGCGCTCACCGAGACCACCGTCGTGGCCGGCGTCAACGCGGCCGCGACCACCTCCGGTGTGACGCGCGGCGTACGCAGCCAGCGCACGGTCAACCGGCCCGCCTGCTCGGCCCGCGCCCACGGGTAGGTGTTGGCCGGAAACTCCGAGGCCGACACCAGCACCTCGCCGGCGGGCACGCTGAACGCCGCCTGGAACAGGCCCTGACTGGTGTGCGGCAACAGGACCACCCGATCGTCGGTGGCGCCGCACAAGCGCGCCACCGCCGCCCTCGCCCGGTCGTCGTTCCTCATCAGATCGTCCACTGTGGAGCGTCCGGCGGACGCCACCCTGCCCAGCAGCGCGGCGCTTTCCGCCTCCACCGCGCGCGAGGGCGGCCCGACCCGCGCGAAGTCGAGGTAGCCGGGCGACTCGTGGAACTGCTCGCGCCAGAGGTCACCCGTCACGAGTGGGCTCGCAGCCGCGTCACGGCCTCCCGCGCGGTCAGGCAGCCTGCGGTCGTCAGCTCCAGGTTCGCCAGTGAGGCGGCGTGCACGGCGTCGTCGGCCGCGGTCACGCAGTCGCTGACCACGTGCACGGTGAAGCCCACGTCGGTGCCGTGCCGCGCGGTCTGCTCGACGGTCAGGTTGGTGGCCACCCCGGTCAGGAACAGCGTGTCGATGCCCTGTTCGAGCAGCCGGGCGGCCAGG
>Ga0307512_10005066_pt1 | contig 14007 bp, 19 predicted proteins | sample 14_EM_MG_FD_200267 | JGI IMG/M metagenome (GOLD analysis project Ga0307512, IMG submission 200267) | Populus trichocarpa ectomycorrhiza microbial communities from riparian zone in the Pacific Northwest, United States - 14_EM | ecosystem: Host-associated > Plants > Roots > Unclassified | place... | reverse complement strand
AGTCCATTCACGGAGGCGGTTCCTCCGCGGAGTACCTAGTCAGTTCACGGAGGCCCACCTTCCGTGAACGAACCGTCCATTCACGGAGTCCGTACCCCACCTCCGTGGACTGACTAGTTCATTCACAGAGTCAATGAAAAATTATAAATGATCTATACATCATCATGATCCCTACAATCGGATACCTCTTGGATGTCCTGATGCAACTACACTTACACTGTGCTCCATGTTATCGTTAAAAGTGGCTCATCTTCCTCACTTCCCTCCTCATTGCCCTCTCCCCCTTCCTCTTCCTCTTTCTCCCCAGTGACCCCTTCCTCCTCGAGAACCTTCTCATCCTCAGTATCCAGGCCTGTCAAATGACTGCTGTCATTGGCAGTCCGCAGATGTGGGATCAGTATCCACGCAAGCATCTCCTTCTGTATTGGCTCGACGGCGTTGTAGATTGTGACTTGGCTCCGGTGGAGCTGATCTTGTGTTTCGTTCGAGATTGAAAGTACCTGATGGCGCAACAGAAAGTCCAGTATTTATGCACTGCGCACCACCATCTCGGCATTTGCTTTGAAACACTTGCAACGAACTGTTGCCTTTACACCTACAACGTACTTGAATGAGCTCAGCATGGGACTGAAGATGAGCAGCTTCCTGAAGAGAAAGTTCTCGATGGCAACCCTTTTTGAATGGGGGAATTTGGTGTGGGGTGGTAGATGTATGGCGGTCCATGTGTTTAGTACGACCAAATCCATCGAATGCACTCAGTTGCGCTATGAAGAATGTACTCAACTGCGCTGTGCTGAACGTACATGATTGATAAATATACTCGATTGCGCTGCATTGAACGTATGCGGTTAATGAATGTACTCAATTGCGCAGGACTGAATGTACGCGGTTGCGCTGTTAGAATTCAGCTGGATAGAGCCAGCGGAGTGTACGTACATTCCAGTGCATGCACATACATACGTGCAGAGCAGAGTATTTATGAATTTTGACTGACTCCGTGAACGAACTAGTCAGTTCACGGAGGTGGGGTATGGACTCCGTGAATGGACGGTTCGTTCACCGAAGGTGGGCCTCTGTGAACTGACTAGGTACTCCGTGGAGGAACCGCCTCCGTGAATGGACTAGAACATCACCTATACAACATCAAACCAATACCTAAGCAAATCAAGACCATCATCTGTTGAGGAGTTACGGCATATTACTTGGTTTCCACTTCATTGTCTATGTACACAGGTGGTCAGTGGCATTGGAATCCACCCATTTAGTGTGACGGTTGCCGCTAATCTGCAGTAAGGTCTGGATAACAGTGGCATATGCTGTTAGTGCTGATTATTTATGGGTAGTGATATAAAAAACTGAAAGAACAAAAACAATGAAGTGCTATATTGCGATGCTATTCATTTGCAAAATTCCATGCACACACTGAGATATTCAACCGATAAGCCATATACTGTAGTTTGCCGGACGAATGATCGTGAAGTTACACTTGGCAACGTTTGGTAGATGGCGTTACACGTAGCATTGTGCTGTGTGAAAGCAAAGTTTCTGACCATGCTTGGGTCCCAAGCCTTATCGTGCATATGCACGTAAAAAGTTACTCTAACAGGTAGTTATGACTGTATTCTATCTAAATTAATTCTTACAGCTGTGTCATTTTCTGGCTCATAAACCCCGCAGCGCTTATCGCTGATACCGCTGAACATCATCCCCGCCAACCCCGCACCCCGCACAGACATGGCCGAAACCAAACTCAGCACCATTCCCGTACTCCCCGCAATAGACATGGGCGAAACCGAACCGACCGCGGTGCAGCTCACAATCTGCCCTTACGGAGACCTAAAACTCTCTCTACAAACCCCCGCCATCAACGCGACGTATCTAGTATCGTCACATCTACTCTGTAGCGCCTCCCCGGTCTTCCGCGCTAGTCTTGGTCCATCTTCCGGATTCGCGGAGGCCATCAACCTTCGCCGTTCGCAAGCTGCCACTACTTCGGTTTCCGATGTTTCTCTGTACAATATGCTCATCGGCGACGATCTTGGGTTCGATCCAACCGCCATGGCGGTAGTTCTCTACGTTATTCACGGGCGGACGGAACACATACCGGAAACTATCGAATTTAGAAATCTTCTTGATATTGCTATCATTTGCGATTATTACGACTGTGTGGTGGCGATGCGTCCATGGATCAAGACTTGGATGGAGCCGCTGGAAAAATTGGCACTGGTGTCAGGATATGAGGCTTGGTTGTTTGTTGCGTATGTATTTGGGAACCAGGAATTGTTTGGGAAAATCACGAAGGCTTTTATCAGGGATGGGGTTATAACAGAGGATGGGGAGTTCGGAGTTATGGTTAATGGCGAGGTTAGGAAGATGCATAGCCACCTCCCGGAAGGCATTACACGTAAGTCTCCTTGTTAACCATCCTAAGCATACTGATGTGGATATCGCAGGTGACATGGCAACCAATCGTGATAAGGCCGGCGAAGATGTTATACATGTGTGTCAACAGATGTACGATACATACCATGACAACAGCACGGTGAAGTGCAACCGCCTCCACAAGTACTGCGACAGTATTGTGTTTACGTCCTTGCATATGGAACTTGCAAGGTTAGGTCTGCTCGAAGATAAGAAGAAGATGCACTATGAACAGCCGGGAATTCATGCAAGCAGGACATTAGACAACATCATTGGAGATTTCACAAATTTGTGGAACACGATTTACCAAGATCTTGGCAATATCATGATTTTCGGTAGTTACCATCGAAATTGCATTGAACCGGCGTATCAGCAAGTAAAGGAGTTCGATGTATGCTTGGATGGAATTGCGAGCCTAACCCTTTCATCATATGCAAAAAGTAAGATGCATGAGAAAAATGTGACATGGCACGGCCTGTTGGGGAGAAATCGCATACCCCGGAGCCGAGAAATATTTAGGCCTCAGGATACCTACCTTGAGATTTGTCAATATGGGGACCTTGAAATTGGTTACTATTCCGTTGGCACAACGTTCTTGGTATCATCCCATGTCTTACGCACGGCATCTCCGGTTTTTCGAGACCTTCTCGGACCGACCTCAGCATTTGCAGAACACTCCTTCTGGCACAAAACGCAAGATGTACTTTCAAGTTCAACCGACGATACTATGCAGCGATATAGACTTGTGATTGATACGGCTTACAACCCTTCGGTAGTTGCCGTGGCATTTTATGCGCTGCATGGCTTGCACAACAAGATACCGGATGAAATTGATTTTTCATACCTCTATGAACTAGCAGTGGTCTGCGAGGACTACAAATGTGCTTCATTTGTGTTACCATTATGCCGAAACTGGTTGGACAAATGGACAATCGAAAAGGAACGTTATGGAGGTTGGTTATATATTGCGTGGGTTTTTGGTCTCGAAGATATCTTTCAGACTTTGAGTGGGAGGTTTTCTACAGGTGCTTTTTGCGAGGGCAATGGTCGTTATGCCACTCTAGAAACTGAAGAGGACGTCAAGGAACTGGGTGAAAATATTCCTCAAATGATTATAGGTATGCTTACCTCGTTTTGACCATCCCAGTGGAGGATATTATGTTGACATAGACCACGCATAGATGGAATCGTTGCACAAGAGAGTAGCGCCAGGCAAAATATAGCTGAAGCTTGCCGAAATCTGTATGAACGGTACCGCATCCCCTCCGATCCCAACCCACTGAGTCGCAACCCCACGCCCAATAATTGTCGTCGCTTCCAGAATGCCCCCATGGGCAAGCTATGCGATCGTTTGATGTTCGCCGAGCTATATTGGGGGTTCAAGGAAATCAAGCTGTTAAGTAGCGATGCCGTTGAAATCCCAATCAACATTCCCCTTACCACTGTTACTCGGGATATCACCAAAGTATTAAATGATGCGAAGAAAATACCCAACATTACCAGAGTGGGGAACAGAGACCATACAATTTGCATTGGCAACATACAGCGCACAGATCGGACTGTTCAGAAAATATTCGACGATATTGCACGGCTCACTTTGGCTATGTTCGATCAGCGGAAGTCAGGATATAATAGGATACCATGGCAGTCAATTTTGTCAACACGAGAGGGAGAGGCAGGTTCGACTATTGGGGTGTTTCAGTGATCATTGTGAAGATAGTGATTGTTGTGATGGTAGTGATCGTTGTGAAGAGAGTAGTGGTTGTGAAGGGGTGCTGGTTTCGACTCGCAATGCAAAATGTGGAAGTAATAATGACTTTGATCGAGCCAATTACTATGGGTATCATGTAATGTCCGAGGAACTCGAATTTTGCCGTCGAGCATCGTGCATTTTTATTCGTCCTCCCCCGAATCACCGTATTCGTGACCTTCGCCGGGCTTCTTTCTGGGGCCACGTCTCTGCCCAAATCATCCCACCCAAGGCAAATGACATTGGTGACCCCAAGATTGTTGGAACATAATGAGGTTTGGTTGATACTAAGTTATTGGAAATGTACTAACTCCATCCAGACTTGGTATTCAACATGGAGGATGGGGCAATCAATTATCAAGATATGAAATATGGAAAGGTCTACTAGTTCGGAACAATCAAACGTTAACCCTATTTTGCGGTAATCATTCCTTTTGTAAAGTAATCTCCAAACCAATATCATAACTCGTTCCTTCTCTAATTGCTGAAGAGCATGTAGCAGCCTAGAGAAACGATTATTCCGACGGCTAGATGATCCCGGCTGACATCTCTGAAGGCAGACAGCGCTAGGCCAAGCTTAGCGAAGGAGGTGGCTCTAGTGATATGCAAAGTATTTTATGCAACTTGAAGCAGGGCTCCCAATGTCCGTCCCGGGAGGACTGGGGTGTGGACTATCTCTGACTATGACTTTACGGGCACGGATACCCCGGACTAGGGGATGTACGGTGTTGAAATAGTGATGCTAGAGAAGCTTCATTGTGATCTATCTAAGAGGGCCACAAGGCCAGTATATATATGAACGTACCAGTACGGCTGAATGCCATCTGCTCGGACCAGAGTCAACAGTCATCTCCGGCCATACGAGACATCACTGTCTCCGGCGATACGAGACATCTCCGTCTCCGGTCATACAAGACATCTCCGTCTCCGGCCATACAAGACATCTCCGTCTCCGGCTGAGACCTGTATATGCAATACTCCCCCTCTTGTTATACACCGTAGAGCAAGAAACAAAAGAATGAAACAAAGTCATTCTCATAACAGCCTCCTTAAAACCCTGCGAAAGTGAGCAGGGAAAGAGTACTGCTGTAGCATGAGGATGGCCATCCATTAAGAAACAAAGAAATCCGCATCCCCAAAAGAAAAGTGAAACAACCTTAAATCGACCTCTATTACCATAGCCCCATCGCCTGTGTGAATTTCTCGTGCTTATCCGTCGTCAAGGCCTTGGTTAGTAAATCTGCCACATTCTCGTTCGTATGCACATAGGAGACGTCAACTGTCTTGCAGGCATGGAGGTCACGACTGTTGTGATAGCAAACATTGATATGCTTCGTGCGAGCTTTATGATTCCAGTTGAGATGTCACTAAGTGCACCCTGATTGTCGGAATAGATTGGGAGTGGTGATGTGTCTTTGCCGTGTATATCTTGGTGGAGCTGGAGTAGCCATTTCGCTTCAGAGGAGCCCTCGGAGTGGGTGATCTATTTGGATTTGAGAGGTGACATCGCGATGATATCTTGCTTTCGCAATTGCCATGGGACAGTTCTGTTGCTGAGAAATGAATACATAACCTCGTTGAGGTTTGCGGTCGGCACTATCATTGGCCCAATTGGAGTCCGTGTAGCCAGTGAGTTGATCATTGCTGTTAGTGCTGCTGCTGCTGCTAACATGCAGTCAGACGTTGGCTGTGGATTTGGGATACAGAAGAACACTTTTGGCCGTGGTGAGGTGGCTGGTGAACAGGCGGAAATTGTATCAGCAAAGTGCAGCGAGTGCGAATGAGATATCGGGCTGAGTTCCAAGTACTGGGTACATCAATCAGCCGACGATTGCCTGGTAGCCTTTGATATCTTTAAGTGCATCTTCCCCCCAATCCTCGGCCAGATCTAGCGTCACTTTAAGATCCAGTGGAGTGGATATATGGTGAGCATTCCGCATGTTGAATCGTCTGAGAATAGTGGTGATGAAGGCCTGCTGGCCAAGACTGATGCTGGGACGATGTTGCTCACGGTGGCTCTCAATGCCGAGAAATTGGTGTGCCGGGCCGTGATGGGTCATCTTGTACTTTTACCTGAGCCTGGCCTTAACTCTGATCGCAGCATTGGAATGGTCTTTAGGGTACAACATTGAAATGTTGACGACGTACAATACTGTAAAGGTACGTACGCCAGCGTTCGGCCGTATAGGCATATGTATGGTAATTATGGTATAAGGTTGCAAACGTGGACTCGAGTGATAGTAAATAGGTGTATATGTAAGATTATCGCTAGAGATCTAAGTTTCGTGGCGAGCTGACTATATAGAATGGCCGGTACCCGGACCTGGGTCACGTGCCGCCGTTACATTATCCCTCTCTTTAGGCGCAGACCTCCTGGGCTGCATAAATAGTACAAGAGAAAAGGAAAGGAAAGGGAAACAAAGAATGAAACAAACATTCTACGTACGCAATGGTATGAACCCATAAGTCCCACAACCGATTGGTACAGCTCAATTGCGACCTTTTGGCGGATCCGGTGCACGGGGAAACCCCACCTCCATTGGCAGGTGTTAAAAACCTGTGCCGACGCAATTTGTACCGGGCTGAGATCCAAAGACGAGATGAAGAGAAGTGAGAAACAAGCAAACATCCAACAGTGATCCCATCCTCCCTTATATCAACTTCCTAACCCATGCTCCAACAACCATCACTCCAGTTGCGTGTATCTCGGCATAGGTCTTTGTTGAAATTGTCAGGGTGGTAGAGCTGCCGCTCGTGACTTGGCATCTATGGGAGGTTCCGCTGCCGGCATCTGTCGTAGCCATCGATCAAATAAGTCAATTGCGTCTTATTCATCGATATCTAACACGTAAGTTTCTCAACAATGGTTATACGTACCAAGTTCAAGCGTGCCTGCACTCTCTTGAGCCTTCGTGCAGTGCTTCATAGAATATCTCTCAAGTGGTAGTCATCCGTAAGTGGCATTTGACTTCTAGATGCTGCTTGACTAGGTAGTCATCTTTGGAAGTCCGCTTCGGTGATCATCCGGTCGACTTCCTGGTTGGGCTCTCGACAGGAGGCTTCAATAGAATCTTCGTTCAGTTGGCACACCTTTGCTGCATACGTCCACGTAGTCCTTGTATCTCACGAGGATACAACAAATATTGATATTGTGAAATCTTGATATTGTGAATTCTTGATATTGTGAAATCATGATATTGTGAAATAATGATATTGTGCTGGAATACGACCCCCATCATCTGTCGTTACCATCTCCATGTTAACTATGTCTGTTCCTATTCTCGTGAGCCTTGTCTGCATTGTAGTGTGATTTGGCAGAGTGGAGATGGGCAGGGGTCCTGGGTAGGCTGGATCAGACGGTTCGTCGCAATAGACCACCCCTGTTGTCCAGTTTCTCCCTTCGTGTTTCAGCAAGCCGTTAGCAGTCATTCATTCACTGTCACTGTGTCACTCTTCTGCCACAACAACCGCCGCTGCTCCTGCTCGCGCATTCAGCATCCTGGGGTTTCCCTCACCTACAGTGATGCCTTGGAGGGATGCTCCCAGCAACCCTTGACATTCTCCAAGTCATATGGGGAATGCCTCGACCACTTCCTCACTAGCTCAGAGATGATCGAATGCGGTAGCCCTGAGTAGTTGTATACCAGGGGGAGGTTCATTTTTGATTCCCTCACCGCGTTCCGGCAGAGGACTTGTGTGATCTGCTTTTGGAATCTTCGCCCGTTGCGACGCATTTGGCGTTCATTGGGCTGTCAATCGACCTATGCGCCAGTCAATTTCCGGGTTTCTCGCCATGGCAAGCCCAGGACTAGGTCGTATACCTGCATTCGAACGACCAACTAAAACCTCCGATTCGTCAACCAGTTTAAGGTATTCAACAACTGAACCAAGAGACTTGCCTTTCGGCTCTCCTTTACAGACATCATCACCGGGCCAGGGTAAAGATGAATGCTGGTTCGTTTGGTAGCTCGAGTTGCCTAAGTAGGCTTGGCGATATAATGATGGTCATTGCACCGCAGTCGATTTGTGCTTTGACTTGCTGCATGTTGCCATGTATATTTACTACAAGCTAGGTGTTGTGGTCTCCACTGCCGCAGCGAGTGCGTTGCCGGTTTGCCTTTCGGCTTTCGTAGATTTTCTTTGAAAGCCACTGCACTGTTTATAGTTGGCACGGCTGCCTCCACTGGGCTTATTGAACTTGACCGATTTTGAATTCCCGGTATGGATTATTCGAATTTTTGGAATTGGCGGAAGTGCTTTCTGCAGGTTCAGAGATGGAGGGTCGGAAGTTGCTTTTCTTATCGCCGCTTTTCTGAGACACTCCGTATTAACTTGGCTGTTCCTGTCCCCCGGGCTTTTTGTCTTCCAGTTTGAACTCCCAGGCCGCCGCACAGTCGAAGAGTCGGTCGAGTGTGTCGAACCTGACTTTGCTGGTGGAGATCCAAGGTATGACTTTCGTCTTGGGTGCGTGCCGCAGCCCCGCCCATGCCATGTCGTACAGGACCACTTCGTGCATTATAAGGTTGAGGCCGGCTCTCCTCCAATTTCCTTTCAAGCGGTTGGCATAAACTCGGACTGATTCGTTTGGTAGTTGCTGGTACTCCTGCATCCCTTTTCTCGCTGAATTGAGGTGCCTAGCTTTATCTCCGTACAGCTTTGGAAGCTCGTTCGTGAAGAGGTCGAAACTCTCTAACCATGGGTCCTTGGCCTCTCGGACGTCGCTAGCCCACTCGGATGTGTCTGCATTTTCCAGATGTCATTGATTTGATCGGATCACCTCTTGGGAATGGGTGCTTATGAGAAGCAAAGTTTGATCTTGATGTTTCGAGGAACATATCCAGCTCTTTCGCCCCGCCGCAGTACTGTAAGGGGTCAACCATAATAAAGATTTTAGACTGATTTCGGGGATTCTCCGGTCTGTCGGTGGCTCGGCTGCTATCGAGTTGGGAAAGGATTCGGGTTCTCTCATTCTTCCATTCGGCTTGTTGCTCGAATAGGAGTTTAAGTAGCATCTGATTCTGCTGAAGCATCTCCTTTTGGTCGTCCTCGGTGATCATGGACAAGATGTCGTCTCGGTCGCGATGATCCTAAGTTTCTGGGAGGTATGAATCATCTTCGTCTTCATTGTCAGGATCGTGGGCTTCCTCATGAACTTGAGTCTCCATGGGATTGTTGGAATTGATCCAATTGACTGTGTTGTTTACGCTGTCCTCCGGGCTTCTTCGAGGTATCTAGAGTTATAGGTATACAAGTTGCATTGACTGGCTTGACTTGGCCTTCGGTTCTCGGTAATGCCGTTTCAGTGGTAAGATCGCGCGATTGTGTGTAGGTTCTCTGACTGATAATCACGCTCGATTGAGTTGTAGGAATGGTATTCGATTTCTCTCGTTGATAGGGTTGAATCCTGTACTCGTGATTGACATCATTGTGGCGACGAGTCTCGTCCATTGTGGCTTCTCTGGATGGTGATCGCACTCAATCCACTTGTAGGAATGATGTTCGACCCAATATCTTGATCGTATTCAGTTTCTATCATTGGCCGGATCGAATAGTCGTGGCCTGTAGTCATGATAATTGTCGTCATCGCCGGTGACGCATCCCGTGGGAGAATTGTTCTCTGAACTCTTCTCCGCTGCCATCAGGGTGCTCAATTGAATGATGAAACGATCGATATCCGTGCTTGTAGTAATCGTGCTTCGATATGTCGTTTGTAAGGCTGTAATTTCAATTGTAGACTTGATGATGTGGCGCGTCTAGGGGTACGGCGATCGTGTAGACTTCGACAATGGGTGCCCAATGCAGCTGTCGGTATTCGAAGTCGTCAGAATCGACCGTATGCAATCGATTCTGTCGAACATTGGTGCAATTCGGACTCGATTCTGGCGACCTCGTAAGTGACTGGTCCAATAGGGGTAAAACTCATCAATCCCATGAGCGAAACGTATCCGTTTACTGAAAAGCGATGCTAGTGTAATAGCACGTACGCCAGCGTTCGGCCTTATAGGCATACGTATGGTACTTATCGTATACAGTTGCAAACGTGGACTCGAGTGATAGTAAATCGGTGTATATGTAAGATTATTGCCAGAGATCTAAGTCTAGTGGCGAGCTGCCTATAAAAAATGGCCGTTACCCGGACCTGGGTCACGTGCTGCCGTTACAAATACCATCGGAATACCATCGCCACGGAGATAGGGGTTGGGGTCGGCCTGGGCCCCTGTGAATTTGAGAGAAAACAAGAAGATGTTAATATCATTGTGCTAAAGTGGTGGTGGTTGTTGAGACCGTGAAGTGCCTTCCTTTGTCGAGAGATGGTCGTGGGTGAGTTGAGACCTTCCGGCCAGCCTTCCAGCAGGGTCACATAGATATCATCGTCATCGACCTCGGGATTGAGAAAGGCAGTGACCTCATCCAAAGGACCGATGTTCCAGCCATGTTTTCTGACCAGGGAGATGAGATACCGAAAACTGGTGAGTTTTCTGAAAGTGGCATAAGTTTCTCCGAAGTACGTTTGATTGTAGGCTTCAATTAGTAGGCATCCTGTGTATCGTATAGTGCCGTCAGGATTGTGTTTTGTCTTGTCGACCCATTTGGAGCAAATTGGCTTGACTCGTAATTGCTTTGCTTCCTGGGAGTTGATAGTTGGGAATGTCTTATTGCGCACAATCGATGTGCATTCTTCTCCCAATGATGGTTTCCAGGTGTCTTGTTGTGGCCTGTCCATGGCCTCGGCGTATGTGAATGGATCGCTGTCGAGGGATGTCGATGTGAGAGCCTTTGCCATGATGATTGGCGTATTTACAGGGACCTTAACCTGACTACTTGTGGTACGATTCGTGTGTGGTTGTTCCCATGATTACTTGTCATGGTTGCCGTCCAGCGGGTTTTGTCATTTTGGCGGCGGAGATGTCAAATGTGGATGACTGTTTCTCTGGACACTGGTGGTGCATACTCCATGCCAGGAGGACGTAATCTCACACCTGTACTTGCAGCGAGACCTCGACGATTAACAGCGTCTGGCAGAATGTAGTTTGTAACATTGTCAATATGGTCATCATCACCACTTCGGTGGCGTTCACCTGTTTGACTGGTTCCTTCATGGTCATGAAGAAGTCCATCTCTACCTGTTTCATTTTCCTCGACATATTCTGTCTCTTCAGGTTGTTCACAGATGTCTGTTTGGTCTTTTTGTAGACATGATGCATAAGCATTCCTCTTCTTGTCAAAAATGACATCTGACTGTGACCTTACTACTCGGAATGCTGGGTCCCATATCCTGCAAAGTGTAGTCGAATCGTGCACATAACCGCCCATCATACATTCCTTGGAACTTGGGCTGAATCTTCCATGATGTTGTGGCTTGGGGATAAGTTGACTGGCGTAGCAGCCAAATTGCCAAATGAGATGAAGAGGGGCTTTGTACAAGATTGCATCGCCATCAATGTTGTGATAGGGCTGGCCAAATGCATGCAGCATCTCGTATGGAGTTGAATATGGTGCTTTATAGCTGCCGCGGGCATCACATTATGTTACACTTGTGTTTGTAATTTGTTCGTGGAGGTAGACTGCGGTATGGACTACTTGTCCCCAAACTACAAGTTGCGCCTGGGAGTCATTCATCATAGATCGTGCTTTCTCAGTGATGATCTGGATCATGCATCCGGCAACTTCGTTCTTATGTTGAGCGTAGGGAGAGCATGGTTCATATGTTGTACTGTGAGCGGCGAGCACGAGCCGGACGGCCATGTTGTCATATTCGACTCAGCCATCACTGCATCAACATCGTTTTACTTCGTATCCCATGGAGTCAACTTGGGCCTGGAATGATTGGTTGGCTGAGGTGTATGTTTTTGACATCTTACCTGGAAAGACCCAAATGGAGGTGTATCATGTGTAGTCATTGATGGATAGGATATAATAGCAATGGCCAGCGGGGGTGTGCATGGAAAATGGTCCACACATGTCCGAATGTATGAGTGCAAATGGCCTAGTAGTGCAATTGGTCCTGACCTTGATGATCTTCCGCATGTGCTTGGCCTGAATGCATGTGGTGCATATTGAGTCGTCTTGTGTATATCCATCAATGAGAGATCATAGGGCAGTGGGATGAATGTGGGCTAGGCGCCAAGGCCACAGTCGTGATTCGGAGTTTGAGAGTGGCTTTGAACATCCGGTGGTAGGTGGACATTGACGTACGGTGCTGGCTGCGATTGGAGAGGCGGTGTGAAGTGGGCTTGTAGTAGGCTCGGTGGCATGTGCGATTGACGATGCTCTTTTTCTTCCATTCTGTCTCTTTCATGGAGTGGACTTTGTAGACATGCTTGGTACTGTCGAAGTGAGTGCAGTTGCGGGAGATATGATATAGAGGTCATTGACCTGATAGCCAGTGATGGTGATCGATGGAGATGTCATGGAGCACTTCCAGCGTCAAATTGTGGATGCGTACCCAGCTGTGTCCAATCAATTGATGGAGAGAAGGGAGAGCTGGAAGGTAGACATGTTGAGAGCATTGACTTCGTACTCCTGTGAATCGTTATCAAGTCCAGGGTAGCTTACTGTGACTTGGTTATCATCTCCGAGGTCAATGAGGATTGGTTGACGAAGTTTCTTTATGGAGTTTAATTTGGTGCGGTCAGTGCACACGTGGTGAGATGCACCGCAGTCGATGACCCATGGAGCTACAGTGGAGGGGGAGGAGAGTGCGGTTGCATTTTCGGCTAGTCAGATCCGGTCGCAATCTTCTGCTGTAGCAAGTGATGCAGATGCTGTCCCTTTGTTGACTTTGTTGCGTTGATACCAGGCACATTTGAAGTGGATGCAGTCGGCCTTGAAGTGTCCTGTGAGACACCAGTGGTATCTTTTCCGCTCAACAATGATTCCACCAGTCCAAACGATCCCCGTCTGGGGTAGCGCTCGGTCTGGTCCAGTCCAACAGGAGAGTCGGACCGGACCGGACCACAGACTGGCTGTCTTGGACTGTACGGGCTTGGTCTGGACCAGTCCAAGGCAGCTACTTCGGATCAATTCAAGCTAGTTACATAATTCCCAAAATCGTACCCTCATTCTCGGACTATACATGATTTCCACATCATTCCATGGAATTCAATGGATGGCCACAATTGAAAATAGAAGTGGCCGAGCAAAATCTGATGTATGTGTCTCTGAGTATGAGTCTGGGGGTTGTGAGTCAATTCAGCGACTTCCAGTGTATTGGCGACCTCATTTGAGGCCTTTGACTAACAATTGTGTTGACACGAGAAGATGATGGAGAAGAAGATGAATTGTCTGTCGATCCAAAGAGAAGGGAAAACTATGGACTTATATATGAAAGAGAGAGAGAAGGAAAACCCAATGCCGACTGCCAAAGCCGGAGCCCAATGCCGAGTACCAGTGCCGAGCCCTCCTCCTCGCCATGGGGGCAGACGAGGCCGATTGGGGCAGGCGAGGCTGGTGGGGGCAGGCGAGGCCGGTGGGGGCAGGCGAGGCTGGTGGGGGCAGGCGAGGCCAATGGGGGCCGTAAGCCACTGGCCACATGCCCGAGCCCGCCAGCACCGAACACTAGAGAAGCCACCGGGCCAAATCCCTAGTCAACACTCCCCCTTTGGCCCAAGGCTTTCCAGACGAAATGAAACAAAACCAAAGAAACAAACGAAAGTCTGAGATCCTCCTCCGAGTTCCAAATCCCATTAAATCCAAATCCAAGGAAAATCCAAGCATACAGTGTAGATTCAACCGGAATCCAAATAAACAGTGCAAATCCAAATACACAATCTGAAACAAAGGAAATCCAAAAGTCCTGCCCGTGATCCTATCCGAGTCCAATCTCCTCCACAAAT
>Ga0307512_10005063_pt1 | contig 14015 bp, 12 predicted proteins | sample 14_EM_MG_FD_200267 | JGI IMG/M metagenome (GOLD analysis project Ga0307512, IMG submission 200267) | Populus trichocarpa ectomycorrhiza microbial communities from riparian zone in the Pacific Northwest, United States - 14_EM | ecosystem: Host-associated > Plants > Roots > Unclassified | place... | reverse complement strand
ATCGAGGCCGTGGACCGCGACAACGCCGTCCTGACCAAGGAGAAGTACCCGTCCCTGGGCCCTGTCCTGGACACGCTGCGCGAGAGGTACGGCGACAAGGCCGGCGGCACGCCCGGTGTCGAACTCGCGATCCGGCACGAGAGCGAGGAGGCGGGAGACACCTCGCTGGTGACCCTCGCCAAGGGTGAGGCGGGAAAGCTGCGCACGACGCTCAGCGCGAGCGTGCAGGCGGCGGCGGAGAAGGCGGTCAAGCGGTTCGCGGAGTCGTCGGTGGTCGCCGTGAAGCCGAGCACCGGGGAGGTGCTGGCGGTCGCGAACCACCGCGGGGACGCGTTCAACGCGGCGTTCCAGGGCGAGGTCGCGCCCGGCTCCACGATGAAGATCATCACCGCTGCGACGCTCATCGACAACGGCGTGGCCTCTATGAACGGCCCGGCGCCCTGTCCGGCCGACGCCGTCTGGATGAGTCGGAAGTTCCACAACCTCAAGGGCATGCAGCCCAACGAGGGTGCCTCGCTCGCCAACAGCTTCATGCGCTCGTGCAACACGGCCTTCGTGAAGCTCATCGACGGCACCGACGAGAAGCCCCTCACGGACGAGTCGCTCACGACGGAGGCCCAGGATCGGTTCGGCCTGGGCAAGGACTGGAAGACGGGCATCGTCTCCTTCGACGGCAGCGTCCCGGCGTCCGGCGGCCCGAAGCGTGCGGCCAACGCCATCGGCCAGGGCGACGTCCAGATGAACCCGCTGAACATGGCCTCGGTCACGGCGACCGCGATCACGGGCACGTTCCGGCAGCCCTACCTCGTGTCGCCGAAGCTCGACAACCGCCAACTGGCCACCGCGCGCGGTCTGTCGAGCGACACCGCCGCCCAGCTGAAGCAGATGATGCGGCTCACCGCGACCGGCGGCACGGGCCAGGAGGCCATGCGCGGGCTCGGCGGCGACATCGGCGCCAAGACCGGCTCCGCCGAGGTCGCCGGCAAGGAGACGCCCGACAGCTGGTTCACCGGCTTCCGGAACGACATCGCCGCCGCGGCCATGGTGCAGCAGGGCGGCCACGGAGGCGACGCGGCAGGCCCGATCGTGGCCCAGGTCCTGCGGGCGGGGGGCTGAGCCCGAGAGGACGCCGTTCCACAGGTGTCCGAACTCACCCTCACAGGGCGGGACTCTAGGGTGGTGACTCTCGTTCTTGTAGGGGACCGTGAGGTATCCGGGGAAGCAGCGAAGGAACGGAAGCCGTGGGGAACAGAAGGCGCGCGTCTGAGCGCAACAGGACGAAACCCGCCGTTATCGGCGGGATGATCGCCGTTGTCGTGGGCGGCGCGGGGTTCGGCGTGTACGCCCTGTACGGGGGCGGGGCGGCGGCCGACGATTCGAGCTCGGCCTCCGACGCGAAGCCCGTGAAGAAGGGCCCGCTGTCGGCGACCGAGGTGAAGTCGACGGCCACGGCGTTCCTCACGGCCTGGCAGAGCGGTGACGTCGCCACCGCCGCGGCCGCCACGAACGACACGGCGGCCGCTCGCACCCTCCTCACCGGCTACGGCAAGGAGGCGTACATCAAGGATGTGACCGTCACCGCCAAGAAGCGCTCGGGTGGCTCCGGTGACGCCGTCCCGTTCTCCGTCAAGGGCACGGTCGCGTACAAGGGCCTGACCAAGCCCCTCGCGTACGAGTCCGAGCTCACCGTCGTCCGTCGCGCCAAGGACGGCAAGCCGCTGGTCGACTGGCACTCGGCGGTCGTGCACCCGGACCTGAAGGACGGGGACAAGCTGGTCACCGGGGAGGCCGGGACGCCGCCGGTGAAGGCGCTCGACCGGGACGGCGGCGAGCTGACCACCGCGAAGTACCCCTCGCTGGGCACGGTCCTCGACGGCCTGCGGGAGAAGTTCGGCAAGACGGCGGGCGGCAAGGCGGGCATCGAGCTGCGGGTGATCCGCGCCGAGGCCGAGTCGAAGGACGCCAAGGGCTCCGCCAAGACCTCCTCCGACGAGACCCCCGACAAGACACTGGTGGAGCTGAGCAAGGGCACCCCGGGCACGGTCCGTACGACGCTCAGCCCGGGCCTCCAGGCGACCGCCGAGCAACAGGTGGCCAAGAAGGCCAAGTCCTCGGCCGTCGTCATCCGGCCGTCCACCGGCGAGATCCTGGCCGTCGCGAACGCCGGACACGGCTTCAACACCGCCTTCCAGGGCTCCCTGGCCCCCGGCTCGACGATGAAGATCATCACGGCGTCGCTGCTCATCGACAAGGGGCTCGCGTCGACGAACAAGGAACACCCCTGCCCGAAGTTCTCGACGTACGGCGGCTGGAAGTTCCAGAACGACGACAAGTTCGAGATCAAGGGCGGCACGTTCAAGGCGAGCTTCGCGCGCTCCTGCAACACGGCCTTCATCAGCCAGGCCAAGGAGCTGAGCGACGACGACCTGACCAAGCAGGCCCAGCAGGTGTTCGGGCTGGGCATGGACAACTGGGCCATCGGGGTGCCGACCTTCGACGGCTCGGTGCCGGTCCAGTCGCAGGCCCAGATGGCGGCCTCGCTGATCGGCCAGGGCGGGGTCCGGATGAACCCGCTGAACATGGCGTCGGTCGTCGCCACCGCCAAGACGGGCACCTTCCACCAGCCCTACCTGGTGTCCCCGACGGTCGACAAGCGCACCCTCGCGAAGGCGTCCCGCTCACTGTCCGCCGACACGCAGGCCCAGCTCAAGGAGCTCCTCCAGTACACGGCGTCGGCCGGCACGGCGGCCGAGGCCATGGCCGGTCTCGGCCCGGACTTCGGCGCCAAGACCGGCTCCGCGGAGGTCGACGGCCAGAAGAAGCCCAACGGCTGGTTCACCGCCTGGAAGGGCGACCTCGCGGCCGCGGGCGTCGTCCAGCAGGGCGGCCACGGAGGCGAGACGGCGGGCCCGATCGTGGCGGCACTACTGAAGGCTGGCAGCTGAGAACCCGCGCCCCAAAGGGGCGCGGGGCGAGACATCATGCGGCTCCGCCGCGTGGGCGCGCCCAGCCACGACCGACCCGCAGACGAATCCGCGCCCCCAGCGGAGCGGCCCGTCAGCTGCTGACCGGCGTAGCCGTATACGTACGCCGCAGGAAGCGGATCAACGTCTTCGATTCGAACTGCACGACGTCCACTCCCTTCGGCGAGTGGAACTCCATGACGGCCTGGACCCGCCCGCACGGCCAGATGCGTACGTCACCGGCGGCGGCCGGAGCCCGTAGCCCCTGTTCGAGGAGGTCGCGGGCGAAGACCCACTCGTGATGGCCGGGCAGCATGATGTGCACCCGTCGGGGGTCGGCCTCGGGGTCGTATCGAAGGGCCACCGGGACGGCGGGCGGATCCTGCGCCGCGTCCGTCACGATGTGGGCGCGCGCGTACTGCTCGACGGCGGACATCGATCGCTCCCTCTGTGAGCTGCTCCTTGTTTGAGCTGCTTCCTCTCCAATGTCGCATATTTTCCGAAATGCGCGTCCGGATTATTCGAGGTCACCTCGCTCTTGCAAGCTGTTCGCATTAAGCCACTATCATCGAACGGTTACAGCCCAGCCGGCCTGCCCCCGGAAGCGGAGCCCTCATGCACGTCCCCGACGGTTTCATCAACGCCCCCGTCTCCGTTGGCGCCGGAGTCGTGGCCGCCGCAGCGGTCGCGGTGAGCCTGCGCGGCGCCCGGCGCGAACTGGACGAGCGCACCGCCCCGCTCGCGGGTCTCGTCGCCGCCTTCATCTTCGCCGTGCAGATGCTGAACTTCCCGGTGGCGGCCGGGACCAGCGGACATCTGCTCGGAGGTGCGCTGGCCGCGATACTCGTGGGCCCCTTCACCGGGGTCCTCTGTGTCTCGGTCGTGCTCCTCATGCAGGGCATCCTCTTCGCCGACGGCGGGCTCACCGCGCTCGGTGTGAACATCACCGTCATGGCGGTGGTCACGACGGTGGTGGCGTACACCGTCTTCCGCGGCCTTGTAAAACTTCTGCCCAAGAAGCGTCGATCCATTACCGTCTCGGCGTTCGTGGCCGCCGTGCTCTCCGTGCCGGCCGCCGCAGCGGCCTTCACTCTCGTCTACGCGATCGGCGGCACCACGGACGTCCCGATCGGGCAGGTCCTCACCGCCATGGTCGGCGTCCACGTCCTGATCGGCATCGGTGAGGCCGCGATCACCGCGCTCACGGTGGGCGCCGTCATCGCCGTACGACCGGACCTCGTGTACGGGGCCCGCGGGCTGACCGCGCCGCTGAAGCTGCGGGTCGGCGGGGAGCTGGTGGACACGCCCGCCGCCGAGCCCGTCCCGGTCGCCGCCCGGTCCCACCGCACGGTGTGGCTGACGGGCCTCGCCGCCTCCCTCGTCCTCGCGGGATTCGTCAGCTTCTACGCCTCCGCGAACCCCGACGGCCTGGAGAAGGTCGCCGCCGACAAGGGCATCGACGCCAAGGCCGAGGACCACGCCGCCGCCGACTCCCCGCTCGCCGACTACGGCGTCGAGGGCCTCACCGACTCCCGGATCTCCGGCGGCCTCGCGGGCGTGATCGGCGTGGGCGTCACGGTCGGCGCGGGCACGGGCGTCTTCTGGGCCGTACGGAAGCGGCGTACGTCCGAGACCTCGCCCTCCGAGGTCGGGGAATCCGTCTGACATGGGCGCGGGACACGCGCACCGGCTCTACCGGCACGGGCACTCGCCCGTGCACGCCCTGCCGCCGCACACCAAACTCGCCGCCGTCTTCGCCTTCGTGCTGGTCGTCGTGTCGACCCCGCGCGAGGCGATGTGGGCCTTCGGGCTGTACGCGCTGCTGCTGGCGGCCGTGGCGTACGCGGCCCGGGTCCCGGCCGGCTTCCTGCTGAAGCGGCTGCTGATCGAGGTGCCGTTCGTGGCCTTCGCGGTGCTGATGCCGTTCGTGGCGCAGGGCGAGCGGGTCGACGTACTCGGCCTGTCGTTGAGCGTGAACGGGCTGTGGGGCGCCTGGAACGTGCTGGCCAAGGGCACCCTCGGCGTCGCCGCGTCCGTACTGCTCGCCTCGACGACCGAACTGCGGGAACTGCTGCTGGGGCTCCAGCGGTTGAAGCTGCCGCCGCTCCTCGTGCAGATCGCGTCCTTCATGATCCGTTACGGGGACGTCATCGCGGACGAGATGCGGCGGATGAGGATCGCGCGGGAGTCGCGCGGCTTCGAGGCCCGCGGCGTCCGGTCCTGGGGCGTCCTCGCCAAGTCCGCGGGCGCGCTCTTCATCCGCTCGTACGAGCGTGGGGAGCGGGTGCATCTCGCCATGGTCAGCCGGGGGTACGCCGGTTCGATGCCGGTCATCGACGAGGTGACCGCGTCCCGGGCGCAGTGGTCGTACGCGCTCGCCCTGCCGTCCGCCGCCCTTGTCGTGTGTCTGTTGGGATGGACTCTGTGACCGCTGCTACCGCCACCGCGCCCTCTCTTGAAGTCTCCGGGCTCGCTTTCGCGTATCCCGACGGCCATCAGGCCCTGTTCGGCGTCGACTTCACCGTCGGCCGCGGTGAGCGCGTGGCGCTGCTCGGGCCGAACGGCGCCGGCAAGACGACCCTCGTGCTGCATCTCAACGGCATCCTGACGGGCGGCGCCGGGACCGTGACGGTGGCCGGGCTGCCCGTCGGCCGGAAGCACATGGCGGAGATCCGGCGGAAGGTCGGCATCGTCTTCCAGGATCCGGACGACCAGCTGTTCATGCCGAGCGTGCGCGAGGACGTGGCCTTCGGGCCCGCGGCCGCCGGGCTCAAGGGGCCCGAGCTGGAGGCGCGGGTGCGCACCGCGCTAGAACGGGTCGGCATGGAGGCCTTCGCCGACCGTCCGCCGCACCACCTCTCCTTCGGGCAGCGGCGCCGGGTGGCGGTCGCGACCGTCCTCGCGATGGAGCCGGAGATCCTGGTCCTCGACGAGCCGTCGTCCAACCTCGACCCCGCCTCACGGCGCGAACTCGCCGACATCCTGCGGTCGTTGGACGTGACCGTCCTCATGGTCACGCACGATCTGCCGTACGCCCTCGAACTGTGCCCGCGTGCCCTGATCCTCAGCGACGGCGTGATCGCGGCGGACGGCAGGACCGGCGAGCTGCTGTCGGACGACGAACTGATGCGGGAGCACCGCCTGGAGCTGCCGTTCGGCTTCGACCCGCGCTCCGTGACAATGGGCGCTTGAATCCTCCCCTCTGAGCTGACGCGGCACAGGAATCGCGGGCGGTGGGTGGGTGTTGCACCCACTGTCGCGGGGGATTCAGCAGGAGATCCAAGGGCGGGAGCACGGACGTGAACGTGAACGTGAACGGCACTGTGGCCGAGGGCTTCGAGCCGGTCAGGGACGCGTTCGTACGGAACTTCGAGGTGCTCGGGGACCGGGGTGCGGCCGTCGCCGTGTACCGGGACGGGCGCCTGGTCGTGGACCTGTGGGCCGGCACGAAGGACGTCGACGGTACGGCGGACTCGGCGCCCTGGGAGCGCGGCACCGCCCAGATCGTGCGCTCGGCGACCAAGGGCGTCGCCGCGGCCGCGCTCCTTCTGCTGCACCAGCGCGGGCTGCTGGACCTGGACGCTCCGGTGGGCGAGTACTGGCCCGAGTTCAAGGCGGTGGGCAAGGAGCGGGTGCTGGTGCGGCACGTGCTGTCGCACCGGGCCGGACTGCCCGTCCTGGACCAGCCGCTGCCCCCCGAGGAGGCGCTGGACCCCCTCCGCGGTGCCGAGGCGGTCGCGCGCCAGGGCCTCGTGTGGGAGCCGGGCACCGATCACGGCTATCACGCGCTGACGTACGGCTGGCTGCTCGGCGAACTGGTGCGGCGCGTCACCGGCCGTGGCGTCGGGGACTGGATCGCCGAGGAGATCGCCGGGCCGGTGGGCGCGGATCTGTGGGTCGGGCTGCCCGCCGCGGAGGCGGGCCGGGTGGGTCGGTCCGGCCGGGTCGAGGCGCCGGGGAACGCCGGGGGTCTGCGGTCCCGTCCGAAGCGGTCGGTCGCCGAGGCCTACGACGACCCTGACTCCCTCACCCGTCGGGCCTTCGCCGCGATCACGCCGTTTCCCGACCAGAACGATCCGGCGTACCGGGCGGCCGCGCTCCCCGCGACGAACGGGATCGCCACGGCGGAGGGGCTGGCCCGCTTCTACGCGTCCCTGATCGGTGAAGTGGGCGGCGGGCCAAGGCTGTTCACCCCGCCGACGCTGGCGGCGGCCCGCGCCGAGGAGTCCGCGGGTCTGGACCGGGTCCTCGTGATCAACACCCGCTTCGGCCTCGGCTACATGCTCCACGGCTCGGCCTCACCCTTCCTGGACGCCGGTTCCTTCGGCCACCCGGGCCGCGGCGGCTCCCTCGGCTTCGCCGACCCCGAGTCCGGCATCGCCTTCGGCTACGTCACGAACGGCTTCAGCAAGACGGTGACGGCGGATCCGCGGGCGCAGGCGCTGGTACGAGGCCTGAGGGCCTCGTTGTAAGTGGGTTGCCTCTGGCGGTCTCTGTGTTGAGTGCGGGTGCGTTGCGGCTGGTCGCGCAGGTTCACGTCACACCCACACCCACACCCGCACCGGCTCACGCGGCATGGAGCATCAGCCCGATTCCCACCACCAGCAACCCCGCCGCAGCGATCCGCGGTGCCCCGAACCGTTCCTTGAAGAAGACCGCTCCTATGGCCGCGCCGACGATGATGGACGACTCCCGGAGCGCCGCGATCGGGGCCAGTTCCGCCTTCGTCTGGGCCCAGAGGACCAGGCCGTAGGCGGCGACGGAGAGGGCGGCGCCGAGGAGGCCGACGGCGGCGAAGGGGCGTAGGACGCCAAACAACTCGCCGCGCCAGCGGTACAGGGCGTATGCCGGGACGGCCACGCCCTCCACCGCCATCAGCCAGGCGATGTAGGAGAGGGAGGAGCCGGAGGCGCGTACGCCGAGGCCGTCGACGACCGTGTACGCGGCGATCGACAGGCCCGTCGCCAACGCCGCGCCGATCGCCGCCCAGTTGGGCCGGCGTCCGCGCAGGCCCCACAGCGCGACGCCGGTCAGCCCGGCGCAGGAGACCGCGATGCCCGCCGAGGCCCACCCGTCAGGGACCTCGTGGGCGAAGACGGCGGCCAGCGCGGTCACGACCAGCGGGGCGGTGCCGCGCGCGATCGGGTACGCCTGTCCGAAGTCGCCGAGCCGGAAGGACTTCATCAGCAGCACGTAGTAGATGACGTGGATGACCGCCGAGGCGGCCAGGTACGGCCACGCCCCCGCCGCCGGGAACGGCACGAACGGCACCATCGCCAGCCCGATCAGCATCCCGCCGCCCGCGATCAGCGTGAAGCCGACCAGCTTGTCGGTGATCTGGTGGGCGATGGCGTTCCAGCTCGCGTGCGTGACCGCGGCGAGCAGGACGGCGGCGGTGACCAGCGGAGTCACGCGGTCTGCTCGCGGACGTCCACCAGGGTGCCGCCCGCGTGGGCGATCAGGGTCTTCGGGTCCATGGGGAACACGGTGTGCGGGGTGCCCGCGGCGGCCCACACCGTCTCGTGGTCCAGCAGCGAGCGGTCCGCCAGGACACGGGTCCTGGTGCGGTGTCCGAAGGGCGGTACGCCACCGATCGCGTACCCCGTGGTCTCCCTGACCAGCTCCGCCCTGGCCCGGGTGACCTTCTCGGCGCCCAGCTCCCGGCGGACGAGTTCGAGGTCCACCCGGGACGAGCCGTCCATCAGCACCAGGACCGGCACTCCGTCCGCCGCGAAGATCAGCGACTTGCAGATCTGGCTCAGCTCGCACCCGACCGCCTCGGCGGCCTCGACGGCGGTACGGGCGCCGTCCGGGAAGCGGCGGATCCGCTGGTGCAGATCGTCGAGACCCAGCTCGCTCAGGGCTTCGGCGAAACGGGGGTGTGCTCCGGACTCTTCAGCTGCGCTCGTCGTCATGCACGGCACGCTAGCGGTGGGTGTACGGGACACGCGAACGAGTTCCACGGCGGCGCACCCCCCGGCCGGGGCGCACACCCGAAAGCCCCGTACTCACGCCGCTCGTCCCGCCCTGCCGCCGTGCCCTCCGGGTTCGCGACGGCGAGACTGGAACCGCCATGTGCGAGGAAGCACCGTGTGCCAGGAAGCGCCATGTGCCAGGAAGCGCCATGTGCCAGGAAGCGCCGTGCGTGAAGGAGAGGCCTCCTCCCATGTCCCGCTATGTGTTCGACAACAGCGCCGACCAGGCCCAGGGCCGCTTCTCAGCGCTGGAGTCCTGCTACGACCCGTTCTCCCGTCGCCAGGTGGAGCGGACCGGGCTCACCCGGGGCTGGCGGTGCCTGGAGATCGGCGGAGGGGGCGGCTCGCTGGGCGACTGGTTAGGCGAACAGGTCGGCCCGGACGGCGAGGTCACGGTCACTGACCTCGACCTCCGCTGGGCGGAGTCCCGCCCCCGGTCACCGCACGTACGCCTCCTGCGGCACGACATCGTCCAGGACCCGCTGCCCGCCGACGGCTACGACCTCGTGCACGCCCGGCTGGTGCTGCAGCACCTGCCGGAGCGGCTGGACGTCCTGGCGCGGCTCGCGGGGGCGCTGCGGCCGGGCGGGTGGCTGGTGTTGGAGGAGTTCGACACCAGCTGGGTCCCTGTGCTCGCCGCTCCCGACGAGGAGGCGGCCGCCCTCTTCGAACGCGTCCACACCGCCATGCGGGTCCAGCTTGAGAAGGCGGGCCTCGACCCCGTGTGGGGCCGCCGGGTGCCCGGCGCGATGCTGGGTGCCGGGCTGGAGGACGTCACGGCGACGACGTACGCCGAGTCGTGGGCGGGTGGCGGTACGGGCATCGCCCTGCACCGGGTCAACGCGCAGCAGATGGCCGGCCGGCTGCGGGCGGAAGGCCTCACGGACGCCGAACTGGAGGGCTTCCAGGCTCTGTTGGCGGACCCGGCGTTCGTGGTGAACTCCCTGCCGCTGGTCAGCACGCGGGGCCGCCGCCCCTAGGGACTGTCGGACAGGCCCTGGCTCAGCCGCCGAACGTCACGTCCTTCGTCTCCACCACCCCGGCCTCGCGGTCCGGTGCCGACTGCTCCTGCCAGTACAGGTTCGTGTGCGCGATGACCTGCCCGGGCGGCGGGGCACCCCACTGGCTCAGGTCCTCCGTCGTGTGGGCGTCGCCGACGAGCGTCACGTCGTAGCCCCGTACGAACGCTCCGTGGATCGTGGAGCGGATGCAGGCGTCCGTCTGGGCGCCGGTGACCACCAGGTGTCCGACGCCGGCTCCGGCCAGTACCTCCTCCAGGTCGGTGCCCTCGAAGGAGTCGCCGTACGTCTTGTGCACCAGCGGTTCCGATTCCCGGCGGGGCAGCTCGGGAACGTACTCCCAGGCCTCGCTGCCCTTCTCCAGGCCCTCGTCGGAGTGCTGGACCCAGACGACCGGGGCGCCCTGGGCGCGTGCCGTGTCGACGAGGGCGGCGATGTTCGCGACCACGGTGTCGCGCTGGTGGGCGTCGGCCACGACGCCCTTCTGGACGTCGATCACCATCAGAGCCGTATGGGGTCGTTCGGAGAGAGTCGTCATGCCCCCAACGCTAGACCGCGCCACTGACAACGCGGAAAGCCGAACGCGGGAAGCCCGAACACGGGGGCCGGAACGCGGAAAGCCGGTGAGGGCCGCCCGTCCCCACGGAGCCCTCACCGGCTGGTCCTTCACAGGAGCCGGCACGTCACACGCACGTCAGCCGCACACGTCAGCCGCACATCGGTCGCGTACCGGATCCCCGTTCCTCAGACGCGCACCAGCTCCCGGTCCTCGTCGGAGCCGGAGCCCGAGTCCTTCGGCCGGTCGTCGTGGGCCCGCAGGCCCTCGCCCTCGACGTCGACGTTCGGCAGGGCGCGGTCCAGCCACTTCGGCAGCCACCAGGCCTTCTTGCCCAGCAGGGCAAGTACCGCGGGGACGATCGCCATCCGCACCACGAACGCGTCGAAGAAGACGGCGATCGCGAGACCGAAGCCGATCATCTTGATCATGGACTCGCCGGAGCTGATGAAGCCTCCGAAGACGGCCATCATGATGATCGCGGCGGCGACCACGACCCGGGCGCTGTGCCGGAAGCCGGTCACCACGGCCTGGCTCGGCGTCTCGCCGTGGACGAACGCCTCCCGCATGCGGGTCACGAGGAACACCTCGTAGTCCATCGCGAGACCGAAGACCACGCCCACCATGAAGATCGGCATCATCGACATGATCGGGCCGGTCTCCTCGACGCCGATCAGGCCGGAGAACCAGCCCCACTGGAAGACCGCGACCACCGCACCGAGCGCGGCGAGCACGCTGAGCAGGAAGCCGAGGGCCGCCTTCAGCGGGACCAGGATGGAGCGGAAGACCACGATCAGGAGCAGGAAGGCGAGACCGACCACCAGCGCCAGATACGGGACCAGCGCGTCGTTGAGCTTCTGTGAGAAGTCGATGTTCATCGCGGTGGTGCCGGTGACCAGCACCTCCGCGTCCGTGTCGGCCTTGAAGTCGGAACCCTTGTCACGGATGGCGTGGACCAGGTCCTCGGTCTGGGTCGAGGACGGCTTGGAGTTCGGGATCACGGTGATGGTCGCGGTGTCGCCGGCCTTGTTGGGCGCCGGCGGGGTGACCGTCACGACGTCCTTGAGGCCCTTGATGCCGTCGGCCACGTCGCCGAAGGCGGCCGCCGGGTCGTCGCTGTCCTTGGCGTCGACCACGATCATCAGCGGGCCGTTGAAGCCGGGGCCGAAGCCCTCCGACAGCGTGTCGTACGCGCGGCGCTGGGTCGTGGACGTCGGCTGCGAGCCCTCGTCGGGCAGGCCCAGTTCCAACTGGGTGACGGGGAGGGCGATCGCGCCCAGACCGACCACGCCGAGCACCAGCACGGCGACCGGACGGCGGATGACGAAACTCGCCCAGCGGGTGCCCATGTTGGGCTTGGTCTGCTTCCCGGAGGTGGCGGCGTCGGAGGAGTTGTGCTCCTTGGACGACTTGCGCTCCTTGGAAGACTTGCGCTTCTCGCCGGCGGGCCGGATCTTCTTGCCCGCGTATCCGAGCATCGCCGGGATCATGGTCAGCGCGATGAGGACGGCGATGACGACCGTGCCGGCCGCCGCGAGGCCCATCTTGGTCAGCATCGGGACGTTGACGACCGCGAGGCCCGCGAGGGCGATCACGACCGTGAGACCCGCGAAGACCACCGCCGAGCCGGCGGTGCCGGTGGCGCGGCCCACCGCCTCCTCGCGGTCGCGGCCCTCGGCCAGTTCGTTCCGGTAGCGGGAGACGATGAAGAGCGCGTAGTCGATGCCGACCGCGAGGCCGATCATCAGGGCGAGCGTGGAGGTGGTGTCGCCGAGGTCGAGCGCCTTGGCGAGGACGGTGATGGTGGAGACGCCGATGCCCACGCCGATGATCGCCGTCAGCAGTGGCAGTCCGGCCGCGACCAGCGAGCCCAGGGTGATGACGAGGACGACCGCGGCGATCGCGATGCCGACGATCTCGCCGATCGCTCCCGGTTCGGCGCCGGCCTCCAGCGCGTCACCTCCGACGTCGACGGTCAGCCCGGCCGACCGGGCGCTGTCACCGGCGGCTTCCAGGGACTCCCTGGTCGAGTCCGCCAGCTCCATGCCGGGGACCTCGTACTTCACCGAGGTGTAGGCGACCGTCCCGTCCTTGCTGACGGCGTTCGTCGTGAACGGGTCGGTGACGGAGACGACCTCGGTGCCGCCGCCCAGGTCCTTGACGGTCTTCGCGACGGTCGCCTTGTTGTCGGCGTCCGTCATCTTCTGGCCGTCGGGCGCCTTGAAGACGATGCGTCCGGTGGCTCCGTCGGCGCTGGCGCCGGGGAACCGCTGTTCCAGCAGGTCGAAGGCCTTCTGCGCCTCGGTGCCCGGGATCGAGAAGGAGGTGGTTCCGGCGGCGGGTGCGCTCGCCGCTCCGACGCCCGCGAGCGTCAGCAGCGCCACCCATATCAGTGCGACGAAATGCCGTCGCCGGAAGGCGAGTCGGCCGAGGTTGTAGAGGAACGTGGCCACGAGGGCGTACTCCCGGTCAGGTCGGTGATGGCAGGGCGTGAGTCATCGGCCCGACGACGTGAGCGGTCGCGTCAGGTGCAACTGGGGTCGTGCGTAAGGGGGTTGAGCCTCGGGGCGTGAGGTTCTGGGTGATCGGAGGAGGATCGGGTCAGGCGCTGAGGGCGGGGATCACCACAGCGTCGATGTACGAGGAGATGAAGGCCTGCGTCGGTGGCGCCTCGTCGATCAGCGTCCGCGCCGCGAAGGCGCCGATGATCATGTGCAGCAGGTATTCGATCGCGGGGTTGTCCGGACGGACCTCGCCCCGGTCGACCGCACGCTGCACCACCTGACGCATCTCCCCCAGCTCAGGCTCGATCAGCCATTCGCGGAGGGCGGCCAGCAGCTCGGGGTTCGTGTGAGCCGCGGTGCCGAGGACTCGCATCAGCGCGGAGTCCTGTTCCATCTGACAGTCGTCCTGGCGCTGTGTGAGCGCCTGGAAGTCGCCCCGCAGGGATCCGGTGTCGATGGCCGCGGGATCGACCGGCTTGTGATGCCGGATCGCCCTCGCGACCAGTTCGGCCTTGCCGCCCCACTGGCGGTAGAGGGTGGCCTTGCTGGAGCGGGTGCGGGTGGCGACCGCGTCCATGGTCAGGGAGTCGTAACCGACCTCCCGGAGCAGGTCGAGCACGGCCTCGTACAACTCGGCCTCGCGCTCGGGCGTGATCCGGCTGCGACGCGTCGTTGCTGTCTCAGCCATCCCATTCACCACTTCCGCTCGAAACGAAACTGCCTCGTACTCCTATGAAGGTACCCCATCCCCAAGCGAAACGAAACCGTTTCGTACGTGTGCTGCGTCACGACTTCTCACGGACCTCTCACCGATCTCTCACCGGCTTCCCCACTCGCATCCCACCGGCGTTCCCACGCGCGCCCCCGCCGACCCCCTCACCCGGGCCGCGGCACGCCCGTTCCGCCGGACCACGAGTTGCCGGGCCCCGCCCACCGGAAAAGCATGGGTGGGTGAGCGACGAGTACGAGAACGCGACCGGAGACGGGCCCCCGGCAGG
>Ga0307512_10005062_pt1 | contig 14015 bp, 4 predicted proteins | sample 14_EM_MG_FD_200267 | JGI IMG/M metagenome (GOLD analysis project Ga0307512, IMG submission 200267) | Populus trichocarpa ectomycorrhiza microbial communities from riparian zone in the Pacific Northwest, United States - 14_EM | ecosystem: Host-associated > Plants > Roots > Unclassified | place... | reverse complement strand
ATGTCCCAAAGAAAGAAAAATTGCAGGAAGCCCAAACAAATTGCAATCATCTTCAATCGATTTTAACTCAATGCATCAGGAAGAAGAGGAAAACATTTTTCTTTCTTGAAAAAAAAAAAAAAAAAACCCTGCACATGTATGGTGAGGTACTAGTAAAACACCTTTCTAAAAAAGGTGTTATCAGCAAACTCCCATTTTGATATATGCCTCCCATGAATCAGATAGACAGAAAACAACACTATCTGGGATTATGATGACAAATCAGTAGGCTAAGGAAAACATCAGACATGAACCTTTACCAAGCATCTTATTATGTCCCAGAGGAGGAGGAAAATCCAGGAAGCTCAAACCAGTTGCTATTTCTTCAATCTATTCTAACTTCATGTATCAGAAAGGAAAGGAAACCTTTTTTGAAGAAAAGAAAGGCACACATGTACCATGAGGTAATAGTAAAACACCTTTCTAAGATCAAAAGGTGCTATCTGAGAACTCCCATTGTTATTTCCCTCCCATGAATCAGATAATCACAAATATAAAAACAACCCTATCTGGGATTATGAAGGCAAAACATGAAGAAAAGCCTTGGACATCAGTCTTACCCAGCATCTCATTATGTCCCAAATGACATCCATGGGGGCGTCAGATTTTAGCCCCAGGGGATTCACATGTGTCCCAGAGATACGATATCCTGCATTGATCACAGCAGAACGGAAAATTACTGCTGAAGGCGAGGTGCATTTTAGTGTTGCACAGAGGTTGTGCAGACTCAAAAAGAGTGGAACATCAGGCAATTCCTGCAAACAGTAAAGTGTGGAATAAGAACACCTATATCATTAAGACAGTAGTAGTAAAGATACATTTTTTTTTTAATTTTCCCTCGTGATTAAAGCATGGCAGACTCAAAAGAATATTTGATCTTTTTCTTTTTTTCAGAACATAAATTTTTGGAAAGAATAGGCAACATGTAACACTATAAAATGAAGCAATCAAGTTTGATTTTTTTTTTTGGTTTCCCACCCTTTTTTCCCTTCTGAAAGATTATTGTTACTCCATTATGCAAAACATAACGCAGCACACTGAACTGCTAGTTGGAATACAAACACCAACAATCATTTTTCAAGGAAAAAGCATCAGCCAAGAAGTTGAAGTACAAAAATGCATCTTAAAAATATGCATTCCTAATTCTTTGTTGCATTGAAAGGGATATACATCTCTAGCATCAAATTTCCAGCAGCAACGAAATTTTCTAACAGTTCAACCCTTTAACAACACTAGCAAAGGAATGGAACAGCGGAAGAAAACGGACACAAGGCTGCAAAAGAAGCACAAGAACTTACCTCAGATATTGTTGTCAGTACAGCAGAGATGCGATCATATGCAGGATATCGGTCCTTCATTGATTTCACACCATCTAGTACAGAAGTCACCCATTCTTGATCATGAATGGGAGCAGACCATATAGGTCCACCCATGTTGTATTTCTTTCCACAATCACTGCACTCTTGGGGAACAACAGGACCAAACCCAGGAAGATGTCTTACACTACTACCCTGAAAAGTGAAACCAAATGTTGAACAATTAAGAAAAATTTCTGGCTAAAATAGAGTTGCTTATCCAGAATAGCCATGATAATTTGAAACTTTCTTTCCTTGACAAATTGAGATCCGTTATGAGTCAAGATATTTTACAGCCAAGAGAATTTGATACAAACCAACAGGCACTCCTCATTTTTAACTTGGTGGGTCAACATATATGCTGGTACATGCACCCTTCTCATATTTTAAAATTTTAAATTGCTAGAGCCCAGCGATTTGCATTTATGTTTCAAACTTTATTAGATATCCACCAACAGAGTTTGTCAGGTTGGAAGCGCATTAAAGGAATTGTTCACACTTGCCAACCTGGGAGCTCACTACCAAATTGATACATACAATGTTGGAATGTTCCCCCCACTCAAAATCAACCAATCTTAAAACACTGCTAGCCATGGTACAAGCAAGATCACCAATAAAGTGATGACATGCAAAAGAATTAAATCAATATAATGCATGCATACATGTCAATAACTAGGCACAAATGACATCAAAAGAGGATGCATACCTTGGACATAGTCCTCCCAATAGGCTGAAGATGATAAGAATCACAACCAATGCACTGATAAACATATGAGAGCTTAAGAGGAGTGTTTTTCATAGCACTTGCAGAACTGCAGTCAATGATTTCAGTTCAGTCAACTTGATCTGGAACTGCTATCTTCTAGTTTTAGCAAACCTTAACGAAAGGAAACAGGCTACCTACGTGTACACGCGAACAAAAACCCGAACATAAAAGTTCATCTGAACAGACAGAACAGGAACAATGTAACGCTTGTAGCGATTTGCATGACTCTGCATTAAGAAAGAAACAAATAATCATTTGAATAAAAAAAAGAGGTCCCAATTCAAGAAAGAAACTCTTGGTGCTCATCTCCCAAGCAATTTGTCTAACATTTCTTTAGACCAAAATCATGCAAATAGCTTGTCAAAGCTCTACAAAAGAAGGGGGGGAAAATCTTTTCAAGAGCATGAATGTACCTCAATTGAGGCAAGGAGGATCCTTAAAGCCATTTCGTGGCAGTATTTCCCTCTCAAAGGGTAAGAACCATACCTAATTCCACCAGTATTTGTTAGAAGGTATGCCATCGGTCTCAGAAAAAACTGCTACCAAGAGGGTAAAGACGGTGTAATCTTACTTCGAATAACAAACTTCGCCATTGCCTCCACAAAGCACTGCCATATCAGTTGCTGTACACATCAGCATTCCGCCATCAACAACAGATTGAACTGCCGAGTCCAGAAATACTGAAGGTGACCCATAAGGATCAAGATCAACCTGAAACAATATTAACCAATGAAGAAATGAGCAGTAGCTGTTTTGTCTTTTTTCTGATTTGACATTTACAGAAAAAACTGCTTGGACTTTCTGAAAGAATTGAACTAATCGATATGGAAATAGCTAAAAGTATTCTATTTTGTTTATAATGGAGATAGCAAACACATTTTCAAGAGAAACTACCTCCAGATAAAGATTTTCAGAAATTTAAATTAAACAAGTAAATAAGATGCATACCACATCAAATTCTTTTGGGTGAGTGAGCATATATACACGAGCATCAGCAAGATGTGATTCAACCTTTGAAATTGCCACCGAACCATTGAACTTAATATTCTTCTGACAAGCTTCAACTGACGCTGCAGATAAAAAATGTTCCGGCAAACAGTTTCTTATTTTGTCCGTATAAAGTTACAGAACATACATATATGTGAGAATGTCTATGTTAATGACCATCTGATATAAGAAGCAGCATCTAGATCTATTCATGTGGCCATTTGGTGCAAGAATGTGTCTTTTCAAAACCAACCAACAGGCAAAAGCTTCCAGAAAGTCTAGATATACCTTTATCATTATCCAAGGCCACAACTTTACCAATCCCTTCTACCTCACGAGCATATCGTAGAGCTCTTAACCCAGAAGCTGATAATGCCTGCATATCAAGAAGGAAAATACTTGCGAAATGATTTAATGGTCCTATAGAATCATAAAAAAATAAACCCAAAAATATAACAGCTCATTAATTAAGAGAGCATACAAATATATAGAAATAAGAGATCCGCTATAGAACCTCAAGAACTTTTGGTGGTTTCAGCTCCCCATGATGATTTCCCTCTGTGTTCTTCACTGATTCTTCTGAGATGCTGCAAGGTTCATTTTGAGATATCTCTTCATGCACTTCGCACTCACCATTAGATTTTTCATTATCCAAAGCAGACCCGGTAGATGCTTCTTCCACAGCAGGTCCAGAGGCATCCTTCTCAGATGCCTTTTTTGCTGATTTTGTTCTTTTGGACAACATTGCTTCATGCTCCTCTTGTCGTTTGGAGATAAATGTCCTCAGGACAGCAATGGACAAATCTCTGTTGTTAACCTGGCAATTATAGAGCCAAATTATGAGGATCCTCTTATTGCACAAGGCAGGCACAATGCACAGAAACAGTAAAACAAATAGAAAAAAATTTGTAACTCAGGCAAAGAAAAATTAGTAGACTACATTGTCATGTGAAAGTAGCAGTTCTAAATCAGTCACTGAAAAGACAATCAAAACCCCACAAATTGATTGACAATAGAGAAGGCTACATCGATTACAGTTCTTTGAGAGCTTTCACTTCAACCAATTACAGTTTGGTTTCTCCATTAAAAGTCATCAAAGATAAAAAATTTAAAAAGGCAAAAGTGTGGACCATTGAATGTAAAACAATCATTCCCCTTTTATTACAAGCTAGAAAAAGCTTAGCTATGATTAAAAATCATGTTAACATGTACAATAAAAGATAAGGCAACACAATCATTCTCCAAAATACACAAATTTTCAGTCCTTTTCTCTTCCTTAGATATTTCAAAGATTCATACTTTACATGCCCATTAGACACAATTTACAAAAAGTAACCAACAAAAGACAAGATTTTGGAACCTGGGCTTTGTTGAAAAACACTTGGTTTTTAACATTCATAAGTATATCAGCCTCTCCTTCTTTAATAATGGTATAATCTTGCAGATCTTCTGCCATTTTCCTATGTATTTATGAACCAAAGACAACCTCTTAAGAACTGAAAGTAAAAAAATATTCTGATAGTTAAGAGCTCTTGAAATCAACAAGAACATGCATCAGTGTCAAGTAAAGAGCTTTATTTATACATGTGAGTATGTCATATGTCTCCTCTTCAAAACTGCAAGTGGATTTCCTTAAACCCTAATTTCTGACCCTAGGGCACGTTAGATACTTCTTGGTGTTTTTTGCTAATGTGAACTGGAGGGTTGTGTTTTGATTGGGTGGGTTAGTTTGGAAACCTCTTGGGCCTTCTCTTGCAATTCAAAGAAAGGATGGCCTAGACTTTAAGCTTAATGGGCCTTCCCTCTTGCTATGTCTAAAACAAAAATTTTGCAACCCAGGCGTTCTTGACTCTAATAATATTAGTCACCAATTTTAATTTGTGTCAAGGTATCATGCGAAGAATTGATTAATCATGATAATTTATAATGTTGTAAGAATTATCGCTAGGTTTGGTTCTTGTCCTAAAATACATATAGTGATGTTAACACTTCTTTTTTTATTTTTTAACTTTCATTGATATGAAAAACAAAGAAAAATTGACCTAGAAATATTTGCATAGAAATATAATATCTTAGGACATGTTTACATAGAAATGACCTAACAATTTGTTACATTGCAAAATTGAATACAAAGATAAAATTCCTAAAACAAACCATGGACCAATGTGCTACTGCAAGGTACCTAAAATTTATTTCATATAAGATTCATCACACTTAAATATAACATAAGATATAACATGCATAAAGAAAGAGCTCTTTAATTCAACTTAATTAAATCAACCATTGATAAACTTCACATCTCTAGGTTACTAATAATCTTAGTCTTCTCTCGAACACCTTTTTCATTATTATAATGAGTTTTTATCTTAGACCAAAACTTAGCAGCATAGATCCTTATCCAGGGTAGTTATCCATATTTTTCCAATCCAGGTGCTAGTCCCTAAACTGGAATAACTAACTCGATGTGCCCAAATTGGATGTTAGTTAAACTGGGATAACTAGCTTGAAATATTATTTGGCAACATGAATTTTAAATTAAACAAGATTTCAAAAACATGCTTAACTTCAAATAAATAATTAAAAATGTTATAGTGTCTAACGTCAACCTAGAACCTCTACTCTAGTCATCCCTTACTGTTGAATGGTACTGGCGATCTAATCTGTACCAACATGTACATTGTATGAATTTCAAACCTTCTTCCACATATAATCCAAAATTTTCATTTCACCATCATAACTAAGTTTTCAATTAAAAAATGAGAACCTATAAATCTCTTGATTTTTTCCTAGTCGAATTTATGGATGAATGTGGAAATAATATTTCATTTTGAACTTCCTTGAGTTTAGTCATCTAGGCTAATTTGGTGTAGGGCAAAATCATCAATTAACTATTATCATCTACAATAATCTCTTATAGTGCTACAATGTTTCTCCCACATTATTTGTTTTCTGTTATAGTGCTACAATAACTATTATCATCAATTAACTATTATCATCTACAATAATCTCTTATAGTGCTACAATGTTTCTCCCACACTATTTGTTTTCTGTTAATATTGATTATGCTTATAGAACTTGCATTCTCAAATATTTTAAGAAGTATTGAGGAAGGATGATAAAAATCACATAACCCACAAATAAATATCATGCAAAGTAGATAACGAAGAAAAAAGTTCAATAAATATAACGGTAAAGAATGAACTCCCACTCTTTAGTTCTTCGACCTCCTTTAAAAGCATGATAGCTTTTGTTTTTATATGATTTTTAAAAGGATGTTTGCCTTGAAAAGATATCAAATTGATGTTTTTTTCACATATTTTTTGATGATTTCGATGTGTTAATGTAAAAATAAATAAATAAAAATTTTAATGAATTTTTAAATTAAAAAACTTTTAAATTAAACCTTGTTGATGTCACTAGCCCAAAACAAGTTATATAGTCAAATTAAATATCCTAGTTATCAACCTTGTTGATGCCACTAGCCCTAAATAGGTTAGCTAGTAAAATTAATCCTTTATTGGTGCATACAATTCAATAAAAACATCCTGATTATATTTAACACTTTCACTTTATTAACTAAAATTAAAATTTTGTTCACAACTACATAATCTTATTCCCATACATAACTATCAAATTATGCTCTAAATGTTTCAACAGTAACTCGACATGTCAACCACGTTGATGCCACAAGCTTTTCTTAGGACAACTAGTCAAGTTTCTCACTCCTAAACACACACATTTAAAGAATTTGGGGTATTACAAGCCTAAGAAAATTCGATAAGTAGAATAAGGTGTAAAACACCTACCCGTTACTTACAAAGATTCTCCCCTTCTAGTCTAGGTCTTGCTCTAAAAACCTCTCTTGTAACATCAAAATTATAGATCTATAACTAATCCATTTGTTTAATGTAAATGCCTATATTCTTGTTCCACATTAATTTTTCTTATTCAATTTAAGCCTTTTACTCACAAAATCATGTTTTACTTATTCATTTCTACGTATATTTAAGCTTAACTTATCATTCATTTCTACCATATTACATATATGTTCCTATTCAAGTTTGCAAGCTCGACATTAACATCATTTTCTCATTACAACACATTTAATTATCTTTATGATAATACCATATTAGCATACATAACCTATAATGTTAACAACATATTTATTGTCAACCTTTATTCACTATCCCATTTCAATCAATCTTAAACTAAACATACCTTTAGATTAAGTATACAAAATTCTTAACAACATTTTCTAGATTTATATGTAACTATAATTCAATCATAACACATGCATACAACCTCAATTTCATCCTTACGCCAATTCTATTCACAAGTCAAGTTAACAAATTCAACTTTTAACTTATTTCTTTGTATAAACAACATTGTCCAAGGTCATTTATCATCATTATATAACAATTCAAATTAATTATAAGTCAACAATTTCAAACAATTTCCCCTACATCATAAAACGTTTCGGCCAAGATAAGGAAATTCATCCTTTTTTTCTTTCACACTTACATACATTAATATCCATATTTAGCATCACCAAACACAAACAAAACAATAAATCATTCATTCTCATCCAATCCTTAACATATTGCTCCTATGTTGAACCTACCATTAAAAAGAGTATAGGTTTTTCTTTACTTTTTATGCAAATTAACTTACCCAAACATTAAATACATTATACATCATAATTAAACATAAATTCCATGCCAATTTGAACCACCAAATTCAAACCCTTTGCACAAGTTGTGGCTGAAATATGCATTTCAAACATTATTTTCTTCAATTTTCTCTTAAAATCTTTCATCCCCATTCACATTGTACCTAAAATAACTTGATTCTACTCATATTTCATAACAATTAAATCAACAAACTCATCCTTGTAATTTTTAGCCCCTAGGCCGAAACTTACTCTTTAAATAAAGGTATGGTTTTAATTTTCATCTTTTGCAAATTAACACAATACCCAATCATTTCATACTTATACCAACAAAATTCTACTTAATTTATATAACAATTACTTTAAACAAACCCAATTTTCCTTTCCTACACCTAAGCCAAATTTTCCATTAATAACGAATATGGGTTTTCTTTCAATTTCTTGTAATTAATCCATTACCCAATCATTTTCCATACCCATAAACATCATTACAAAAAAAAAATCTATACAACCCAACATTATAATTCAAGTTTACATAACACAAACATATTCATTCTTTCACCAATACAAAATCATCTTAAATAATCACTTTAGATGAGTTTCTTACCTTCTAAACATAAAGAATCAAGGAGAAATTGCAAAAGAAGCATGAAATGAATATGTTTCTAGGTATCCTAAACTATCCTTAAAGTATCTTTCACACAAATTTCATCATTGAAGTATAATGTTGAAATAAAAAATTAAAGAAGGGAAGGGAGAAACTTGAATAAAGCTAAGTCCTTGAAGTATAGTGTTGGGTTCAACATGTCAGAAGACTACACACAAATTTCAACCCGATATAACAATCAAATTGAAAGTTATATGGGATAATGTAAAATTGGTCGGTTCGTGATTTTTCATAAATCTAAATTTTTTTATTTCATCTTTGCATAAATCATATCAATCATTACTCTAGATCCTTGAGGCCATTTTATTTTCCCATAATATTTTTAATTTCCTTTTCATCATTTATTTCATTTACAAATTGTTTTACTATTTCACGGTAACGTTATTGATTTTTAATCAGTGTTTACACCATAACTCTTTTCCTTTCTTTTGTACCATACTTTCTTATCGTTTAATTCCTTACTACCATATTAATTTCTTGGGATCATTTTTTTTATTTTTCTTATTCTTTTATCACTCAAAAGTCATTACCGGTTTCATTGATTTTATGAATTTTAAACTAAAATTTATAATTCTTGTAGGAACCCATCCATACTTTTAAATTTAATCATGAACACCATTCTCTTCATTTCACATCATATTCTCTATTATTTATGTCGCTTACTCATCTTTACTTTCATCCCAAGTTTCTATTACTCATCGAGTAATTTCTACCTTTGGTCCTACATTTACACAGGGGTTTACAACTCATTTCATCACCGGGTAAATTTTCCAATGTTCCAGTAACATCAAAAATTTTCAATCGGGGACTTATGACCTGGAAGCTTTATCTCCTTTTCATTTTTAATGTCAAAAGTAAATATTTAATAATTTAAAATCTCATTCCAACTACTTATATTTTTATTTTATTTTCCTATTATTTAATTAACACGATGATATTTTCCTTCAAGTTTTAGAAGTACCGTAAAAATTTTCGATCAGGGGTTTACATATTACAACACCTGATTTCATTACAATCATTTAGGTTTATAAACCCTAATGATTAGTGATGCACCATGGAGAAGAAATGACATCATATAGGCCATCCATTGGATGTAGACATGACAAGCACCATTTTATAGGCCTAGTTATAAAATAAAGAAGTGGAACTATTTAATACTGAATATCAACTTTATGAAGGGTAGTTGGAGAATTTTAGGGTTAAACATTTTTTTTTATCTAGTTTTGGATGCCTTCTAGGTATAAGTGTATCCAAAACTATGTATTTTCTCCAATATGTGACCTTGTTGAGCTTGGTTTAAATCCTAAAACTATCATAAAGACCAATTAATTAAGAGTCATTAGGGTCAAATAGGACCTGCTGGAAGTTATGTCAGCTCATATAAGTCCAATACAACATTGAGTTATGTAGTATGATCGAGATGATTCGTGTTCAAGTTTTGTAACCCTAGGTGCACCCCTTAGGATAATGATTTTTAGGTTTAGGTTGTTCCTAGTGTTTTATATCTTAGTCCTAGGTTATGCCTCATGTTGTGTATCTTAGGCTTGATGTTTTGAGTATAAATCTTGGACTCATGAATTTCCTGCATAAGTTTTTGTGGTGGAGAAACATAAAGATTTTATTCATTACACTTCATGTTTAGGTTTGTATGTGATCAAGATTGTATGCCTCGAACATGATTTCTTGCTTTTTTAGTTGTCTTGTTATTTTGCTACATGAGTGAATTTATGATTAGGCATGTGAGAATTTTAAAGGCTAGAATATTGGCCCAAAGAAAGGAGCTAAAGGGTTGGTGCCTTTTAAATTTTGTGTTGGTTGCTTTAATATTGCCATATGTTACATAGTATGACATGTGGATGAAGATTATTAGGTTTATTAAATTGTACCCCCATACTTGTTTAAAGCCATTATGAAGCCATCAATTGTCATTTTTCATCTTTAACAATTTTAGTTTTTCTCTCTTTATGTTTAAAAGATTTTCAATGATTATCCTTTTTGTGAGAAAAACTATAAACCATACAAATCTACCACCAAATCATTGTAAGCCAGTATAAACATTATTCATTTGATTTTCTGACTAGTGGATTTTGAGTTACTTTGAGTAGGAATGACTTGTAAACCCCGATTAATAAAAAAATTTAATGATTAATTAAATTAATGTTGTATGAAAAATTTGAAATAAATATGTATTGAGGATGAGATAATGGTTCTAAGGAATTATAAAGAAAAGAAAATTTAAGAAAAAATTGTACTATAAGCTCCGGTTGAAAACATTAGTAACATTACCAAGGAACAATAATAAGTTTGTAAAGGAAATAAATGGTAAAAATAAAAATAAAAATTTTTGAGATAAGAAAATGGTCTCGAGAATTGAGTAAAATAATTGATATGATTTGTATAAGAATGAAATAAGAAAATTTGGATTTTTGACGGAAAATCACAAACTGGCTAGTTCTACATTGTAGCACATAACTTTCAATTTGGTCATCAGATTAAGTTGAAATTTTGCATGGAGTCTTCTAGAATATGTTTTTAATTTAGGTTAAAGTTTCAAAATTTTTGGAGTTCGATAAGAATTGTTTTCAAGCTAAGTACATCAAACAGATAAAAAACAAATGGCACAAATGAGTGTCTAGAAATTTCTTCAAGGTCCAAATTGAAAACTTGCCCAAAACAACCCTCCTTATAAGCTACCAGCAGTGCAAAAAAAAAAAAGAGTGTGCAGCCGAGCAAGAGAAGAAAATACAAAAATGTGGGCTTGTCATTTTTCATGGAAATTGCTTAAAAAATAAAAAACAAGTGTGATAGGAAAAATGTTAAGTAATTAAAGAGAGGGTTTGATGTGTCAAGGAGTCTACAAGGAGTTTAAGAGTTAAATTGTGCTTTTAGCGAAGGAAAATTAAGCTTAGAGGGAAGTGTGGAGGAGAACTTGATTCAATTGTTTTGGCTTTTGATTCTTCATTTTTTAAGGGTAAGAAAACTCTCCATGATGATTTATTGTGTTACTTTTCATGTTTGTTCTTAGAGGGAAGTGTGGAGGAGAACTTGATTCAAATTGTTTTGGCTTTTGATTCTTCATTCTTTAAGGGTAAGAAAACTCTCTATGATGATTCATTGTGTTGCTTTTCATGTTTGTTCTTGGATTGAGTAGAATTAGTATTATGTGAAGATGAGTTATTGATGTTGTGGTGGTTTGAATGCATGGATTTATGCTGATTATATGTTTGTTGAGGGATAAATGATTGGGCTTGTCATTAATTAGGTTAATTTGTAAAAAAAAAATCCCTCCTCTTAGTAATGGGAATTTCGGCCAAGGGTACATTTTTGGGGTGATTGAGTTGTTGAGTTAATGATAAGCAAATTATGTTTAGTTATACTAATTGATTAATTGATGGTTTAATAATGTGTAATTATTAACAAAAAGAGAAGAAAGAAGAGGGAGATAAAGAGTAGTTTCCACCTTGGGTTTGCTATTAATCCCTTGTTATTTTGTAAGTGAGTATGATCTTATTGTGTTGATTAGTGAAATTTCATGCATGGATGCTTAGTTGTTGTTATGTGTGATTATGAAACTCTTAGATGAATAAAATGGTTAAAGTAATTTGTGAAGTTACGCTAGAATCTCATTTGTTGAAAATAAATGGGTTAAAGTTAATTGAGTGAAAAGTTGAAGAATTATCATGCCACTGTTTTTACTTGAATTTCAGTAAGGGTAAAGAATTTGGGGGATGGATTGAATTGATCTAATTAGAGATTTTTCATGACTTAAATAAATGAATTAAGTTTGGATAATGGATTAAAATTTAGAGTGAAAGGGAATTTATCCTCCTCTTAGTAATGTGAATTTGGCCATGGAAAAAAAATATTTTGATTTAAACGAAATTAATTATGAGTACAAATTACTTAATGGAATTATGTGATGGATAAATAAATTATACCATGAAGGAATTGTGAAAATGAAATTGAACTTCCTTCCAGATAGGGAAGTTTCAGCCAAATGGCCAATGGAATAAATAAAACTTTAAAATTGAAGAAATTAATGAAGTGTATTTAAATAGTGAAAAAAAAGAGAAAAAAATGATTTGTTGAATTAGGTGTGAAGGATTGGAAATTTGTTTTATAGTAATACAAGATTCCCTTATAATTGTGGTGAATTAAAAGTTTAAGTGGATGTAGCATTGTATGAAATATTTGCGGGATTATTAAAGAACATGAAACTATGTTATAATAATAATAATTTTAGGGGTTAAAATTGTATTGATAAAAAAATTTATTATGTGAAGAAGTTTTAAGTGAATTATTGGATTATAAAGTATTGAAATCATGAGATCTTTTAAATGGAATAGGAGAGGTTAGAGGCTCCAGATAGCAGTAGGGAGCTACTAGTCGAGCACCGCCAGTAGGTAGGTGCCTAACATCTTGAAACTTTGTAGAGAGATTAATTGAAAGCATTGTTAATTTTAATTAGAAATTCTGCAATTTTATATTTTGATGTCAATAGATGAACTAGTGCCTAGCAATTGAGTGGATGAACTAATGCTGGGTAATTGAGTGGATGAACTGGTTTTCCTATTGAGGAACTAGTGCCTGACAATTGGACGTATGAACTAGTGTTAGGTAATTGGACGGATGAACTAGTGTCCCTATTGAGGGACCAGTGCCTGACAATTGGACGAATGAACTAGTGCCTGATATTTAGGTGAATGGATTAGCATCCCTAATACGGGAGTAGTACCCTAGTGAAAAGGACTAAGAATGAAATTAATTGGATGGATATGGAGGTGTAAAATAATAATGATTCATCATAAAATATATAAGAGAGATGTTTTCATATGGGTATAGTGAAATGATGCATTGCATTTATTGATAATTATGTTGATAATATATCAATCTTATTTCATGACCCTCGTAGCAATAGAGTAAATCCTAATTGACTATTAGATACTTTTTTGTATATTTATGTTGATCAATATGTATCATGAAATTAATAAATGATATAAAAGATGTTGAATGAATCCTTTTAGTTGTAAAACAAAATTTTTATATGTAGTTAATGTGAATGTCATACTTATGAATGTTTTTGTGCTAAATTAAGTAATTGCATTCTATAATGTTTGCTTATATGATTATAAATGTTAGAATGATAAAAAAAATTTACCCTAAATTGTTATATTTAACTAAGAAATTGCTTCGAAGGGGATGTTACATTACTAAAGAGAGTTAGTCATTATAGCTAAGCTAGAGGGCATAAAGAGGGGGTCAAAGGACTTCTAATGGAGAATAGTAGACTCATAGGGGTGATTAAGCAGACCACAAACCATAACTAATTGAAGGATAAATTTTTCTAATGATATGTCCTTAGCTTATGTAATAGGGGTTCAAACCTATTTATAAAAGGGGATATCAAGCTCAACTACTCTATCAAGATAGTTAGCTCTGAAAGCACATATAGAGGAAAATAAATCACAACACCCCTTTGTATGTTTACTCTCTCTCTCTCTCTCTCTCACACACACACACACACACACAAAT